>Ga0114959_10001335_pt1 | contig 21748 bp, 10 predicted proteins | sample C_130625_EF_Meta_FD_87317 | JGI IMG/M metagenome (GOLD analysis project Ga0114959, IMG submission 87317) | Freshwater microbial communities from Lake Croche, Canada to study carbon cycling - C_130625_EF_MetaG | ecosystem: Environmental > Aquatic > Freshwater > Lake | place: Lake Croche, Canada... | reverse complement strand
GAAACACTGGGCGCCATGGTGGGCGATCCTGATTTGCCAGCTCATATCAAGTCCGGTTATATGGGGGCTTTGGATCTGGCAGTGGAGTTAGAGGCAAAGCTATCTAAGTAAACGGTAGATAGATCTCACTGAGCAAGGGCAACTTCGGTTGCCCTCATGCATTTAAAATGACTCTTATTCGCAATTTCATCGAAGTACATGGCCAATATCCCAAATAAACGCTTAGCAGTCGCCCCCATGATGGAGTGGACCGATCGCCATTGCCGTTCTTTTCATCGCACGCTCACTAAAGAGGCGGTTCTTTATAGCGAGATGGTGACCACTGGCGCTCTCATGCATGGCGATGTGCCACGCCATTTGGATTACTCACAAGATCAGCACCCAGTGGTGTTGCAATTGGGTGGATCAGACCCTGCTGATTTAGCAAAGTCAGCTGAACTCGCACAGCAGTGGGGCTATAACGAGATTGATCTCAATTGTGGCTGTCCATCAGAGCGCGTGCAACGCGGTGCCTTTGGTGCTTGTCTCATGGCTGAGCCTCATCTCGTAGCAGAGTGTGTCAAGGCAATGAAAGCTGCTGTTGATATCCCGATTTCAGTAAAACACCGCCTTGGTTTGGATTCGATGGACGCTGCTAACTCTGAAGCAGATTACCAATTTGCACTCAACTTCATTCTGGCAGTTGCTGATGCTGGTGCAAGTCAAGTCACTATTCATGCCCGTAATGCGGTGCTCAAAGGTTTATCTCCCAAAGAGAATCGCAGTAAACCACCATTGCGTTATGAGGTCGCTGCAAAACTGAGATTGGATGCGCAGAAACAATTTCCGCATCTTAAAGTATTACTCAATGGCGGCTTAGAGACTAATGAGCAAATTGCTGGTCATTGGAATGACTTTGATGGCTTCATGGTGGGCAGAGCTGCATATCATTTTCCAGCGTTGTTATTGGGCTGGGATGACATGATCAATACCGATGGTGATGCTGCTGGCTATCTCTTTAGTGAAACTGAGTGGCACAGAATTCAGATTGCATTGGTAAAGCAAGTACAGGCTTGGTTTGATGAGTGTCAGGCAAAAGGAAAACCTTTTTATATTGGCGCATTCACAAGACACATATTGGGCTTGGCCCATGGCAGGGCTGGCTCTCGTTATTGGCGCCAGCGTCTGTCTGATCACCATGCTTTAGCTAAAGTTCAGAGTAGGGCGGCGATATTGGATTTCTTTATTGATGCCAGCTTAACCCTGGGGGATTGGGCCGCTTTTGAGTTTGAAAGCACCTAAGGGAGGCTTTGGGGGAGTGTTTTTGACAGGTTTTTGGGCAAAAAGCTATAATCTAGGACTTCAGTGGCGGACGTAGCTCAGTTGGTAGAGTCCCAGATTGTGATTCTGGTTGTCGCGGGTTCGAGCCCCGTCGTTCGCCCCATTAAATACCTCAAAAGCTCCCTAGTGGAGCTTTTTCTATTACAGTGATCAAGATGAAAAAATTTGATATCTCCACAATTCTCTTTGGCGTGTTGCTCAGTATCGTAGCGTTGTATTTCATGCTCAGATCTGCTCCGAGCCAAAGCGCGCCCAGCTCCTCTATCCCAACAGTGCAAATCGGTAATCTCATCTGGGATCAAACCGAGATGAATATCGCTGATGTCAAATCCTTTGCGTCCGCTACTGGTTTTGTCAGTGCCGCCGAGAAGAAGGGTGGCGGTCTATCTTATGAAGGTGGTTTTGTGCAAAAGCCAGGGTGGACTTGGAGGACTCCTTATGGTGTTCCTGCGAATGATGCTGAACCCGCTGTTCATCTCAATCAAAAAGAAGCGGAGAGTATTTGCCGCTATTTTGGGAAGCGTTTGCCTACTGAGTCTGAGTGGACATCGGCTGCCTTCTTAGAGCAAAGAGCCAGCCCACCAGCCGGCTATATCCAAGGACAACGTTATGCATTTCCTGGTGGCAGCACCCCAATGCCTTCCCATTGCTTAAGTGGCTGCGGTAATTACAAAGGACTTGCGCCAGCAGGTGCCCTCAACCGTGGTACAGGACATGTTTTGGTAGGAAGTACTAAGCCGGGCGTCAATGGCATGTATGACATGGGCGGTAATGTGTGGGAGTGGACAGCTACCCAGAGAAATAGTGGATACATTACCCGCGGTGCTTCTTGGTGGTATGGTCCCGATAGACAGCAAGAGTCTGATGTGGAATCTAAGCCGGCGGATATCGGTGTGGTTTACATTGGCTTTCGCTGCGTGATGGATCGATAAACACACCTTAAATCAGCTTCAAAGTCCATTGAAGCACAGTTAAATTAGCATAACTCAGATATAGTTTTAGATGAGACTACAATCCTGAGCTTGTTTATTTAATATAACTTTAGTTAGTAATTTGATCATTTCCAATTTACTCCATCCGCATTATCCCTACACCAAAAAGGGTGTGTTTTATGCTGTGTTGGCTGCGATCGCACATGCTATTGTCTCCACCTTTTTGCTCAAACACTTCGCTGGAGTAGTGGGCGAGAGCGTGATTTGGATTCCTGCTGGGATAGGCCTAGGAGTGCTACTCATTCTGGGTTTGCAATACTGGCTATTTATATTTGTAGGCGCAGTCATTGGTGAGATCGGGGGCGGTCATTCATTGGTAATGTCAATACTATTGGCTGCTGGTTCCCTGATAGGTTATCTCGTTGTTGCTATTTCATTGCGGCGTTACCTAAAGTTTGACAAGGATATCCAATCGTTGGGCGACTTTGGACGGCTGTTCATCGCTAGCATTCTAGGCGCGCTCGTGAGCACTGCGATCAATGTCAAGCTTTTGGTATGGGGAAACTTGCTGTCCCCGAAAATCGTTGGCGATGTTTTCCAAAAATGGTTCATTGGCGACCTTTTTGGTTTTGTCTTTTTCACGCCTATTCTTTTGGTCTTGTCTACTCGCTGGATTCAGGATTGGCCAAAGGAAAAAATAATCAAATTTGTCCTCTATTTATTGGTTTCACTAGTATTTGGTCAGGCGGTATTCTTTGGTTGGCTAAAAGAATATATTGACTTAACTGGCAGAGGTTTTGCTGTCCTTTTTCTGATTGCCATTTTTGGCTACCAATTTGGACGCCAAGGCGCCATGCTGTATTTTTGCCTGTTGCTTATACAGTCGGTCTTGAGCGTCTTTCATGGAGAGGCATTTTTTGATCGCCAGTTGATGACACATCATGCCCCAATGGTGATTTGGGCTTATTTGGGAATCGCTTGTTTCGTTGGTCTTGCCATCGGCTTAGTGGTAGAAAGTTTCGAGCGTAAAAGTCGAGATCTGATGCAAGCCACAGAAGATATTGTGGCGTCAGAGGAGCGTTTTCGCGATATTGTGGGTAATACCCCAGTGTTGATGTCTTCCTACGATCTCGAGACTTATGTGATGGATTATGTAAACCCTTATTTCACCAAAGCCTTGGGATACACAACTGATGATCTGCGTAAACCAAATGCCTGGTGGACTTTGGCGTATCCCGATCGAGATTATCGAAAAGAAGTAGAGCAAGAGTGGGGCGATCGCATTAAGCAAGCAGGGAAGACGGGATTACCTTTTGTTCCTCTTGAAGCCCATACCACCCGTAAGGATGGGTCGGTCAGACTAATTTCTTGGGGCAGCTTTTTTGCTTCGGACCGAATGATTATTTACGGTATTGATATCACCGAGCAAAAGAATGCAGAGGATTTACTTAAAGTCACCTCTGCCGTATATCGAGCTATGGGTGAAGCGGTTGTTATTTGTGATGCCCAGAATCATATTCTTTTAGCAAATGATGCCTTTAGGGGGTTAACTGGCTTTTCTGATGAGGAATTACTGGGTCATGGGTTTTCTGATTTCTTGGTCAAGCGTCATGGCGCAGGCTCTTATGCGGATATCTTCACGTCTGTTGATGCCGTCGGACGCTGGGAAGGTCAAGCCTGGATAAAATTGAGAGAGGGCGATGAGGTATTGCGCTTTTTGTCTATCTATTCCACTTTTGATAAAGATGGAGTGCCCTTGCAACGCGTTGCCTTGTTATCCGATGTTACCGATCAACGTAAAGCTCGTGAACTCATTAATCAGCAGGCTAACTTTGATCCTTTGACTGGTTTGCCTAATAGACGTCTTTTATTAGATCGTCTTGAGCAATTGATGAAACAGTCTACGCGCTTGAAAACCAATCTCGCTGTGGTTTACTTTGATATTGATAACTTTAAAGAGATCAACGATAGTCATGGACATGATTTTGGGGATGAGCTTTTAAAAGCAGTCGCGTTGCGTTTGCGTTCTGAGGTGCGTGATACCGATACGATTGCTCGTATTGGTGGAGATGAATTTGTCCTCTTATTAAGTCAGATTGATAAGCCTGAGCAGGTTGATAGCATCATTGAGCAGATACTTCAAAATCTGAGCGAGCCTTTTGAAATTCGCAATGAGTTGATATACATCACGGCAAGTTTCGGAATTTCGATTTTCCCTGAGGACGGCGATGATGCAAAGGCCCTGTTACTCAGCGCTGATCAGGCAATGTACGCCGCAAAAGCCAATGGCAAAAATGGCTCCCAGTATTTCACGAGCGCGATGCAAATTAAGGCAAATTATCGTGCCAACTTAATCTCTGAACTGCGTGTAGCATTGGAGAAAAAGCAGTTCAAGTTGGAATACCAGCCCATCTTTGATTTGCAGACGGGCGCTATTACCCATGCTGAAGCTTTGCTCCGCTGGCATCGCGCCAACGGCGAAGTGGTGATGCCCACAGACTTTATTGATATTGCTGAAGAGTCTGGCTTGATTGTGCCGATTGGTAACTGGATTATCAAGGAGGTTTTGTTATATCTTCGAACCTTAGGCGTTGATAAGGCGCCAGCAATTGCCATCAATATTGCAGTGTCCCAATTTAGCTCAACTGATCATTCGGTTTCCCAGTGGGTGGATTGGATCAAGGAGTGTGGCATTTCTCCCAATAAGATTATTTTTGAGATCACCGAGCGCATGATGTTAATTCAGTCTCAACGGGTCATGGATAAGATCACCATCTTGCAGGAAGCAGGTTGTAAATTTAGCTTGGATGATTTTGGAACGGGTTATTCCTCCATTGTCTCGCTGAAGAACTTTAATTTTGATTATTTAAAAATAGATGCCCATTTCATTAAAGCCTTAAAGCCAGAGAGCTTAGATGCGTCCTTAGTGGCGGCCATGATCTCGATGGCAAAAGGCTTGGGTATGAATTCGATTGCGGAGGGCGTGGAAACTGAAGCGCAGGCCCAAATGCTCCGTGAGATGGGTTGCGACTGTATACAAGGCTTTCTTTATGCCAAGCCTTTAAGTGCAGAAGCTTTTAAAAAGATCCTTTCCTAGCTCTCTATCTGTCTAATTTATCAATTTAGACAATCTATCGGCTGTAAAAACACCTCATTTGTTGGATTTAGACAACTAACTGTCTAGTAGAAAGATACTTTTATACAGATTAGACTGTCTAATAGCTCCATATCTGTGTATGGATTACCTCTCGGCCATTACTTTTTATTGGACAGATAGACAAATGATCTCGAGCAAGGCGTTGATAGACCAAACTGGAATATCGCGTGCCACCCTTAATAATTACATCCAGCTTGGTATTTTGCCTAAGCCGGTTGTCCAGTCCTTGTCTGCGTATGCTGATGCAGGTGGTGCTAGGGTGCTTGGATACTTTCCAGAAGATTCCTTGGAGAGAGTTCAAGCTGTCCAAATTCTTAAGGGTCAAGGCCTATCGATGGCCCAAGTGGCTGAGCGTTTGGCTCAGACCGATGCTTTATTGGAGGTTCAAGAGATGCAACAGGAACTAGTGGGCTCAAACAGCCCGGATAAACATTTGACCAAAACAGTCAATGCTCGTGCAGGCAATGCTGGAAATTCTGGCAACTCGAGCAATCCAATGCCTGAGACTTTAACTAATCTTTCCTTGTCTTTAGACACCTTGACCCATCCAGCCTACATGCTCAATTACAACTTTGAGTTAACTTGGTTAAATGAGGCGGCTCGTAAAGAGGTGTTTGGTTTTGTTGCGCCACCCGCTAAAAGTGCGGAGCGTAATTTACTGACCTTATTGTCTCGGCATGGAGGATCAACGTGCCTTGGTGGGTTTACTGTTACAGCTAGCAAGTGCACGCATTAGTTATGAATCTTTGGCTAAATTGGTGGCGAAGAGCGACCCGGAGTTGTTACCTTTATTAGATTCAGTGGCTTTGGGTAAATTGGTTGCCAAAAGCGAAACTGGTTCGCCATTTCTAGATACCCCAACATCTCCTCAGGCTGGTAAAGAAAAACCCGTCAATGAAGTAGAGTTCTTCCACAAAGATTCGCAGGGTAGAGTTGTGTGCTACCGCGTGTTTGCAGTGTATTTCCGGGAAGGTATTTTGGTCGTTCACTCTCCTGGCGAGGAGGGTGGAGATGATCTACTGAATTTCCTCTCCCGTCGTGATCAAGTTATCCAGTCCTTATTGAACAAGCGTTTGCCGGTGATGACGCCGTTGGCTGTGTTGGTGGCAGATTTACAAAATTCCAATCGCATTTGTTCCGAGCTGCCGCCGGATGAATATTTTGCATTAATTAATCAGATCTGGGGAACCATGAGTCCCATCCTGCGTAAATACACAGGCACCCATGGCAAGCATAGTAGCGATGGTATGGTTTATTACTTTTTTCCGCAGGTTAAGGGCAACTACCTCTTTAACGCTGTAGCGTGCGCTGAAGAATTAAGAATGGCCATGCGTAAAATTAGCGCTGAATGGCAGCTCAAGAAAAATTGGTTTACAGAGCTCCAGCTTAATATTGGATTGCATGAAGGCCAGGAATGGCTGGGCAGTTTCCAATCGACTAACCATATCGAATTTGCGGTACTCGGCAACACCATTAATCAAGCAACCCGTTTAAGCGAATTTGCAAAACATGGCGGTATTTGGGCAACCAAAGATCTCATTAGTAAACTCAGTAGCGATGAGCGCAGTCGCATTGAGTTTGGAGTGATGCGCAAGAGTGCAGAAAATGGCGATCGCTTTGTTACGTCCTCTTACGCTCAGATAGAGTCCCTCATTGACTTGCAAAAAGAGAAATATGAGAAGTTGCGTGATATCGCTCAACTGCCAGTTACCGAGATTCGTCGGGTGAGCAGTAGTCGCCTCTATTGATGATTTAGTAGCTTAAAAAGCAACTATTAAGCTCTTAAATACACCTTAATAGCTTAAATATCAGCTATTAATATGCCGCAAATAACAGAAAATTCACCTTCCAAGATATCTACTGTTTAGGGGGCATTACACTCCATGACTTGTTAAATTTCAGGCGCAAAACGAACATACAGAAGTTTGTGTCATTGAGGATATTTATGCTGATATGGTTAGAGCTTGCCTCTTAGATATGCCAAAGACGCACTACTTTGACTTAGGCTCTTCATTCTCTTACTTTGGTAATGAGAGCTTTGATCGAAACAGTGGTTAGCGCGTTCCTGTTCATACCTTGGCTAGTTTACTAAATGTAGATTTTAGGGTTCCTGGCGTTGACTATGAGACTTTCTTGCGGGCGACTTCGTTTATTACTCGGAGTGAGCGTAAGCTTGAAAAAGTATTTGAACGCTACGTTTTTAATGTGATCTTCAACAATCGTGATGATCATGCTAAAAACTTTTCTTATCGAATGAATGCGCAAATGCATTGGGAGTTGGCCCCCTGTTATGACCTGACTTATCACGAAGGCTCCTGTGGCGAACACCAAATGGATATCTTGGGTGAGGGGCGATCCCCAATTAAGAAGCACTTATTAGAGCTAGCTGCTCGAAATAGCTTAATAGCTAGATGAGCTACCCCAGTCATTGAGCGTATCACAGAGGTGGCGGGGACATTCTTCAGCTTAGCGAAAAATCGTCTGCTTCGTCGGAAAACTCTGCAAACGATTGCCCGCTCAATCGAAGAAAATAGACTACGAATGCTACTTTGAATACCGGATCTGGTCAGGCACGCGTGTGCTGATAATCTGGTGGTGGTGGGTTGTAGCCTGGAATCCTACTTATATCCACCAAATCAATTTGACTCTTATCCAAAAACTTCACGGCATATTCTTCATAGACTTTTTCCCAGATGAAGATATCAAAAAGGTCAGGATCCACGTGGTGACCTAATTTCATCTTCCCAAGAATTTCCAATGATTCGCTGAGTGTCTTACCTTTCTTATAAGGGCGATCTTTAGCCGTTAAGGCCTCAAAAATGTCGGCAATACCCATGCAACGCGCAGGTACCGACATTTGCTCACGAGTTAAGCCCTTAGGGTAGCCTTTGCCGTCCATTTTCTCATGGTGACCGCCTGCATACTCAGTCACGTTTCTGAGGTGTTTTGGCCAAGGCAACTTTTCTAGCATGCTGATGGTCAGATCAATATGGTGATTAATGATTTGACGCTCTTCATTGTTCAGAGTGCCCGCACGAATCGTCAGGTTACCAATTTCTTCTTCGCTAAGGAAAGGGTGGTTGGCACCAGAAACATCTTGCCAAATATAGCGATTTGCAATGTCATGAACGCGCTGCACATCAGAGTCTTTCATAAACTCACCGCCAATATTGCAGTGGCTTAAGAAGTTGTAGTCGTCTATTAATTGGTTGCGACGTGTATCCGCTTCAGCCTCTGTAATCAATTTTTTGGCCAATCCCAGCTGAATATCGCGCAATGCCACTTCTGCTCGCACTTCAATCAAATTAATGCGATCAAAAATCTTTTCAAGTTTGGTGGCTTTGTCTACTACGTGTACAGGAGTGGTAATCTTGCCGCAGTCATGCAGTAGTCCGGCTATTTTGAGCTCTTGACGATCACCATCATTGAGCGTGAATTCCTTTAATGGCCCAGCGTTACAGCGATTTACCGCATCCGCCAACATCATGGTGAGATCGGGCACTCGATTGCAATGGCCGCCAGTGTATGGGGACTTATCGTCAATCGCATGGTTAATCAGACCAATGAAGGATTCAAACAACTCTTCAAGATGCACAATTAACATTCGATTTGTTAAGGCTACGGCTGCTTGCGAACTGAGAGCCTCTACAATTTCTTGGTTATCGGCGGAGAAAGGAATGACTTTTCCTGTATTGGGTTCCATAGCGTTAATCAGTTGAAGAACACCAATGATTTCCGATTCATGATTCGTCATCGGTACCGTGAGAAATGATGTTGAACGGTAACCATTAGAAGCATCAAATTTATGGGTGCCAGTAAAATCGAAGCCTGCCGCATTGTAGGCATCGGCCACATTCACAGTTAGTTCTTTGTGATAAGCATAGCAAACCACTCTGCCTAGATCAGGGTTGCCATCTTCCTTAAATAAGGAAAGGGGAGGCGTGACAATCGTCTTGGCGCTTTTGCCACCCAAATGAACGCCTTTGCTTTTGGTATGTACGATCTCAAATTTCAGCAGCTTTTCATCAACTACCCTATATAGACTGCCTGCATCGGCATTCGTAATTTGCATAGCAGCCTGGAGAATATTCTCCAAAAGTTGATCGATATCCTTTTCACTACTTAAGGAGGACCCAATCTTCAGAAGTTGCTGCATGAGCCCTTTGCCAATGGTTTCTTGAGTCATATAAACGTCTTTAAATGGAATGGATTCATTATCAACAATTGCGAAGATTTGTATTTAGTAGTAATGAGTCTCTAAATTTAGTATATTAATACTGAATAAATAAACCTTCAACTACCATAGGAAAAAAGTTACAGGTTTAGTATTCTATGCTCCCTATGTATAACTTAAGTTATTCCTGTGGTGAGTGACCATTTAAAAAGTTTTCGATATCGAAAAGTGAAACGCTTAAGCATTTATTTGGCCTGCTTTTCTCTCATCGCGTCTGGTTGTTCGGCTCCAATAGTGAATGAGGGTGATGCACCAAATGGTCCAGAGTATGTCCGCTGGATGCCAAGTAGTTATAAGACGCCACCAACAGAAGCGCAACTACCTCGCCCGAAAGAATTGTGGTGGACTGAGTTTGAGAGTGAAGAGCTTAATGGTTTGGTTGATACGGCCCTCACGAATAACTATGATTTACGCATTGCAGTTGCTAGAGTTGCTCAAACTAGAGCGCAAGCGGATGTCGTTAAGGCGGCCGAGTCCCCGACTATTGATGCTACTGGTAGTTATAAGAATCAAGCGCCAGGATTTGGTCCAGGCTACGCTGCCAACACATCACAGTGGGGCAGTCAGCCAGTATGGCAAGTTGGTTTATTGGCTAATTATGAAGTCGACCTCTGGGGTAAAAAAGGCTTTAATACACAATCTGCTTTCTCACAGGCATTGGCAAGTGAATACAACCGACAAGCGGTAGCGTTAAGTTTGGTTGGCGATACCGCTACTGTGTACTTTCAGGTGCTATCGCTCGATGAACGTATTGGGGTGGGAGAGCGCAATCTTGAGGCGATAAGGACGGTGGGACGAGGGTTACAGCGGCGCGTAGATCGTGGCGATGCCACGATCATTGACTTATCACAGCAGTTAATTTTGCAAACCAATACGGACGCCCTGGTTACCAATCTACGATTACAGCGCGAACGGGCCTTTGATCGTTTGGCTACCCTCGTTGGCAGAACGCCCTCTACCTTAAAAATTAAAGGTAAGTCTTTAAAAGATATTAAGGTTCCTGCAGTTGAGCCAGGATTGCCATCGGATTTGCTATGCCGTCGGCCAGATATCCGCCGTGCTGAGGCTGCTTTGGAGGCTTCGCAGGCAGATTTATATTCAGCTCGAGCAAACTTATTACCAAGCTTTGCTCTGACAGGTGCAGGGGGTTACGGCAGTTTTTTACTATCGACCTTAACCATGCCGCAAAGTTTGTTTTACAACATCACTTCAAACTTGATTCAAAACGTTTTTGATGGCGGTAAACGCCGTGCAGAAATTCAAGTGGCTAGTGCAAAGAATGTGGAATTACTAGAAGCATATGCAAATGCTGTCTTGGGCTCTTTGCGTGACGTAGAAGACGGTTTGGCTGGCGTGAACTTGACTGCTAAGCAATACGATGCCTTGAATGTATCTCGTAACCGCGCACAATTGCTGGCCAATATGAGTGCCAAAGTAGTAGAGCGTGGCGGCATGGACTATGTGCAGCTATATGAAATCCAGCGCACGGTATTGTCTGCTGAAGATTCCGCTATTGGTGCTCGTAATGATCAGTTGGCAGCATCAGTCAGCCTATTTAAGGCAATTGGTGGCGGTACCAAACTCCAAAATGATCCTTGTGTCGGCGGCGGAAAACTACCCGCAGCAGATGCTCGTTGGAGTGAGGCTGCGGCCAAAGCCGATTCTGCATTTGATAAGAAGCCTGCAGTGGGTGTCAATAAAGCGGGGCAACTGATGTACGAAGGTGCTGGCGGAACGTCTTTAAATCAAAAGCCGCTGCAATCTCCCGAGCAGCCATTTAATGTCATTAATACAGTGACTCCCTCAGAGACTACTGGTGCGAAGCCAAGCACAGCTGTGATGCAACCAAAACAACAACAGTAAATCCTCCAGGGCAAACTAAGGTATGAACAAAATTAGCAAAATAATGGAGCGAGTGGTTGATATCTTAAAACAAGGTTTTGATAAAACTTGGATATTTTTAAGGTGGTTGGTAGCTATTATGCAGAGCGTAGTAATAGTGCTATATAAACAATTACGTTATGACTTCGATCTCGTTTGGATGCGTATTCGTGGTTCGAGTAAGAATGTAGAGGGCCGTCCAATTCGTTCATGGGCAGATATAAAAGCAATTGTCTTGCAGTTAGCTCAAAAAGCAAGGTCTAGTTATTGGCTGCCTCTATTAAAAGAATGCTACAAGCAAATACAGGAAGCAGCAGCTGTTGAGTGGCAAGCATTTAGGGCTGATATTAAAAAATTACGTGAGCGTATTCAGCTATTTCGCAATCCTACCAACGAGCAACGAGCGGTAGGGCAGCTTTCTCCTCTTGCTGGCGAAAAGACCACCATTATTGCTTCGAGCATTGTGATTAATTTACTGGCCTTAGCTTTTCCATTGTTGATGCTGCAACTGTATGACCGTATCTTGCCGCATCAATCATTAGAGACCTTAGCATTAATAGCTATTGCTGTTGGTATAGCGGTTGCACTGGAATCGGTGATGCGTGTGGTGCGCTCTTATGCAACGGCTTGGATTTCTGCACGCTTTGAACACAAGGCCATGCTTGCAGTGACAGAACGTGCTCTAGCAGAACCTTTGCATGACTTTGAGCGTAAGGGCACCGGCACTGTCATGGACGATTACAAGTCGGTCTCTTCTCTGAAATACCATTATTCAGGTCAAACCTTCCAGCAATTAATGGATTTACCATTTACTTTGCTCTATGTCTTGATCGTATTTATCTTAAGTCCTTGGGTTGGCTTGTTGTTAACTGCAGGCTATGCTGTCTTTATCCTTATTACTTGGAAAAATGGTCGTGATGATCCAATCCTCATTAAAGATCAAAAGCAGGGTGATTTACGCCGTGCCAACTTCTTAAACGAAACTCTCAGTAACGTTCACACACTTAAATCGATGACGATGGAGTCATTGATGTTGCGCCGCTATGAGCGATTGCAAGAGAGCTGCGCTCGCTTAATGTCCCGCGTGACATATGCCTTGGATATGTCGGCTGGTATTGGTAATATTTTCTCGCCGCTAATGAATATGCTGATCGTGGCGTTAGGTGCCTGGTTGGTCATTAGTAATCACCTCACGAATGGTGAATTAGCCGCTTGTATCTTGTTGGGTATGCGCGCGTTAGCCCCCTTACAACGTTTGGGTGGAATATGGGCTAAATATCAACAAGACGAAATTTTGCGCGACAGCTTAGCGCTCACTTTGCTGCAAGGTGGATTGCCATCCAAAACAGCAGTTGAGGAGGGCGCCGTGCAATTGACTGATCGCCCTTTAGGTTCTGCCAAATTGCAATTAGAGAATGTGCATTACCAATTTCCGGGCAGCAAAACAGAATTGTTCTCTGGTTTATCGTTAACGGTTAAACCTGGTGAATTTTTAGCCATCAAAGGCGATTCAGGTTCAGGCCGCAGTACTTTATTACAGCTGATGGCAGGTGTCTTGCACCCAACTCAAGGTGAGGTGCGGATTAATGATAAAGATCTCAGAAATATTCCGCTTGAGCAGCTTAGCGAGCACGTTGCCTATTTGCCGCAAAAAGCCTTGATGTTTGAAGGATCGCTCTTAGATAACGTCAGTGTCTTTGAGCCAAACCGCGTTGATCGTGCTTTGCAGACCGCTAAGATGCTGGGCTTGGGAGACTTTGTCGCCAAGATGCCAAGAGGTTGGGATTCCCCAGTGGGGGACACTGCCGCTGATGCCATGCCACCGGGCTATCGTCAGCGTATCGGGATTGTGCGTGCACTTTCCAATCAACCGAACATTATCTTGTTTGATGATGCCACTTCGGTAATGGATTCGGGGGGTGATGCTACTTTCTTGAAATTCATGGAAGCAGTCCGCGGCAAACTGACCGTAGTCATGGTTTCGCAGCGTCCCTCATTCTTGCGTTTGGCAGATCGCACACTCTTTTTACAAGAGGGCCACTTGCATGAAGTCGAGCCTAATAAGGTGGGCTCTATTCGCGAAGCTAGCGCAGCCCAAGCCATACCATTGAAACCTAGTGGCATGGTGGGAGTTGAACAAGCAAACTATCGCGCTATTCCAAGCGAAGAGTATTTCGATTCTCCATTCAAAGGTGGCGCGGTCGATAGTAATCGTTGGCAGCATACTGAAGAAACTGTCGCTAATAACTTTAAAGTGCAAACAGACCTGTCAGGTTGTTTGGCCTTGTTGTTAAAGTTGATAAATGCCCGTGGCACCGCACGTGAAGTAGCCGAATCATTGCCTTACTATACCGATAGCTTGGACTTAACAAGCTTTCACAATACCATGTCACAAATGGGGTACAAAACCAATGAAGTGAAATGTACTCTTGGCATGTTAGAGCCCCGTTCACTTCCTTGCCTCTTTGTTCCAGATCATGGCCCGGCATTTATTGCCATGGGTCGCCTGGGAAAACAAATGCGCATTGGAAATGCTGCTACGGGTGAGGCCCGTTTTGAGTCGGATTTAAGCATTGCTGGCCAAGCTTACTTTTATGAATTGGTTGAGGCCGACGAGAACGATAGCCGTTCTTGGGTAGGAGGGGTCCTATGGCGCTTTAGTCCGCTCATTGGGCAAGCTACTTTATCTGCCTTGGTATCTGGGTTTGTCATGATGTCGGGCCCACTATTTCTGTCGATCGTTTATAGCACCGTCATTCCATCGGGCGCTAAAGATACCTTGTTGTATCTGACAATTGGCGCCGCGATTGGATTAGGTGCTGGGTATTTCTTCATGCGCCACCGCGCTAGAATTTTGGCCTATATCTCCGGACGCATTGAATACCTCTTTGGTGCAACCATATTGCAGCAAGTTCTGAAGATGTCACCGGTCTATACCGAAAGAGCCTCTGTTGGTTCGCAAACCTCACGTTTGCAAAGCTTTGAGGCAATTCGCGATCTCTTTACCGGACCATTAGCATCCACCATCTTGGAGTCGCCAGCGACTTTAGTATTCTTGGTGGCGCTCTCGATCATGAATCCGATCTCATTGATTATTTTTGCCATCATGGTGGTGGTTTATGCACTGCTGTATTGGATTTTCTCGGGAGTCACTCACGACAGAGTAGCTGCTGTGAGTAGAGCGATTACTAAGCGTAATGAATTCATCGTAGAGATGGTGGGTAAGATGCGCATCATTCGTGAATGTGGCGCACAGCAATTGTGGTTAGAGCGCTTTAGAGAAATCTCTGCCAACGCCACGATGGCTTCATATAAGGCGGAGAAACTTTCATCATTATTGGTATCAATCTCTTATTTTGTGATGATGCTTTCTGCATTAATGATCGTTACCGCAACTGTCCCAGCAGTGATCATGCAAACCGTTTCAGCTGGTGCCTTGATTGCCTCAATGCTCCTCATGTGGCGTGTGCTCAGCCCAATTCAAATAATCTTTACCAATATGACACGCATTGAGCGGGTGAGAAGTGCGACCCGTCAGATTGATAGTCTCATGAAGATTCAGGGTGAACGCCAAAAGACTGCAACTTCCTTAGTCTCCCGAGGTCTAGAAGGTGCTATTGAGTTTGCCCGCGTTTCCTTCCGCTACTCTTTGAATGTTGATCCAGCCTTGATTGGTGTGGAGTTTAAAGTGAACCCTGGCGATTTGATTGCCATTAGCGGCCCAAATGGCGGCGGTAAATCAACCTTGCTCAAGTTAGTATTGGGCATGTATCAACCGCAAGCAGGATCCATTCTGATTGATAACGTTGATTTACGACAATTAGATCCGGTTGAGTTGCGTCGATCGATTGGTTACGCTCCGCAAGACACGCAATTATTTCGCGCAACGATTGCTCAAAATCTCCGTTTTGCTCGTCCTGATGCCACTAACGATGAGGTTTATCAAGCTTTAGATATGGCAGGTGCGTTAGAGCAGATCATGGCTTTGCCACGAGGAATTGAATACCGCGTAGGTGACAATACCAATGAACTCCCTTCTAGCTTGAAGCAAAAACTATCGCTGGCACGCGCCTATCTGACCCGTGCACCCATCATGCTTTTTGATGAGCCTGGTGCTGGCTTAGATGACTATGGTGATCAGATGTTTATGGAGACCTTAAAGGCTCTCAAAGGCAAGGCTACAGTACTCTTCATCAGTCATCGTCCTAGTCATATTCGCTTGGCTGACACCTTACTGGTCATGGATAAAGGTTATCTGCGCGCCGCAGGTCCTCCTGATGTTCTGTTAAAACAGCCTACGGCAGCGTAATTACATCTCACTTAATCGATAAGAGCACTACTTATGAGCACACTTCCTACCTTGCCATCCGATGATCAGCCTAAGGATCGATCTCGGCTTACCTTAGGAGATCGTACGGACAACTACGTTGCTAAAGCGATTCTGTTAGAAGAGGCTGCGCCACCTGCGTATATGAAAACTACTGTGAAGTTGGTGTGTTATGCCTTAGGTATCTTCTTCTTATGGGCGATGTTTGCAACCTTGGATGTGGTTGCGCTTGCCCCAGGTCAAATCATGCCAATTCAGGCGGTGAAAGTGATTCAGCATGTTGACGGTGGTCGCATAGCATCCATTGATGTGGTTGATGGTCAAGCGGTGCGTGAAGGGCAAGTACTAATGCGCCTGAATTCTACTGAGGCAGGCGCTGAATACCAAACGATTGTCGCTAAATATTGGGGTCTATACACAAGGGTAGAGCGTCTGCGCGCCTTGCTCGGTGATAGACCGGCGGATTTCTCTAAAGTCCCGCCAGAATATAAGCAGCAAGTAGAAGAGCAGCAGTTCACTTTGAAGACTTCTAAGGATCAAATCACTCAGTTGCAAAAAGAGATCAAGATCTTTACTGAGGTTAGTGCTATTCGGGGTGACTTAGAAAAAGAAAAGCTCAACACCCGAGTGCAGGCTTTAGAGGCACAGCGCAATCTCAACGGAGCTCAGGCTGAGTTACTACGTTATCGCCGCACCAATATGGACGAGCTTAATGCTGCAGTGATTGAGCTTGCTCAAACGGAAGAGCAAATGACAAAGTTACAGGACCGCTTAACGCGTGTGGACATTGTTTCACCGGTAGATGGCGTAGTTCAGGATCTAAGATTCCGTACCGTAGGCGGTGTTATTCCTCCAGGCGCTATCTTGATGAATGTGATTCCAGTAGATGGCAAGATTCATGCTGAAGTGCGGGTGTCTCCATCCGATATTGGTTTTGTCAAAGTAGGACAAAGCGCGCGTTTGAAGATTGGCACTTTTGACTTCATGCGTTATGGCACGATTGATGGCAAGGTCTCGATGGTTTCTTCATTTAGCACTCTAGATGAAAAGCAGCAGCCTTACTTTAAGGTAATCGTGAGTCTGCCACAGAGCTATGTAGGTGATGACAAAGAGAAGCATATTGACCCTGGCATGACCGTCCAAGCCGACATCATGACTGATCGTCAATCCGTGCTGCGTTACTTATTGCGTCCAATTTATGTTGCCTTTAAACAGGGCATGCGTGAGCGCTAAGCCAAGAGTTGATCAGAGAATAAATCATCATGATTAAACGTGAACCTGCCAGCGACATTTCGCTCTCGTCTCGACAAAGTCAGTTGCTTGAACTCTTAATTGAGGGTAAGAGCAATAAGGAGATTTCGTCTGAGCTCAAGATTGAGCCCGGCACTGTCAAACAACATCTGTTTGTGTTGTTTCGCAAGTTGGGTGTGAATAGTCGCGCCAAGGCAGTCATCGCTGCAATGCAGATTATGAAATCCAGCGCGGCAGGTAGCGTTAAAACTAAATTTTCTAGTGGGGCAAATAAATCAGTCAAGGCTGCACCTAAACTCGCTGCGAAGATGGAAGAGGTCTACTCTTGGCGTTTGGTTACTGCTGTAGCGGTTTCCATCGCTGAATTAAATGACCTAAATCCAGTGATGATTTCAAGGCGAGATCAGTTTTTTAAAGCCCTGAGGACGACAGTTGAGCATTTGGTAGATGCCTTAGACGGTCAGGTGAGCTTTTTACCTGGTGGCGGATCCTTAATTTGGTTTGGACATCCCAGAGCCCATTTAGACGATGCTGATCGGGCAGTGAGTGTTGCGCAATATTTGCAGAGTTGGTCTGATGAATATCAAAAGACTCACCTGATTGCACCTGAGAAAGAGGGTGAAAAGAGCGCCTCCTTAATCGGTATTGGAGTCGCCTCGCATACTGAGGTCGTAGCAGAAAAAGCGACGGATCTCTTTGGTGCAGAGTCTTTCCGCAAGGCCTCTATCTTAGGTAGGCATGCAAAGTCCTTAAATATGCCATTGTCAGATCAATTAACAAAAAAAATTGCATCTATCAGCAGCCCTTGGATGGAGCTTCAATCTAAAGAGGGTAAGAAAGATCTTGTAATTAAGGATGTGGGTTCTGTAGCGATTATTGCCCCATCTTCTTCGGTTTTGCCAGATCTCAGTGCGCGTTGGGGCGGCTTCCCTTTCTTGTCTAATGCTTTTGATGGTGTTAACGGAGGTTTGGCTCAGTGGCTGGCAGTCGAATCATGGCCTGCTGCAGGGGCCTGCTCCTTGATCGACGCTATCGGAAATAGTGCAGCTAATAAAAATTATCAGATTTTACGGTTGAGAACCCCTGGTTCTTATCGCCGCGATAGGACTCTGTCTAGCTTTGCTGCCCAAATAGAACTGCAATTTGGAGACTTTATCTCTCGCTCGGAAAAAATCTATCCATCGCAGGGTGAGCGCATCGCTGGTTTATTGGCGGAGATTTCTAAAGTGGGACCCTTGACCATTTTGGTCTATGGTTTAAGAGCGTTTGAGGCATTTAAGACAGTCATTGGTGAGGCTGGGATTGATCGCTTAGCTTCTCGCCAGGTGATTATTGTCGCTGCCCATCTGCAAGACACGGGCTCACCTCAAATTAGTGTGCGACTTTTAGGTGCAAAACCCAATGCAGCGCCTTTCTCGCGGGTTTTTAATTTGCAGATGCCTATTGTCGATGCATTGCCCGAGGGCATTCGAGTCGATTTACGGGCTTCCTTGGATAGCTTAAGCCCACTAGCCAAAGAGCTTGTTTTTCGTGCTGCTAACCACTTAGGGACTCCTATTTTGACTATTTTGAGCGCCATGAAGGAGTCTCATCATCAAGAGCAGGCGTGTATACAGGAGCTCACCAATTCAGGGTTGATCGCCCCAAGCCCTGGCAAAGGCTTCGAATTCAGGGACCTGAGTACGGCTCATGCAATTAAACATTTATGCATTCCCCTAGGGCATGACATTCCCGCCGATCAAACTGCAGGCTAAACTCGGTTTTGATTTTTCTGAATACCCATCTTTTTGCTTGTAAATTGATAGTTCTATTTCAATAAATTATATAACTATAGTTATATAACTAAAATTCGTGTTGTAGATAGCCTGTCCATAATCTAAAGTACTAATGTAATTGAAGATTTCTCTTTTCTTGCACCATTTTAAAAAGAAAAAGTTATGGCAGATGCAAATACCTCATCAGCGCAGCAAGCATTTGATGCCCAGCATCTAGATAACTTTACCTCTTTACAGCAGAACGGCGAGGGGGGTGCGGGTTCAGCTGGTGCTACAGGCGCTGTTCAGGCAAGAGCCGATGTGCCCATTAGTACAAATAATGTGACATCTCGTGATGCCCTGAGTTTTCTGAATAATCCCGATCCCAATACGCAAGCTAATCAGCAGCCAACAGCCAAAAATTCCAGTCCTGTCAGTGATTCAACCCCATCAGCAGCTAATTTTTCAGTAAGTAGCAATGGCGCTCGTTTAATAGGGGCGGGTGGTATCGACTTAGGTGCTTTGGGGGGCTTAATGCCAGCCTCTCAGGTTGAAACTGCCGTAGTTGCTGCAGTTGCTGGAGTTGCCAATAATGCTGAGCCAGGTGCTTCTGCATCTGCTGCCAGAACTCCTGCCTTGAATGCCCTCAATGGTGCTGCGCGTGCTGAACCTTCAGCCATCAAGACGGGCTCCGCTGAAAGTAGCAATGCCAATGCTGAATCCGGCAATTTGCCACGTTCTTCAGTTGAAGTGAAATTTATTGATCGTGCCCCGAGTTTGACGGACTTAAGTACGACGAACCACAACAACAATGCCACGGTAGACCCCGTTACAGAGCAGCGTCCAGGCAATTCAGGGACTCCGACCACAACACCACCCTCAGCCAGTGGCGGAGACACGAATCCCCCTGCATCAACGCCATCATCAACTCCAGTATCAACGCCAGTATCAACGCCAGCGCCTACAGTCACCCCCCTAGAGATCAGTACTGCGCATATCGGTAATCACGTACAGGACGGCTATATTTCTGGCGCTACTGTATTTGCTGACGCTAATAATGACGGAGTCTTAAATGCTGGCGAGGTCTTTACCATTAGCGATGCTACTGGTGGCTTCACCTTGGCAGGTGGAGTTGGTCGTATTGTGGCGATTGGCGGTACCGACATTACCACCGGTCTGCAAAACCAGATCATCCTGACTGCGGTAGCTGGCTCTTCCATGGTGACGCCATTAACGACCTTGGTTGCTAATATCGTGGCCAATAGTACAACGGGTATGACAGCTCAAGAAGCTACTACATTGGTGGCTAAACAACTGGGCTTATCTTCCGCAATTAATTTTTCTACCTTTGATTCGGTTGCCGCCGCTTTATCAGGTGATACCAATGCGGCAAAGGTATTTGCTGCTGGCGTGCAGGTTGCAAATACAATCGTACAGGCAGCTGCTTTTGTCGGATCTGCTACGGGAGTAAGCACTTCTGCGACTGCCTCCGCACTCTTTTCTTCTTTGGCCAATCAGTTAGTAGTTGCACCTGCTCCTACAGATGGCAATAGCTCGCTGCTATCGAGTACCAGCACATTGGGTGAAGTCATGCGTAGCGCCGCAAGCACTCTCAATGCATCTGCTTCAGCTGTAGCGACGATTTCAGCTTCGGCTGCAAGTGTTTCTAATGTGATAGCAAGCGCTAATAATCTGGTGAACACTGCAATGAGCAGCACTGCAGCCAATACCAATATTTCTGATGTATTAAATAGCGTGATTAGTGTTGGTAGCGCTGCCCAAGGATCCATTGCCACGCAAATTAGTGCTGCAGTCGTTAGTAACAACTTAAGTACTGTGCTATCCGGAATCAACTTGTCTAGTGAAGTACAAAACGCAACAGTCAATGCACCAAGTCGTTTCAGTGCAATTGCTGGTGACAATGTGATTAACGCTGCAGAAGCTGCTGCTGGTGGTGTGGATGTTGCAGGTGTTGCTTCGCCTAATAGTGTGATCAACCTCACGATTGGTTCTCTCACTAATCTGAAAATAGTGGCCGACGTTGATGGCAATTGGAAATACACATTAACTGCGAGTGAGATTGATAAATTAGGAAGTGGTACTCAAACAGTGACGGGTACTGCAACTGTTCTCAATGCTGATGGTTCAGTTGCAAAAACCTCAAGCCTTGGTACTGAAAGTTTCACGATCAATAAAGCATTACCACCTAGTATCGTGATGGGTAGTGAAACCAGTAATAACACGCTTACTAGTACGCAGGCTAAAGTAGGTGACACCATTACGGCGGCTTTTACCAGTAGCGCGCCAGTCACTGCAGCGACTATTGGTGGTCATGCTGCTACTGTGACTGCAGGCACCAACAATACTTACACCGCAAGTTATCTAGTTAAACCAGGTGATAGCGTTGGTAGTGATGTGAGTATCACCGCGAGAGATGCTGCTGGTAATAGCACCACCAAAACACTGACTGGCACAGTCACGATTGATACTGTAGCGCCAACAATTAGCTCAATCACTGAAGCTAGTAATAATGCAAATCGCATAGTAGCTAAAGCGGGTGACACCATCACAGCTAGCTTTACTAGTACTGATCCAGTGACTGCAGCAACCATTGGTGGTCATGCCGCAACTGTGACAGCAGGCGCTAACAATACTTACACTGCTAGCTATTTAGTAAAAATAGGCGATACCGTTGGTAGTGATGTGAGTATTACTGCCAGAGATACTGCGGGTAATGTCGCTACCCAAACCCTGACAGGTGCAGTGACCATTGATACCTTGGCGCCAAACGCACCAACGGCGCCTACCGTGATTGCCACCATTGCTAGTGGTATTAGCGCTAGTGAAGCTGCTGCTACCTTTACGGTCACTGCTTCTTTAGCCAGTACTAAT
>Ga0114959_10001331_pt1 | contig 21824 bp, 18 predicted proteins | sample C_130625_EF_Meta_FD_87317 | JGI IMG/M metagenome (GOLD analysis project Ga0114959, IMG submission 87317) | Freshwater microbial communities from Lake Croche, Canada to study carbon cycling - C_130625_EF_MetaG | ecosystem: Environmental > Aquatic > Freshwater > Lake | place: Lake Croche, Canada... | reverse complement strand
TGCTCTTGTGGTGGTTCTACTGGTTGCTCTTCTGTTGGTTGATCTTCCGTTGCAATTTCTTCAATTGGTTGCGATTGTTCTTCAGATAACATATCCTGTGCCTGATTTGTATCTTCAGATTTTTGTTCAACTGTGTCACCATTCGGTTCTGTGCCACCATTCGGTTCTGTGCCACCATTCGGTTCTGTGCCACCATTCGGTTCTGTGCCACCTGTCATTTGCCCACACAACCGAATTTCAAGTACATTCAACAACGAATTATACATTTCGCATTTAAAACTCTCATTGTTTTGTTCTGGATCTTGCAAAGATTTATATGTAAACATCGGAAACCCCCAAAATTCGCCATTTTTTAAAGTAATAAATTTTAGGAAAGGGGTAGGACCATTTCCATCAAAATCGCAAGATTTATCTAGCGAATAAATACACAAATGTATATTTCCTTCATAAACGTCATTTTCGTCTTTCAGTACATCTTCAAAATTTCTAGAGAGTGGGTTATCTTCTAAATACTTGTACGAACCAGAATCTTTACTTAATCCTAAACCAGACGTAAATAATTCGTACATACCACCGCCTGTTAGTCCACCTCCATCAATCTCATCAATATCGATTTTATTCTCCGGTCCATATTCTGTTTTTTTATTTTCGTTGTTTTTGTCACGTCCATTGATACTAGTTTCTGTTTTTTCTGGATTTGCAGTGACTTTAAATTCTGCTATCTTCGGACCATTTTCGCCTACAGGTATTTCCTTGAACGAAAAATCACTTTCAACTTCTGCTTTTACTGGCAAATTATAATAAAAATCAGGGTGAAATTGAACCATATTCAAGAACATATCAAAATCCGTCTCTGGATTGTAACCTCGCACTGTTTCCTTCATCTCGTATCCATAACGTTTTTCCTCTTGATCGTCAGTACTAGGATCGTCAGACGGAAACACCTCAAACGCTCTCATTTTCACATTCACTTTCGAATCGCGTTTTTTCTTCGATGGGTCAGGGACATAATCAAATAATCGGAAAAAGTCATCCATACTTGGGAATATCTTATCCAGACTCAGGAAGTAGTAATAGTAATAGAGATCATCAAAGAAAACCGGTGTAGAGTACATGTTTAGTTCGCGAATAACAGTTATGCAATATAAAAGTGTATCGCGCAGTTTTTTCGTCTCTTCTGGTTCAGTCTCGAGTGAATCCGTTGTTTTTAGAGTATTTATGATAGACGAGGAAACTCCTATCAAGAACGGTATCAATTGAGTTTTTATGTCCTCTGCTCTGCACAATTTACCACTTTCAATCAAGTCTTTTAATGTATCTTTAATATGATTTTCAGTGTTCCAAGATGGATGAATGTGAATCACACCATTTTTTACTGCTTTATCCGCAAATTCCAACAAGTTAACCATTTTGTAATTACTAGTAACGTCAAATAATTCACTCAACCATATCGATTTTGTTTTACAAGGGTCTGGTCCTTTTTCAGGATCTATATTATCCATATTAAGAGGTGTTTCTTCTTCTCCTTCAGGTCCATTGTCACCTGAAGAACTAGTCGAAGGAACAGCATGTTCATTATTTTCGACAACAATACCCACATCAGAAGAACTAGTAGAAGGATCAGTAGTAGCGAAAGAAGCAGTCGCGGCAGAAGCAGCAGCAGCAGGTTCATTATTTTCTACAACATTACTCATAACAGAAGAAGCAATTGCAGCAGCAATTGCAGCAGGTTCATTTTCACCACCCCTTTGACCTCTATACCTTTGTTTTCTTTCTCCCTGATCCTGAATAGATTCCTCTCTGAATAACTTGCGCTTTGTATCAATCACTCCTTTATAGTAATCACGCCACTTCTTTGATCCAGGTTTCCCTAAAAACTGTCTACGGTGTTCTCTCAATTCCGGATTTATGATAACACTTTTTGATTCAATATCCTCGTATTCACTATCGTATTTATTTGAACGTAAAGTCCTGCGGATTCTGCCAGAATATTGTTTTTTCCTGGATGAATGCATATATTAATAATCTTATTACTATATGCTGCGATTTTGTGGTATTTGATTAAACGCTACGAAATCTAGTCATTAAAATACACATTCCGATACCGCTCGATATATTTGTCCGGAATGGTCCGTTTCTTAAATAGGTTTATTTTTTGCCACATATTCATGTTCCCTCTCGTCAATGGCGACTTGCCAGTAAGCATAGTAATAATGAAAAACAACGAATAGACTCCACATTCCGTATTTCCCATCTGATGTTCTTTTGGACTATTCTGGTGAAACGCGTATTTAGATCCATTGATTTCCCGTGCTTGTTTTCGTATACGATCGACGAGTGCTTTGATTTCTTTCGGAATCGGGTCTCCCGCACTATCGAAAAAGAAAATAACCTGTTCCTTCGTATCAATAAAAAGCGATACCCAGTGTGATCCACTACTCGTATGCGGCGATAAATTGAAAATGACACCAATATGCGTTTTGCCTTTCTTTATATAACTCGAGAGGTTGAATTTGCAGAGTTCATTTTGTATGCAACTCCCGCTAACGACCGCATCAAAATCGATCGGAGTAGGACCAATAAATTCGAAATGTTTATACGTCTGTTCGTACTGCTCCAGAACATTCATGATATCGAAATTCGACAACCATTCATTCGGGTTCTTCTTCCACTCATACGGTTTATCCGGCGCAAAAATGTAACGATCGATCCGCTTTTTCAAATCCGCGTCTTTGATCTCATTCAACCAACAATCCTCCTTCTTGCACTTCACAAATCGGTCATTCAATACTTGCCACAATTTCGTCGGGTCAGATTCCTCGATCCGGTCTTCTCCCGAATGATCTTTATTATAAGCATCGCGGATCAAGAGAAGAATTTTAGGCGTATAACACGAGTTATGGACGGATATTTTTCTGACAGCAGGACTACAATTCATCGGTTTTATAGAACGTTTTTGTGTGCGACGATGACGTATTTTACCCGCATATATGTTCTTTGTTATATTCATCATGTCCGTCGCCTCTTTATATTATCTAGAGAATCGATTCATCTGAATGTTCTTGCATCTCACTTTTGCGTATTGTCGCACCCCAATAGGAGAATGGATCCGCCGCAGAGGATATCGGTTTCGGTCTTCGCTTATTACGATGAGAGGATGAAGATGTCGTCGGAAACATCATATCTTCCTCATCGAATCCTGCAGAATCCGAATTGGTGTGGTTGTATTCTGTCCATTCTAGATGCTGTATCATCTTCTGAACACATTCTTTAAATATGTGCTGCAATTCAGATCCGACTAAAGATGATGATTCACCGAGATCTTCGTATTCATCGAGAAGTTCGATACATAGTGCGGCAACTCGCGATTTGTATTTCAGGAATTGGCGATTATCACTCGCACGTTTGAGTCCTTCTTCCGGGTGATTTTTTGCAATATACTTCTTGTAGTGTTTGCTGTTCGAGAGGAGTTCGAGCGAAAGTTTGTCGACCTCTCGTTGTCGTTCTTCGCGTATCCTCTCAAATTCTGTATCTGGATCTGGATCTACTTGGTGCGATTCTTTTGTTTGCGACATTTGAAGGACTACGCCTAAATATAGTATGCCTGATGATTTTGTAACCTTTACTCGTACGGACATTTCATTCAAAAATGTATACGCAAAATAAAAACACTCGTGTAATATATATCAAAGATACGATGGCAAACACAAATTTAGGCGGTTCCACTTTAGGCGGTGGACCATACAATGGATATTCACCCAAACAAATTCTGAATGGATCTAAAAATAGCGAAGACGTGGTCGGAAGACGTGTTCTCATCAAATCGTGGAACTCGAAACAACTATTTACGACGAATGGTTACCGACCAAGTGTCGGACCCTTTCGTGGTGTGAACAATATGGGGGATTTCTTGGGACGTGTCAATTATTCTTGCGGCGGACCCAATCCCCAGAATGCGACCAAACCCGGATACGGCAGATTGATCCGGTCGGTTCCACAACAATGTGACGCTACTGGAATCGCACCAACGACTTGCAACCCCAAATTTGTGCCAGATTCGTCGGATTATATCCGATTTAAGAAATTGAGTGCGATGAACCGGACTTACAACGATTTGAGTTATGGCGGGGATCAACACAATGCTTCTTACGTTCCTCTCATGGCAATCCGTCGGCGTTAGATACGAAAATTACTATGTGTAATGTATATCTCATAACACATAATGAGTGGTGTATATGTATTTAGTTTTGGTCTAAATAATCTGAATAATGGACGATTGACAGGTGTCAAAGCAATGCCGGCAAAAGATCTCACATCAGATGCGGACAGTTCATTTGCAGCAGATCGCAGAGCATATGAAAATATCCTTGCCGTCGATACAGCAACCCCTCAACCCTCTCAGATCTCGCAGAAAAAATGGATAGGCGGATCTCGCGATGCATCGGATGTTTCTTATAGACGTCGGATTGCTGCTGCCGGTGCGTCGATGAATCCCAGTGGTGGTGCGTTCTCATTCACCTCGAAAACAGAGAAGAATACCGTCAATGATGCGTTAACACGCTGTAGGAGTCAGGGAAATTGTGTTCCGGCGAAAGTCCGGGCAAGTCCTCACCATACAGGTGTGCCGACACCTCTCAATCCTACACCCAAATCATTGATGCCGAAATATACGGTTTGCAAAACTCCTTGCCCGGTCGATAAAACAAAGAAAGTGATTCATTTCTGAATACACGAAATCTATAGTTAAAATATAAAATCATTTAGGAGTATGCAGAAATACATTGTTGAATTTTTCGGAACGACACTTTTCGTCTATATTATTCTTGCAACTGGCAATGCGCTTGCCATTGGTGCGACTCTTGCTCTCTTGATCCTCTTGATGAGCGGAATTAGCGGTGGGCACGTTAACCCCGCGGTCTCAATCGTCATGGCAGCAGCAGGTAAATTACCAACTGCCGACCTGGTTCCTTACTGTATCGCGCAAATCCTGGGTGCATTGGTCGCCCTCGAAATCTATAAGCGCGTCAAACTCTAATCATGTGAGAAAATGAATAGTATTTACATTTTATATACTGATTGTCTCAGCAGAATATAAAATGCCATATCTGAAAAAACGAAAGCACACAATTAAGAGGCGCAAAACGTGTGGAGGATGGCGACCAAACAAATCGAGATCTATCCGGTCTTTCAAAATGAAGTCCAGACACAGATAAGCGTATTACTTCCTCTTGCCAAAATAAAATTTCCTTTTGGCATAAGGTTCTATTGACTTAACTTTACGAGGTTTTTTCCGAGTAACTCGTCGTCTCACATAAGACGGAACATTATTTTGTTCTAAAACGATCGTCTTTGTAGGGGTAGTCTTAGTCCTCTCGCGAATTTGCGGATGGTCGACGCGTTTGCCTCTCAATTTAGGATTTTGTGAAGGGGAGTACCTAAAGAACCACCGGTCAAACTCTTTTTGATCAGCGGGTGTTTTCAATCCTTTTAACTCTATATATTTACGTGCCTTCTCCTCTCGCATTTCTTCCATTGTAGGTTGTTTGCCATAACAGTCTAGCGAAAACCGACGTAAAAGTCCTTTCTGCTCTAATTTATTCTTCTGTTCCACTTTAAATAAATACGTCGACATACACAACATACGGTCCTTATCGAAATACGTCTTGTCGGCATATAAGAACGCCAAATAGAAACTCAACATGGTATCGATGGTTGCCACCAGAACCGTTTTTCCAGAGACCTCGATCTTATTGTATCCATGACACGCGAGAGGTTTGTATATCAACGCAATAATATCGCCATTGATGCTGATTTCCACATGCGCGGGTATCACTTCTCCTAAAGGCGTATGCTGCACAATCTTGATATTTTTGTACCCCGCATCTACCAATTTGTCGCGAACAATCATGGCACATTTTTCGGGATTTTCTGCCAATACGTCGAAATCGGGTATATTCTCGACCTGGTGTTTTTGGTCATTCTCCATATATTTAGAGTAAAGTGCGGTGCCGTATCCTCCCAAGAAAACGACGCCTTGATCGACAAACGAATTGCGTGCTAAATAATAGATAGACTCCTCTGCGGTTTTATTATCTTTTACATCTAATCCGCGTTGAAAATCGACCGAACTACAATTATCGGATTTGAGAGGATAGTATTTGTTTAGCAGATTAATGCGTTTTAGTACTTTCTCCCAACGCGATACGTCTCCGGCAGGACGCGACAATTCCAGGTACATCGACATCCGCAAAAAATTAGGAGGAGCGTATTTGATTCCCGCGATCGTAATAGATTCCGGCATCAACCTCTCATACAACGTCGGATGCATCTGTGTTATGTCGGCAATCGGCAAAAAATTCACGTACACTTTGTAAGTGCCTAAATGGACTCCCGCTTTCGCCTCGACGTCTTCGTACCCAGCAAAATAATATTTATCTGCTAGTTCGCGGGCGTCTTCCATGGCGCGAGGCGAATAGAAATCGTAGTCTGGGACTTCTATATCGCGGTCGTAGAATTGCGCCTCTTTCGGCAAAATATTATTGATCGCGGTGCCTCCATAACAGATTAGTTTTTTGCTTACGAGAAAATCCTCCAATATTTGAATGATTTTCTGGACATCGGGAGAGGTTGCGATTTTAGCGCCTTGTTTCGCCTCGCTTTCGTCAACTGCCTGCCTGAGAACCGCGAGTTCGCATTCCTGGAATGTCATGGCATCATTACACACCGACGGATTGTATTTGCGTTTTTTAGTTGTACTTTTTCTATTCATATCTTTGACTGCCATATGAGTCGAAGAGGATATATAATACACACATAAATCAGTGCATTTTTATTTCTGCGAATTTGTGTATTTTTGGTATATATTGTACATTGGCACAAATGGTTTGCCAATAGAGTCGAAAATATCTGTATATGTTTTCACGATCGGGTTTGCTAAATAAACACGCAAAGGTATAAATTGTATACTTCGATCCAGTAGAAACTTCATCACGTTTGGTTGAACTACGCCAGTTGCATTTGGATTTGGATTATCGGACGGTTGTCCTTTTGCAACATCGTCTGGATGTGGAAATGATATGTACATATTCTTGACGGTTGTCTTTAGTGATCCTTTTATGGCAGAATCACCCAATCCTAGTTTGCTTGTCCTGTTAGTGAGGGTTTCGTCAGTATATCGATAAAACGCTGCCCACGTATTTCCACCAGTCAATATATTTACGAATTTCTGCATTGCGCTCTTGGTTTCGTTCGGTAACGTGACCGCGTCTTGATACCCCGGCGGCGCATAAATCTCCAAAATGTTCAATATGTCCATCGAGAATATGATTTTCCCCATGATGGATGAGAGGTTGGTACATCCGTTGATATTTTTAGGGGCGCCATCAGATTCTACCAAATAGTTGGATGTATACTGCGGAACGGTAGTTGCGTTTTTACCCGTTATTACATCTGAAACCTTGGATATGATATCGACTTTTGAATCCGGTTTTCTGTAAACACGAATATGGACGAAAATCGGATACGATCCGATATCCGATATTTGCGTGTTTGTAAAATCTTTTGCAGTTTTACTAAACGCATTTTCACTGATACATTTTAGCGCATCGGAAAGCAACAGTTTATTTGACATCTGTACAGGTGCGTTGTTCGGCGAATATCCAACAAATACGTCGTCCCCGCTAGCAGAAAATACATTCAAATCGATAAACCGGTATCCTTCTTTAATACGTTTCTGGATAGTGTTTGTAGATACATCTGTTCCATCGTATGCGGAATTGAAACACGATTTGACAAAGTATTCGCGGAGAGGAAGATTGTTCGTACTCGAGTATTCATTGTCACATTTTGTATTTGAGTTGTCTTCCATTCCTTCTTTCATGTGCCATCGGTGTCCGAAATTATACTGTTTATAAAAAATGACGAAGATGACGAAAATAGATAAGAATAGAAATATGTATTTTAGTTCCATATGGTATTTATTTGCAAATATATATTGTAAACATATTATCCAGGTAGTTTTTTGAGCAAAAGATAATAGAGATTATATACAAGTGGATTGTATATCATCACTATAATTGAATGGCAGGAGGGTTATTAAATTTGACTGCGACGGGAAGCGCGAATGTTATATTAACCGGCAACCCGACGAAAACATTTTTCAAAGTGGTTTATTCTAAATATACAAACTTCGGACTCCAGAAATTCCGGATCGACTATGAAGGGTCGCGAGATTTGCGCCTAACCACATCCAGCACGTTTCAGTTCAAAGTGCCTAGATATGCGGACTTACTGATGGATACGTATTTGTGTCTCACTTTGCCAGATATATGGAGTCCGATTTACCCACCGTGCACAAAGACTTCTTATAAATGGGCAGCATACGATTTCCGCTGGATACGCGATTTAGGAACACATATGATCGAGAATATTTCCATTACTTGCGGATCGATGTTGTTGCAATCCTATTCCGGTGCCTATTTAGCAGCAATGGTCGAGCGCGACTTTCCGTCGGATAAAAAACACGTATTTGATACCATGAGCGGAAATATTACAGAGTTCTATGACCCGGCAAATGCTTATGGGCGAAACAACACCTATCCATCCGCATTTTTTGTCGGCGATGGACTTACAATAGAACCCTCCTTTAGAAGCAGAAAAATTTACGTCCCGATTAATACTTGGTTTATGCTTGATAGTAGATGCGCCTTCCCTCTAGTCGCTCTTCAGTATAATGAACTCTATATCAATGTGACGATTCGCCCTATTCAAGAATTGTTCCAAGTGCGCGATGTATTCGATTACGGTAACTATTACCCTTATGTACAACCGGATTTTACCCTACCTCAATTCGCAATGTATAGATATCTGCAGCAACCTCCTGGTGTGGATATCGACCTGTCACAATACCAAAACCAAACTACTAGTTGGAATGCGGATGTGCATTTAATATCGACATATTGTTTCTTATCCGAAGAAGAACGCAAAAAAATTGCTTTAGAGGATCAAGTATATTTGGTGAAAGACATATTCGAATACCGGTTCGAAAACATAGTTGGATCAAAGACGGTTTCGCTTAATTCGAACGGGATGATCGCAAATTGGATGTGGGTTTTCCAGCGAAACGATGCGAATTTGCGCAATGAATGGAGTAACTATACGAACTGGCCTTATCGCGAAATACCAAGTGATATTTATCCTGCTTCGAGTAATGTTGTTATTGTAAATGGCGAACAAGTGACGGTTCCTGGACCAGACGGATTGTTGCATGCTATTGGACCTGGAATCAATCCACCAGATATAGGACAAGTGGTCGGACGCAATACTGGTTTCTATGAAACCGGAGTATTTAGTCAAGAAAACATACGAGATATCATGGTTTCGATGGGAATCAATCTAAATGGAGTTTATCGCGAGAATGTGCTCCCGTCCGAAGTGTTCGACTTCATCGAACAGTATGCGAGAAGCAACGGCGCCGGAAAACGCGGACTCTATTGTTATAATTTCTGCTTGAACACAAGTCCATTCGAATATCAACCTTCTGGTGCGATGAATTTATCCAGATTCAAAGATATTAATCTAGAGGTGACAACTGTTATACCTATTATATCTGCAAATAATGCGAACTTCCAAGTAATTTGCGATTTGTCTGGAAACCCGATCGGTATTAATAAACAGAATTGGCGTCTTTATGACTACGCGTTTAATATGATCGTGTTTGAAGAAAGATACAATGTGCTTTCGATTATTGGTGGAAATTGCGGCATGTTATACGCAAGATAATGGCAGTTATTAGTATAAGATATAAATGACAACAAAATGGACGAAAAATGCAAAAGAAGGATTTGTTGAGGCATTACCCGAATCAACAATACATGCAGAAACAAAAAAAGAACCGGAAAAAACAACCCCCGAAGTAGCAGAATATGGAGACGACGTTTATATAGGAAAAGATCCGAATGAAACAATACTCATGAATACCTCACTTCCAACGGAAAATCCAAAAGCAACACCAACTGCAACTCCGTCTACAATAGACAAAGTAAAAGACCTGCAGCAGAATTTCGATCAAACCAAAGCAAAAGAACTTTACAATAGTATGGTCAGTTCGGCAGCACAGACTGTTGCAAACTCACACAAAACTGCTGCAAAAAGTGTAATAATTAATGCTGGCATTCATAAACAAGACGAGATTGATAGTGAAGCAGCAAAAAATGATTTGAAAATTCTATCTGAACAAGTACTGAGATGGGGTACAATCGTAACATCCTATATTGTAGTCTTGAATTTGTGGTACATATTGTGTTATACCAATTTTACGTTTGATTTCCGCGATTGGATTTTCAGTCCATTGCATTATATTTTTGCACCGACGTTAAATGCGGTTGAAGCAGTCAATTACCATATTTTGAATTTTCGAATGGATTCGAATCCTAAATTATTTGGTAAATTTCCAATTACAAACGAGCAGATTCGGGATTTGTGGAACTGGCGTCCGGTCATGTTTACACTTCTTCATTTTATAATTGCAGGAGCGCTTGTTGGATTTTCATTTTTGAGTGAAGCAGCAGGAATATTTTCTGCCTCTGGTTCCGGATCTTTGTATTTTATAATGCTCGCATTGTCAATATACTATTTCTTTAACTTAGGGTTTGTGGTCGAAAAATGGGTACAACATGATTTGTATAAACTACCTATGATCGGATCATTACTTTTTCTTGGTATTATGTTAATATCTGGATTATCAGTTCCTGTCGTTATTAGTTTTTTCTGTATAATATTTTTGACGTATATAACATTTTTGTCGAACTTTGGAATACTCTTATTTAATGGATTTAATCCATTTGCTTCATGGAGAATTGTAAACGAAATTTTCAATGACTTGAGAGGCGCTCCAATATCGAACGAGAATCCACTTGATTTCTGGGGAAAATTAAAGAATCTTGCGTTTAGGAATTTCCACGGGTTTTATCTATTTTTCATCGTTTTTGGATTGGTATTCTCTGTAAATATGGTTCAGTGTTCGAAATTTTCGAGTAGTAAATTAATCTTGATTGCAGTAGTAACAAATATAGTGGCATGTGCATTTTTTGCACCAAGTATAATTACACTATTTACTGAATTTTTAACCCTTATATTTTCCTCCAATCCTGCACCTAAAGTGGTGGTCCCATCTGAATCCTGAAAATATGCCTGAGTTTACTTAGTGTCTACTAGTTGAGGTGTACTTACTTTTTGATTCGCATAAAGGACCGCATTACGCAGTTATTTTTACTAGTATAGATTAAAAATATATACTAGTAAAAATTAGGCATATTTATTGTGATTATATCTCCACAATAATATCCGGTTCTGACTTCGATTTCTCTTTTTGCACATTTGTATTGATAGAACTAGTTGGACGCATGATTTGTTTTTGCAACTCCACCAACATCTCCTCCAGTTCTTTGTTTCTTATCGTCAATGACTGTATTTCCTGCTGCTGCGTCTGTATCAATTTCAGTGTCTCTTCCAGTGTCATCATTCTCGGTGGTTTTCCGGGTTCTTGGACCATTATTCCAGGAACAGCAGGTTGTGGATTTCTTTTCTGATGTTCCTCTATCATCTTCTGTCGATCTTCTTCTAATTTTTTTGTCTGAACCAAAACGTCCGGTTTCATCTTCGGTTCGCCTGGTTCGTAAGTCTTCAACATATCGTCGATGTCTTCCACGAAAAACTTTTTAATGTGAGATTCTTTTGAGGTTCGAATAAAATCCTCGACGGTCTTGGACGATTCCTTGAAATAATCGGGATGTGGGTTCTCCAGCAATTTCTTTTTGTCGAATGTGTTGTGATTATGCGAGAACACTAATATCGTCTTGAGAGGATCCAACTGGACAAAAGGGACAGTATATCCTTTCAAAAATGCCTTCTCCTCTGCCAATGCGGCATGGTCTTCGTATTTCGTATCATCGAGAAGACGCGCCTTAAATGCGAATGTTCCTGCTGTCGCGTGATTGGGACCATATGGTCCACATTGGTACATCTTCTTGATGTGATTGTAATAGATATACAACTCTGACGATCCGGCACATAATGCTTCTTTATTGTTTTGCAATTTGTCGACGGCATGTTCGATGCGTTCGGGAGGATAATAGTCGTCGTCGTCCATGTAGACGATGACACTGCCTTTTGCCTTCTTGTGCATGTAATTACGCTTCTCGCCTAAAGACATCTTTTTGTCCAACGCAAAATACTGGATGTTATTGATACCGGAGGATTCAACGAGATCTCGGATCTTGTCGGTGCCGTCGTCGACAATGATCCACTCGACTCGGTCCATTGGGTATGTCTGGTTCTTGAAACAGTCGAACATGACGGGTATGAAAGGACGGCGATTGAATGTCGGCGTACATACACTGACGAGAGGTTTGAAGTTCTTCAGGGTCTGTTTTGGTTTGTTGTTTTTTCCCATTTTGTATTTGCCAGATATACATGTATTGAATGTATATCTGCTGTTTATGTCTTTTTTGAGGTTCTTCTCTTTTTCTGAGATTTGCGGCGATTCGAACTGCGTTTTGCCCCCCCCCCTCAGAAGGCACCTCTTCAATAGCATCCACATTTAAACCATTTAAATTTTCAAATTTAGAACTATCTAAGTAATCATTAATTGGACTATAGTCATTAAAGTCCGGTTGAACAAATACGCCCATCGGATAATTGTATATAGAATTATTATGGAGCAACCTTACAGAACCATCTTTTGACGCCAAAGCAACATTCGCGCTAGTGTTGTAAATTGCGGTTCGATATTTAATTCCAGAATGATCTTTTATTACATCATTAGTAATTTGAAGTATTAACTCACTACTATTATGGTATTTTAAAAATGGATTTGAAAAATAAATTTTATATGATTTATTTGATTCTAAATTTTCAAATGTTACAATTCTCGGAGTAACTGCGGCGGTAACATGTTTAGTAACATTGTCTGGAATAGAACCAGTATATTGTTGTCTTTTAAACGGATTAATACGACTAAAAAAACTCGTCTTCATTATTAATAGCAAAAATATATACAATCCTCTCATATTTCTTCTCCCCCTTCATCATCGTCATCGTCGATTTCAAAATCACAATCGTCCTCCTCTCCACCACCGGCAAGTTTCTTCGACGCCGCGGTCTCCTTCTTCACATTCTTGTCTAAATACCGGTAAATCCGCTTAATATCCAACTTGCCGATCTTTGTATCCTCGAATATCTTCTCCGCATCGTTGAGAAGATCGACGCGATTCAAGAACCCCGACCCGCCATAAAAGATCCGCAATTCCTGGAAAAATGCGACCACATCCTTCTTGTCCATATCAAGCACCTGGCAAAGCATATACAGGAATAATTGATTGCTGTATTCCGTCGAGTATTTCGTCAGAATCTTGGTGAACCGCACATCCTGCATAGACCGGACTTCTTCCAATTTATCCGGGAACTTCCTCTCGAAAAACTCATGAAATAAGAAATTGTTATAGAACGTTTTGATAAATGTGCTCATTTCGTTGAATATCCATATTTGACTCTGGAAAGTAATACGGTCAATATAATCCGCAAAACAAATGTTGTCGATCATCCTCAAATAAAAAGGGAACACTTCTTTTTGGGGCAAAATCGAAACGCGGTCGGCAAGATTCTCGTGCCATAAAAGCGCGACGGTTGTCCGGTCATTATCGTTCATGAAATCCGAGTGTTGCGAAACCTTCAACTTCTTATCAAACAATTGTTTTGCGATCTTACCGTAATCTTCATTGTAGAATTTCGCACGAAAAATATGCTGTATGTTTTTACCGGTAAGTATTTCCGGTTTTTTCTCACTTAATCGCTGCAAAAACTCCACTTTTCGTATATCACCCTGAGCATATCGCATCATTTGTTCGAGGAGTGGTTGGTTTTCCCCAACACCGGGGATCAACTGTTTCAAAACAGAACATATTTGGGCATCTGTCGGTGTGGATAACTCGAATACGCTGCAAACATTCATCAATTCTTTGATCTTCTTGTCCATGTAGTAATTTCCGATACATATGACCGGATTCAGTGTCACATTCTCGGTTTTCTGTTTTTTCGTCTTCTTCTGGCGAATCAACTTGACCAGCGCGGAAATGCCGCCTTTGTCGCCTTTATGCATCCCGTCGATCTCGTCCATCAATATGGCAATTTTGCGGAATCTACCGTGCATCATATCCAGCACATTATGTCTGCTGACATTATCGCGGGTGATGGTGTCGATCAGGGATTTATTGCGGACATCTCCGGCGTCGTACTTAATGACGTCGTAATTGAGATCTTTGAGGATATTGAGAATGAAGCGGGTTTTCCCAGTACCTGGTGCGCCGTATATGTAGATTCCTTTTTTGAAATCCGCGTCTTTACATTTTGCATCAAATGACAACAAGATATGTTTGATTTTTGCTGCAATATCATTACGATTAAAAATGGTATTTAAATCGAGTGTATTCATAGGTTGTGTTTTATGATATAAGAATCTCTTGGTTAGAGTTATTAGAATATTGAGGGTTTATGTTATTTGAATATAAACGCGTTATTTGGTTGCATCTTACCAGTCCTCATAAAATTCTGCCGGAATAACAATCTTCTGTTTTATTACATATGGTCGGGTCGTCTCTTCCTCCTCTTCCTCTTGAACAGGAACTTTTTTAACCACATAACTAGATCTCGACACGTTGCGATGTTTTTGAACAGCGCGATTACGTATGGCGAACGGAACCAAATGCTTTTCCAACTTTGTAGGAATAGTCGCTTTGAACGATTCGTCTTCATATGATTGACTGCAAATATCTGCCCATTTGGACGACGCAACGATCTCCATGGCACGATCGAGTTTGTTCCATATTTCAGTTGTTCCTAGGAACAGACGCGGATCGTTACCCGGTTCGAAGCGAACCCCGTATTTTTTTGCAAAATCGTCGATCTGTTTTTCTCGCGAGTCCTCTACTGATTTGTACCTACCTTTGAAATAGCGAGAGGATGCACCAGACATTTTTCCTGCACCACCGCAAATATTTGCTTCACCCGCTAATTCTTTTCTGGTCGACATGAAATACACATTTTCATCTGATGTGAAATGATAATAGTTTGCTGCGAATTTGCGGAATTCCGCAAAGAAATATCCTTGTCGGTCTCTTTCAATAGAATAGTCTTTGTACAAGTTTGGTTTTGTTAGGAATAGTGCCAAAATATCTTGGATGGGACTGTCGAAGAATATAGAGATAGATGATGCGTTTGACATGATTGTTCGTTGTGTAAGAATAAATTGTTTATTGATTTGCAGTATAAACAATTTACTATAAAATGATTCAATTTTCTTGAGCGTAGCGGACCCGTAAGCGAAGCGGACCCGTAAGCGTAGCGGACCCGTAAGCGTAGCGGACCCGTAAGCGAAGCGTACACATAGAATTACTTGCGGAATGCACTAAAATCGTCTGTAAGAGGAATATAGTTGCCACCCTTTGAAACCAAGGCACCATTATATGAATAAGGATCGATTCCTTGAAGTCCGAGAGGATTATTTGGTAAACTATATGATCCACTTGAGAAATAACCAGACTGGTATGGATTTTGTGTCGAACCACTTCCGGACGGTCCTTGACTACCAGACTGTTCTTGACTTCCAGACGGTTCTTGACTGCCAGATTGTTGTCCCTGTGAATAATTCGAGTCTTGAATTTGAACAGGATCTGATTTAAGTAATCCAACTGCACCCGAACCGGTATCTCTCAACAATCCAACTGCGCCTGAACCAGTATCTCTCAACAATCCAATTGCGCCCGAACCAGTATCTCTCAACAATCCAGTTGCGCCTGATCCAATTTCTTCGCCTACTCTCAATGCACCTGACCCTAATTCTTCGCCTGCTCTCAATGCGCCAGAACCAGCACCTTCTGCAAGATCTTTTACGTCAGTTAGTGCGGTTTTTGTTAAATCTACTACACCAGATCCTGCTTCTTCAGCAAGTTTACTTAAACTTGGGTTATTATTATCTCCTCCACTTACACTACTACCACCACCACCACCACTTACTTCATTTCCTTCGTTTCTGCCTCTGTATCCCGCCCAATTACCATTTCCTCTGTATCCAGATCCATTTAATGCCAAGAAATCGGAGAATTTATTTCTATGTTTGGATGTTGTTCCATTTCCTCCTTTACCGCCGCAACTTGTACATATTCCGGCAGAATCACTTGGACCTGGACTTGGACTTGGACCCTTTTGACAATTTGTGCAAGTCTGCGGAACCGCGGCAGTTTTTGGAATATAGTTGCTTGCTCTAAACATATCTTCTGAGTTCTTTGAAGTTGCAACTGTATTCCAAAATGCTAACCAGTTGTAATAATCAGACACGGGATTAGATGAAGTATTCGACATTGGATTCGAAGTTGGGGCGGATGTTGGGGCGGATGTTGGGGCGAATGTTGGGACGGATGTTGGGACGGATGTTGGGGCAGATGTTGGTTTAGGTGAGTAGTTCGAGCAACTTTCCATCTCCGTTAATATATGATTAAGAGGAGCACGTTTGCGTTTATATATAATTTCGTCATCCTCGTCATAGTATTCATAGTCGTCGTCATCTTCTACTACACCTTTATGAGAACCATTTTTATTTGAAAGTTTACCTTTTGTAATTTTCTTCCCACTCCCCGCAGACGATGTCGGTTTCTTAGACATCAAATCTGCTGCGAGCAAAGACGCTTCTAATCTTCCTTCTTTTTCGCTAGTTGTCATATTTTCAGAAGAACTTAAACTCATTTTACCGAAATATACCGAAATTGTTAATGTAAACAATAGTGTTATAAATAACAATAAAGATCCTTGCATTACAGATTATAGATGATGGTTATATTGTATACTTCGAATAAAATTACTGTTGATTATTATGATATTTTATTGCATTTTTATTATTGTGTACTCTTACACGGTGACATAACTTCTACTCATTGAATTTAGATCACAACACTGTCACTTCGTATTAGATACGTACAGTAAAATACATAAATCGATGATGATGAAAATATATAACGAATAAAATGGAACTAAGTGAGAAGCGTTCATCTAGAAATCGTACAAATCCTCTAAATACATTTTTTCGAGAAGACACAAAATGGGAAATTGGCGTCGACGAAGCAGGACGGGGTCCTCTCTTTGGGCGTCTTTATGTGGCAGCAACGATTCTGCCTAAAACCGGGTTTCGCCACGATTGGATGAAAGATAGCAAACGGTTCTCCTCTCAAAAGAAGATTCGAGAGGTCGCAGAATATATCAAATCAAATGCAGTTGCATGGACGGTTCAGTATGCAGAAGCGTCACTCATCGATGAGATCAATATTCGTCAAGCAGTTTTGCGGACTATGCGCGAATGTTGCCGCGTACTTATTGAGAGGATACAGACCGAACATGCATGCGAGAATCCGGAAGATATTTGTCTTCTCGTCGACGGCAACGATTTCCCGCCATTTACTATTTACAGTCCTAAATCCGACACTTTAGAGGAAGTCGAAAGTCATACGGTCGAAGGCGGCGATAATCTGTATACATGTATTGCTGCTGCGTCGATTTTAGCAAAAGTCGCGCGCGACGATTATATCGACGAATTATGCAAAAAATTTCCGATCCTCTCAACGAATTACGGAATTGACCGGAATAAAGGGTATGGAACAGCAGAACATATGAGAGGAATAAGGGAACATGGTGTAACCGTTTGGCACCGGAAATCATATGGACCTTGCAAAAATGTGCCGTTGGTTGATTGCGTACCTTCGTACTGACAAGATTTCTATTTTCGAGAAAATGAGAATATGAATATATTCTAAATATGAAAATACTCATACTGTTTATTTATTCTGCGGATGAAAATTACAACAAGATGTTGAAAATACAGAGATCGTATTGCCACAAATACGATGGGGTCCATTCGTTTTTCGTTACCTATCGCAAAACACAATCCAACCATGTCGAGATAGAGGACGATATTGTTTACGTAAAAGGAGAGGAGACGTATTTAGGGATAACTCGCAAAACGATCGATGCCATGGAATTTTTGCTAAATCGAATGAAAGACATAGATTACGTCGTAAGATCGAATATGTCAACCGTGATTAATATACCCGAATTGAAATCATTTTTAGAACCACTTCCAAGAACAGGTATTTATACCTCCGGATTAATGATCGAATTGAGGTGGTTAGACCATGCTTCTGGCGTAGTAGATGAATCTTTGTGGGGGACGAAATATGCGTCTGGAACCAGTATTATTTTGTCGAAAGATGTAGCAGAATCTATTGTGCAAAGAAAAGACCAGATCCGGCATGATATCATCGATGATCTTTCTATCGGCGTTTTTATGACTAAGTTTTTCCCAAATACTTATGATGTCGCACCTCTCGCTAAATTTTTTGCGGTCCCTTTTGATATAGATGAGAGGTCGTTTGCCCGGGATGCCGCATTTTATAGAACACGCACCAACGATGACAGGACGCGAGATATTCAAAACATGCAAACTGTTCATGATATGATTTACACAACGAAAGAAGGGTTCTCGGAATTCCAAGGGACAAATGAGATGACCGACGAAGTTATTACATACTCGGGTATGGTTTTAGGTGGTTTAGCAATCGTATTTATTGTGTATAATTTTGCTATTTATGGAAAAGTATTTAGAAATAAATGATTTAAAGGAAAAATCTTATAGTAGTGTGGGGAGGCGAAAGTGGATGAATCGGATACTTCAAATAAGCATAAAAAGTCAGATTCAAATTGTTCTTCGCTGAACCGTGTGTTTAACCAAAGGTACGTTCCGTTTAAAAGCGGATATTAGACTTACTTCAATAATTCTCCCACTAGTCTAATAAACAAATCCTTTAAACAAATCCTTTAAACACACCGAGTCAATGCATTTATTCTTGTGTTACTAATACAATGCTGAGTGTTGACTTACTTCAAAATTAAAATTGTTAGATTCTGTCTTCTGTTCCCCCGACTCAAGATAGAATGGAAGAGTTATAGGATTTACGGACTACTACGAAGTGCGCAGAAGGTAGTAAATCCGAAATTTTCAGGAGATGCGACTTTGGAGCATCGAATGAAAATGATGTTATATAAGCGAAAGCGGATACTTCAAATATAGCATAAAAGTCCGATTTTCTAATTACATCAATTGGTGTAATAATCCTTCGCAAACCGAGTCAATGCATTTATTCTCGTGTTCCAATGCGATGCTGAGTGTTGACTTACTTCAAAAATTTAAATCAGTATTGATTTACACCTTTGGACCTTTAAATTGCCGATTTACTTATCACAATTCTGCCTTCGGCAGAATTCTTGATACATAAAAGGCAAATTACCGGTCTCAAAGTAACGTTGCCTAAGCAATATTCAAAAATGCCGACCCTTTTGCTTCGCTAAGGGTCGGCGTTTAGAATGTCCAAAGGCGTAAAGTCCAATAAAATAGATTGTGTGTGATGTGTAAAGTCGAAGACGACAAAGAATACATGCGATTGCAATCGTTTTATTGGGGTGATGACTTTTATGAATTGTAAAGGTTATCCCTACCCATCGAGTGATGGGTATGGATAAACAGCAAATATATATTATGCAATTCACTTAAAGATTTAAACGTAAATAATGTAACTCTATACTTCGTTATAACCACTCGCAAACAAACACCATGTCATCTACTGCTATTTCTTCTTCGACTACAAATTTTATGGGAGGACAGGGATTCAAACTCGATCCTCTCCAGTCGTTGAAAGTGGTTTGCACTTCCATGATTTGCGGCGAGTCGCAGTATTACCGTCGCGCAGGATCAAAAGGCATTTGCGATTCTTCGAAGTTTTTGGAACATTTCTTGTTCCCGGAGTTCTACGAGGAATCCGCGACGGATTACTTCGATAAGATTGTCAGCGATGCTCTCGACTACGATTTCGAGGGATGTGTCCAATTTGTCGCTAAACTCCGCAACGAGTATTACATGCGTCTGAACAGCAATTATTTGCTGGTGAAGGCAACGCATCACCCGAAACGTGTCGAGTTCAACAAGGCGAACCCGAAAGTATTTAAGACCGCTATTGAACGAGTGGGATGTATCCCTACAGACTGGACCACGCAGTATAAATTGTTGAAGGAATCGGGCAAACCGATCCCGACCATTTGGAAGCGTGCCATTGCGGATAAGTTGCACAAAATGAGCGCATATCATGCAGCAAAGTATTTGCATGGGTCGAAGACCAAGGGGAAGGTGGCGAAGGCAAAGACAATTGTGATACCGAATGTTGGATATATCGAAGAACCGGAGTTGGAGGAAGGCGAGATTCGAGAGGATCTTGTTATAGAAGAGAAAAACAAGAAGCAGAATCTCGCGAATTTGGTCGACCTGGTGCGCATTACTCACCCTAAACCCACCGACGTCATCAACCAACTGGTGAAGACGGGGAAAGTAGAGATCGCGGACTATGAGCAGACTTGGGAGAGAATGCGGTCCGCAAAGAAAACGTGGGCAGAAATCTGTATGGAGATACGACTTCCACATATGGCACTCTTGCGTAATTTGCGCAATATTCTGGAGGAATACGCCACGCGCACAGACACCGATGAAGCGATATACGAGATTGAGTTGCTGACGGAGCAGTTGGTCGACGGTGTCAAAGGCGGCAAACAATTCCCTTTCCGGTATTTCAGTGCCTACAAGATGCTAAAAGGACCCGACAACGAAGAAAGAGAACATGCGAGTCGCCGACGACCAAACCCAAAGGGTAAAAAGGCAGAAGAGTCTCACAGACTCACCGAAGAGCAACAACTCATCTTCGAGAAAATGCGCGACATCGTTCTCGATGGACTGAATCGATGTGTTCTGGAGAGTGTCGAGTCCATTCCTCTGATGAAGGGTCGCGTCGAGTGTTTGTCCGACAACTCCGGGTCTTCTCGACAAGGAATGGTCTCCGAATACGGCACTGTCAATGTATACGAGATCGCGAATCTTTCTGCTATCTTGACTGCGTATCGTGCGACGAATGGTGGAAGTGTCTGGGTGTTCGGCGATCGACTCGAGGAATATATTGTTACCAAGAAACCCGTTCTCGAGCAGTTGGAGGAGGTGAACAAACTGGGAGATACTGTCGGTGGTAGTACCGAGACCGGTGTCTGGTTGTTCTGGGAGAGGTTCATCCAAGACGAGGTGCGACTGGACAACGTGTTCATCTACTCGGATATGCAGGCAGGAACGGGGGGTTTGTATGTTGACGGAACCAATACTCCCAAGTTGCAACAGATGGGTGCGGCAATCCAGAATGGGATGCACGTCGATGTCCTCAAATTGGTGCAGATTTACCGCGAAAAGGTGCATCCGAAAGTAAATGTGTTCTCGGTGCAGGTTGCAGGGTATGACAACACTGTTCTGCCGGATATTCTTTATCGCGGGGCGATCTTGTCGGGGTGGACGGGGAAGGAAGCGAAACTGGCGTATGAGATGAACGTGCTTTGGGATGAGATCGAGACTCCGAAAGTCAAGGATTTACGGACTTCACAGAAGGTAGTAAATTCGAAATTTTCAGGAGAGAATCCGCCGGAATCTCGAATGAAAATGGAGGATGATGATTGGGTCAATGAATGGTAATGTGGAACGAAGCAATCAGGTAAGACAATCATTTCATATAGACTAATAGTGTCTATATGAATTATTTATTATAACTTTACTCCGGTTACATCAAAGATACGCGGTTACATCAAAGATACGCGGTTACATCAAAGATACGCGGTTACATCAAAGATACGCGGTTACATCAAAG
>Ga0114959_10001325_pt1 | contig 21861 bp, 22 predicted proteins | sample C_130625_EF_Meta_FD_87317 | JGI IMG/M metagenome (GOLD analysis project Ga0114959, IMG submission 87317) | Freshwater microbial communities from Lake Croche, Canada to study carbon cycling - C_130625_EF_MetaG | ecosystem: Environmental > Aquatic > Freshwater > Lake | place: Lake Croche, Canada... | reverse complement strand
TGAATTACTGAAAAATTGGATTGTCGACCAATATAAAATTCGAATATAAAGATTTTATTTAGTTGAAACTGGACCCTGTCCACCACTAATCGAGCTTGATGTTGGATTATATGTCATAAATGATCTTAAAATTTGAGGTCTATATACTTGAAATATAAGGTCAAAAGAATAGTTGAATTTTCCAAAGTCGACCGTCGCACCATTATGATATCGTAGTTTTATTTTAATTCTACGGATTCTCTCCGCAGGGGGATTAAATATCTTTATGCTTTCTGTATTGCTATCAAACCACTGTGATATCGGAGTAGTCGTAACTGCTATTTTTGCAAATGCTGAATTGTGTATACCATTTGTTTCATTTGTTGTCTGTGTAAATGTACTAAAATTATTAGGCGATGTTTCATCAATGCAGTTAAATCCTGATATTTCCATATAAAAATAAGCATTTCCCATTAAATTGATTTTAGCAGGAGCCTCTAAATAATAAACGGTTGTTGTTTGATAATTTGCGTCTGGCAATAACCAATAGCCATTATCTCCAGGTGTGATGACATCACCATAATAAAAACGTGGATATATACCAGGCATTAAATTTGGTGACGCCTTTACTGGACATCTACTAAATCCAAGATATACTGGTAATCCCCAATCCGAAAAATCAGGTAATGTTTTTTGTAAACATTGTATATTCTGTATCTCTTGTTTTAATAGATACAATTCAGAATCATTGGTCAAAATAAATCCAGAGCTTTTATTTCCGAACCATAATTTTTGAGTTACGGTATTATAAACAATTTTAAATTGTGTATACCCTCCACCAGCTACGAATTCTTGTAATAATTCAGGATAATTTGTCGAGATAAAATTATAAATATATATAGTGACAATTTCATTAAATTTACCAGTCAACTCATTCGACATTTCAGTTGGATTATAAAATCCTTCTGAGATTGTTATTATAAAATTTTGATTAATATGAGCATATAATGCTTCATAAATAGCATTTAAAAGAGGATCATAAAAATTGTTATCTGCTGGATTATATGGCTGATTAATTGTAAATGACATTGCTGTATTTCCTTGAGCAAGTGAAAATGTATTGTAATTTGCAGGAAAAGTATAATTGCCCAATTTTACTGTAGAAACATTGACATAATCATCTGGTAACTCTAATTCAAAATCACTAGAGCTTGGATATTTAGTAACATTACGATCTTCAGAATGGACACTTACCACCCTTTGCTCAATCATATATTCATTCAAGTTTGGGATTAGTGGATAAGCTGTATTTGTTTGAAAACGGCTCATATATTATTATAAAATTTTATTTTTTTTTGTTTTTATCTTAAGCGTAAATAATAATAAAAACTAGACTTTATTATTAATATATATATATGTCACAAAGTTTTAATTATTACAATGGAAAACAAGCAAATAGTCCATTTGTTAAATTTTTCCCCAACTCAACTTCTCCAACTTCGTTAATTACAACTAAAACAATCGACAATCAAACTTATATTACACCAACAAATCCCAATTCCAGCATACTTGCACCAAAAGATTTAGTTATTTATGGTTCTATACATAATCCATCTGATATAAAATTAAAAGAAAACGTAGTTGACATATCTACATCTTTATCAGATAATCTACTTAAGTTAACACCTAAACAATATACTTTTAAATCCGATTCTGAAAAAAAAAAGCATTTTGGTTTTATTGCTCAAGAATTAGAAGAATATTTCCCAAATCTAGTCACTGAAATAAATTGTGATATTGAAACACATAAAGCGGTAAATTACATTGAATTAGTTCCATTGTTACTGTTAAAAATAAAAGATCTACAATGCCAAATTGATAATTTAAAAAACAAAAAAGACAATTAAAAATAAATTATTGAATCCTATAATTATAAAAAATATTCTTGTTAAAAATATTCTTGTTAAAAATATTCTTGTTAAATAATATTCTTGTTAAATAATATAGATTATGGATGCTCAAGCTCAAAGAGTTGTTCTTCCAAATACGATTCTAAGTGATACATTTAAATCATTTATATCTTCAGGTATGATAATAGGGATATTTCTATTAATTATTGCACTTATTACGGGGTCAAAATTTGGTTTTTTTGGATCTGTTATAGGGTACAGTTTTATAGGTATTGCTATTCTATTATTAGCTGTTACAATGATGTATAATAATAAATCAAATAACGACGGTATTTTAACTATATTATTATCATTAATAACAACATCATTCCCATTTGTTTTATTACTTGGTATAATTTCATTCATATTATATTTATTAATAACAAATAAAGATAAAATTATTAATGGCTACGTGTCACCTAGTTACTATACATTTACAAATATCTCTATTTTACTGATATTATTGCAATTATTCATTTTTTTTCTAGGTACGCGTAAGCCTGCATTTATAAAATCAGGTACTATTGACAGTAATCTCAGTGGTATTATTTATATTGTAGCCGTGTTTAATATAATAACAGTCATTTCTCTTAATATTATTTTAAATTACTTTACAACAGATGGATAATTATGGATTATTTGCTTTTAAAAATTTATATGTTAAGCCATATTGATTGTCCGTTTCCCATATTCCTGATATTTTTAACATAAAATTTCCATTTATTAATTTTTCAGAATTATCCAAATAAAATTTAAAATTACCATTTTTTATTTGCTCATTGATTTTGTATTGAGGTGCTTTATTTTTTATATTACATTTTTTCAACAAATCTTCTTCTATATTTCTTAAATTATCAATAATATCTTTATGCGATATTGTGTTAAATGTACATTTGTATTTGTTGTAATATTTTTCAACATTTATATCATACAATGTTACTAATAAATTAATACCATTCATTAAAAATATTGGATTAGAATATATTATTCTAATAAAATTACCATCATTCATCACATTATTTTTTATAGGTTCGCAAAAATATACATAATTTTTATTATATTGATCTATTCTTTTAACTATATTCATTATAATATCTAATGACTATAATAATTTGTAATATCTTTTTATACTATTTAACCTTTTAACCTTTTAACCTCGAATCAAATACCGTATAATAGGTTTTACTTGTTTTCATTTGAACACAATTAAATAAGTAATAAAATAGAATAAAGATTCTCAAATAGGTTATATAATGAAATTCCTCGAAACCCATTTTGAAGAGTATATAAATGTAAAACATAATTTGCATCCAAAATTAGAGAAAATCTATAAAAAATTTCCTAGTAAATTGTGCAATTTAAAAAACCTCATTTTTTATGGTCCAAATGGTGTCGGTAAATATACCCAAGTTTTAAAATCGATACGTAAATACAGCAACACCGATTTAAAATACGAAAAAAAAATTAGTGTTACTTATAATAAACAGCAATATTACTTTAAAATAAGCGATATTCATTATGAGGTAGACCTTTCATTATTAGGTTGCAATTCAAAGTTGTTATGGCACGAAATATATTCGCAGATTGTAGACATTGTCTCGGCAAAAACGGATAAATCGGGTATTATCCTTTGTAAATATTTTAATGAAATTCACAGTGAATTACTGGATAATTTTTATAGTTATATGCAGAAAAATAATGCTTTATCTATTGATTTAAAATTTATATTAATTACAGAGGAGCTCAGTTTTGTTCCTGACAATATTTTGAATTGTTGTGAAGTTATTAATATACCAAGACCAACAAAGACAATGTATAATAAATGCCTTAAAAATAAATTAAATATCAAATTAGAAAACATAACTAATATAAAAAATTTGCATTCATCTGTTACTGAATTAATGATGCCATATAAAATAATCTGCGATAAAATATTGGATGCTATGATAAATATCAATGAAACAAAATTTTTAAAGTTCCGTGATCTTTTATATGACATTTTTATTTACAATTTAGACATCACAGATTGTATATGGTACATTATTTCAACCCTAATTCAAAAAAATCACATTAAAAATGAAAAGACATCTGAGATGTTAATTAAAACATATAGTTTTTTTCAATATTATAATAATAATTACCGTCCAATTTATCACCTTGAAAACTATTTATTTTTCTTGGTTTCAATTATACACGATTACAAAATATAGATAAATAAAATCAATACTTAGAAAATTTAAAACAAAATATACAAATAATGGATTGTAAAATAGCTTATGAAATATTAGAAATTGACGTTGCAATAAATAATATTACACCAGAATATTTAAAAAAAAGGTATCATAAAATGGCTTTGCAGAATCACCCGGATAAAAGAGGGAACACTGTAGAATCAACCGAAAAATTTAAACAGATAAATGAAGCATATCAGTATTTGTCGAGAGAAATTAGTAACCTAGATTCTTCAGAAAATTGTGAAAGGGATATAAATCCGTGTTATGTAAATATTTTAAATCTTTTTTTAGATGGATTATTAAAGGGAAAATATAATGAGTTTCTCTCGACATTCATAAAGGACATTGTAAAGGGTTATAAAAATATAACATTGAAGCTGTTTGAAGAGCTCGATAAAGATAAAACCCTTGCCGTATACAATTTTCTCTTCAAGTATAAAAATATATTATATATTAGCGATGAAATTTTAGAAAAGATTAAAGAGATTATAGTGGAGAAATATGCAGATGTGCAGATTTACGTATTAAATCCTAGTATAGATGATATGTTTTTAAATAATGTTTATAAATTGGAACTAAACGGGGTTTTATATTTTGTGCCATTGTGGCACAGTGAATTATATTTTGATGGTACAAACGAAAATGATACTGTCATCGTAAAATGTATACCCGAGTTGCCAGAAAATATTACTATCGATGAAAATAACAATATAATTATATCTTTGCCTATTTCATTTACTTTTTCTCTCTTTGAAGAAAAATTTATATCATTCAATTTAGGAGTGAATAGGTTTGACATACCTTTAGCTGAGCTAAAATTGATACGTGTTCAAAAGTATGTTTTCAAGGGAGCGGGTATATCAAAAATAAATGAAAATGATATTTATAATTTGGAAGAAAGAGGCGATGTCATTTTTAAGTTACATTTTTGTGAATAAATATATAGATATATTATAGTTTATATGGCACATAAAAGTACAATTAAATTATCAAAGAGAAGTGGTAGAAAAACGAGAAGGCATACATACGTCGAGACAACAAAGAATGAAACGATTCCGTTGCAAAAGGGTGGAGCTATAGCTATGCCTTTAACTTATAACGATTTTAACGATCCTCAGTTTGTTAGACAATCCTTCACGCATATTGCAAGTAAACCGGCATCTGGCCGCGGGGCCACTTTTTTTGTGCCAGGTTTATCAAAAGCTTCAGCCGCTTCTGAAGATCCAGATCTTGATCCAGATGTTCCTGCTGCTCCAGCTGCTGCTTCAGCTGAACCAGAACATGATGATCATGCAGAAGCTCTTGCTGTTGAACCGGGAATTATTCCAAAAGAAGGCACTCTTAAATTTGGTTTAAGCGATGACAATATTGAAACATTATTAACGGGTTTACACGCAGAGGCTATCCAACGTTATCCTACACTCAATTATACAACATCATCTATGGTATGCTATTTTAGTGGACACGGACACGATGGCGATATTTCTGATAGAAATAAAATTACAGAGACGATTCAAGTTGGGACATTTTCTTTTATCGAGAATAGTCGTAAAAAACAAAGAAATTATTTTGATGTATTATTATCTGGATTGTCGAAAGCGAGCATTTCTAGAAAACGAGCACAACTTCTCTTAGCTTTCGAGAATTACATAGAGAATTGTATTTTTATGCAAATGTCAATGGGAGAACCGGGACCATCATCCCCAATGAGTGGTCCAGATTTTGATATACTCGGTCGTTGGTATGCGTTATCGTCATCGGAAGTTGAAATTGCACTGGTAGGTAATTCATATTATTTATTATATGAAAAACTTAATCCAGAAAATGATGCAGCACAACCTTGTAATGTTTGCGATTTAATGGAATTGAATCGTCTAATTAGGATACAATTAAGGGCTAATTTTAGAAAGTTATGGCTCGATAATAATAAAAATTTAAGTTTTGATGATCAATGGCAAAAAGATTATCTCAAATTATTAAAGGATGACAGAGTATGGGTTCAAAAATTGATGACAAAAAACACGGCGGATCGATATTATGAATTAGCCCCATCTGATACAGATTTAAAGTCTTACAGAGTTCACGAAGGATTGCTTCTATTCCTATTTCTAATGTTCAATGGGCTTCAATTGCAAGTTCCAGGTGCTGTTCCAAAACCAGTTGTAGATTATGGAGAATTTAAAAATTGGTTAACTGAAACAGAAAAATCTATGGATGGATATGTAGGAGGCGACAAAGACGAATATCAAGAAACTCTCAATTTACACCGTAACGAGAGTAATTTTATGGAAGAAAGTTTTTGTCGAAAATTTTTGGGTTCGGTTGATGTATGGCTCAATAATAAACCTCCGGCTATTAGTTATGGTGTTTGCAGTGTTTCAGGCATACTTAAAGCAAATATTATGAAGGTTATAGAAGCCATTTTAATATCCGTTAGAGAAAAAAAATTATGGTTGAGTCAAATATGTTTTCTTGGTTTTCTATTGAATATACAATTTTATACCTTATGGGATCCTGCGTGTCGACCATTAGAAGATGAATCAAAAGTACGTGTTTTAAGAGGATCACTTACAACTAACCCTGCTTTAAATTTGAGAGATGCACGTAAGGGAGAGACACTTAAATACCCTGGTCCAATTAGTGTTATTGACGGTTAACTTTTAAAAAAGTATTTGTATTATTTATTGTAAAAAATATAATAAATAATTATCTATATTCTATTCTAACTATTTTTATCATTTATTCTAATTTTATGCTTCTGATGCAAGAGGCTTCTTCTTGACTACCTTCTTCTTTTTCGGTTCTTCTACAGATTGCTCCGGCTCTGGTACTACGACTGGCACTGGAACAGATACTTGCTCTACGACTGGGGCTTCGTCTTCCCCATCTGAATCCTCGACTTCTGTCGAGTTAACAACTCGATCATCGTCATCATCAATAATATCTGCAACCGGAGCAGGCGTCGACTTCAACTTTTCCTTGTCACCTGACTTCAGCTTGATAAAACACTGACCGCTCAGTGAAGCTCTCGGCTTTTGTACCACTACCTGAATAAGCTTCCAAGTAACTCCAAACTTACCATTAGCAAACCAGATGCCGCCGCATTGTACCAGTGCCATTACCTGTGTACCCTTCTGAATCAATTCGATCGGCGTCAAAATCGAGTTTGTCTGACTAGGAAAGAGCTTTTCACCGTCTTCATCATACACCTCGCACTTCCACGCACCTTCCCACATCGGAATCTTTACACGCATCGACGGAGGACGATTGAAATCTGGCTCGCCGGTTGCCTTATCCTTTGACCACTTTAGCATTGGTGTATAAAGTGCATCAACTACCTCTGCATTCTTATGCACCTTACCGAACCACTCCTTCGAATGCGTCAAGGCATCTTCCTTGATCTTCGCCTCCAATTCTTGCATATTCTTTAAAAACGCACTAGAATCGTCCGTCTTGTATTCGTCGCTCGGAAACTGCAACGACATTTCAAACTTTCCATTCCCCTTTCCTGTTTGCGGATCCACAAAATCAGATGCACCCCACGTCAACATAAGTGGGGTTGAAATACGTAGACCCGAACTGGTTTCCTTGTTCAAAATATTAATACTCTTTCCACCAGAAGCATTTGCCTTTGGCGATGAATATCTGATTTGCTTTGAGTTAAATAGAGTGCCGTCAACGATCGTGTCTGCCATATTGCTTTGTATGAGTTATATATACAGTGTATCTTTAAATCAATTTTTTTTATAATTATAAATCGTCTTGAAAACCTCTAGTAACTAGCAGGTAAATGCAGTTACTTTTTATATATTATTTAAATAAAAAGGTTCAAAAAGATTTATATATATATAGTATAAAACAATGTCGTTGAGTACCAAAGATAATAATCAAATAATAAAGAAATCGTCATCAATTGAAGATTATCTTGAATTAATAGAAAAGCGATGTGAAATAACAATGACACCTAGTAAAAAACTAGAAAAAATATCAGACGATAACATTGTAACGCCAAAGTTCTCTGAATTTTCAACGATAACAACTACAAATTACAATGTGCAACAGTTGAAAGCATTTGCAAAACATCACAAGCTTAAAATATCTGGTAATAAAAACCAATTAATTGTTCGATTATTCGTCTTTTTAAAACTGTCAAATAGCATTGTAAAAATCCAAAAAATATTTAGAGGAAAAATTCAACGAAATTATAATAAATGCCACGGTCCCGCATTCTTAAACCGCGGATTGTGTACAAATACATCTGATTTTCTAACCATTGAAAATATGGATGATCTCTCCTTTTCGCAATTTTTTAGCTACAAAGATATAGATGGGTTTATATATGGTTTTGACATTATTTCTCTCTACAATTTAATAATTAAGTCGGGAAAAAATGTAAAAAATCCGTACAATAGAAATTTAATACCGGATGATGTGATAAGCAATATACGGAAACTGATAAGATTAAGCAAATTATTAAAAATACATATTGATATTGATATTCGAGATATAAACAACGATATTTCAAATCAAAAAAGTATCGAACTGAAAATATTAGATATATTTCAGCAAATAGATAGTTTAGGAAATTACAGTGACCCAGCTTGGTTTCTCTCACTGAATCGTCAACAAGTCTTGAAATTTGTGAGAGAGTTGCACGATATTTGGGATTACAGAGCACAATTAACTTTAGAGACCAAAAGAAATATTTGTCCACCAAACGGAGATCCTTTTAGAGGTATTAATGTTAATCACATTATAAATGAATCAAATATAGACAATATTAGAAAATTGATTTATCCTCTTTTGGATAAATTCGTCAATAGTGGAATTGACAAGGATAGCAAATCTTTAGGAGCATACTACGTACTAGGTGCATTAACTTTAGTCAATCAAAACGCCGCTACAACGCTTCCTTGGCTTTTTCAATCGGTCTCCTATTTTTAATATTCTTTGGATCGTTAATATCTGTTACCTTTATCATAACAAAATATATATTATGCGTTAAATCACTTAAAAAGATACTCTATATATAGAATATAAATGGCAAGAACTAAGACTACCACTCCTGTTGAATCAGCTTCCGCTCCCTCTCCCGCTCCTGTTAATGTTGTATCTGAGGCTTCTGCCCCAGTCAAGGCTCCTAAGACCAAGAAGGTCAAGGCTGTTGTTGAGACCCCTGCTCCTGTTGAGGTTGCTCCTGTTGTTACTGAGGAGGCACCTGTTGATGCCCCAGTCGAGGGCGACTCTTCCCTTGTTGATCAATCGAATGAGTTTTTGGCCAAGCTTGGTCAGCTAGGTGCTCTTATTTCCTCTCTTAAGACCGAGTACCGCAATTTGGAGAAGAGGTGGACTCGCGAGTTGAAGACCGCCCAGAAGCAATCCTCCAAGCGTAAGCGTAAGGCTGGTAACCGTGCCCCGTCTGGTTTTGTTAAGCCTACTCGCATCAGTGATGAGCTTGCTCTTTTCCTAGGCAAGAGCAAGGGTGCTGAGATGGCTCGCACTGCTGTTACTCGCGATATCAACACTTATATCCGCACCAACAAGTTGCAGGACGAGACCAACGGACGCAAGATTAACCCTGATGATAAGCTAGCTGCTCTTCTTAAGCTGAAGAAAAGTGACGAGCTTACCTACTTCAACCTCCAGAAGTATATGAGCCATCATTTTTCCAAGACGGTGAAGGCTGAGGTTGAGACTGCCACTGCTTAAATAAATAATAATTGATAAAAAATAAACTGTAAAAATAAACTGTAAAAATAAATTGTAAAAATAAATTGTAAAAATAAACTGTAAAAAATAAAATATATAAAAAATTATATATTTTATAAAGTTGAAATGTGTGAAATACTTATATTATTTTGATACATCCGCAAATTTCTGAAAATTAGGATATTCGCAATCATCGGGACCCATTATATGTAATCGAAACAATTTATTTTTATCCAAATGCGGTTGTTTTTCCAATACATATTCTATGGTAATATTTTCTTCCTCTTCGGTCAATTGAAAATTTTTATTAAGAATATAATTAACGGCAAATTTCTCATTAATTATCTGTGTATTTAATATTGTTATTAAGTCAAGTGCATATATATTTTCTTTAAGTACTCGTTTAGAATACTTTTTAAGGTTTAAATCAAACAATTTTGGTTTACTCATATAAAATATAATATCATAATTTTTTTAAATTAAAAAAAGAACGTCTATTTATTTTAACGAGTAAACATAAATCCATCTTGTTCCAATATATATCTTATTTCCTTTTTTCGTATTGGTTCTGAACCAATTTTTATTTTTTCAATTATTTTTGAATATTCGTCATTATTAGATAAATCAAACATATTGTATATATTTTTAAATGTTTGTTCGCATTCAACGTAATCCGAATTTTCTTTCAACCAATCATAGAATTCATCTTCCGGTTTTGTTACTAATTTGCAATATTTTCTATGCCATTTCAGCGTTTTTTGCAAGCAATGATCAGACATTGATGCTGTATTATAATCCGTTCCAGACAAAACGCAAATCTCTCGAAATTCTTTCATACTAAGATCGAGTTCTTCCAATATGCTTTTCGTGTTATATAGTACAACCGTATGATTCAACAAACTCAAATATCTTAATACGCGTTTACATCCATAAACAAACATATCCATATCTTCGCTCAAACAAGCCCATACCTTCTTCTTTAAAACCAATAACGAACATAAAACATCAGCCTCACCTTTTGCCTCGTAATATGAAAACCCATATAATGTAATTAATTCTTTCACTATTTTCAAATCATCCTTTGTTATGCATACAAATTTCTTCTTCAATGATTCCATAGTTGATATCAATTCTTCACGAGTATCATCATCCATATTTTCAGATGTTTCAAATCTCGTTTTCAATTTTGTATATTCTGCTTCGGCCTCCTTCTTTTCATTTCGTCGTATTTTCAGCAATTCCTTTTTTTCATTCGGGGCTTTACCGTCAAATATAAATATTGGCGTAATATTATAATAACGCAGTGTTGCTAGCATTAAATATATATTCTCTATCAACTCGTCCCCACCCAAATATTTGTATATATAAATACTAATATCGACCGCTATCTTTTTTCCAGATAAATTAGCTAATGGCAAACAATTTATTGAATTTGTGCACTTATCCTTTAAATAACTGTTTAAATAGCGGATTCCCATTTTAGGTTGCGGTTCTTTTAAGACTAATTACTATTTTCAATTTTTTTTGTATAAGTAAAATACCGAAGGGTTGATTATTATTTTATATAAGTCAATAATTCGCTCAATTTTGGTCTAATATTTTTATATTGGAATGCGGGTAATGACATTGATCGGTTGAAATCATCTATTTCATTATATAAATCATAATTTTTTAATTTTACTGGATTTTCACATAATTTTTCTAATCTTATATCAAATTGGTGCATTTTTTCACATTTTTTCTTACAAAAATCAATATGATATATCCAGAATTTTTCGGGTTTAGTATTCAATGTCGATAATATTTCCCTATTTTTATACTGAAACTGTTGGAGTATTATTTCCATCCTAGTTGTAACTTGAGTAAAGTCATCTTTATGCATCTCATAATTAAAATATTGATCATAACCATATATCATATTATTCAGTTTTTCGACTTCGAGTAACATTTTATTATTCATAATATCTAGTTTAATCAACATTTGTTGAAGTTCAAGTAAATATGAATTTCCTATTTTTTTCTTATATGTAGAATTGCACAATCCCATCGTTCATTCAATTTGTAGTTTCATCCATCTATCTTTACAAAATCAATTTTAATTAAAATTGACTGTCTTATTTGCACATTGTAAATAGATACGACAATGCAGACAAGAAGCAAAACAAAAGAATCTATCATTGATTTTGACGAGGCATCAAGAGAATGGAAGGCAAATAAGATATCAAAAGGAAACGGTACATATAGATACGTTTGTTGTGGATTAACCAAGAGTGGTAAAAAATGCACAAAAGTACCCACCATATTTTCCGATTATTGCACAATTCATCAAAAGTCTAGAAAATAAATAATATTTATAAATATATATCAATGCCAAAAAGGTATACTAAACGAGGTGGTGAACACACGACAACTAGTGAACTTGATAGAATGGAACGAGGCAGTCCACGCAATTCAGCATACAAAAGTATAGGTACCCCGCGTATCTCAGAATATAAAAGTGCTAAGAGTTCGCCTCGTAGTACAGAATCTTATCTTAAACCTCATCCTTTAGATTCAAGAATTATTCCGTATCTAAACCCATTAACAAATATTAATGTTGATAATTCACAATCAAGCGAACCACGTGCCCCTGTTATTAATTTAAATGATGAAGATATTTTTCAGCTTCATAGTTTGGAAAACAAAAATTTAGAAGGTAAAACGTTTCCTGCTATGCCACGATCGCCAGACGGTAAATTTGAAACCCTGGGTCATCCCGACTTTGAAGGGATCGCGTTTGGCAAAAGAACCCGGAAAGCCAGAAAAATACGCAATAAAAAGAGTTCCAAAAAGAGTTCCAAAAAGAGTTCCAAAAAGCATTTAAAGACACGCAATAAAAGGACAAAACGATGATTTATTTACGGGAAATTTGTATTTGTATTTTTTGTATTATAAATAAATGATTTATTATTTATAATAATATTACTTTATCCTAGCTCACAAATAGACATACGCATATTCTTCATTAAAAATTCAGCATTCCGTCGTGTCTTCGATTTTTCAAATTCAGTCAAGAATGTTTCCATACAATTAGACCCAGTCAACATTGATTTACTCTTGTAATTTTTCTCTATAAATTCACAAAATGAATTCAAATTTCCAGGCGTCTTTTTGAATTGCAAGAGAGAAAAATTATTGGTGTCACACCATGACAAAAATCCTTGATAATTATTCATTAATACAAGAGTTATAATATAATATGCTAATACATTGCTTTTCTCTTTATACATTGTTTGTCTTAAAATAACAGAATCACGTGTCTTCGAATATAAATCTTTGTAACGCATTCCCATAAATTTCAGCGTTTTAACCATTTGAAAAAAACTATATGTCCGCTCAAAATTTATAAAAAACTCAAAGTTCGAGAAAAAATCCGATTCGTTCTCTCGATTATCCAACAAATAAAAACTGCAAAATACTGCATTCATTATCTCTGCCCAAAACTCAGTATACGATTCAAATAAATTAACTTCAGAATCCACTTTAAATATCGATAGAATCTTTTCATTACATACAGTCATATTCATATCAGAAAAATCCAACGCAAAATTATGAAACGTTTCGTGTATCAATACTTTCAACCACTCCTCCTTTCTAAATACAACAATCTCACTTTCCGCTGGACACGTATAGGTAAACGCAGTATTCACATTTATTTGATCTAGAATTGCCATATTCGTATTCGGAAGTGTCTTTTTTAATGAAGTCATATAAATAAAAATATTTAATATTTTAGAGCATCGCTTAGCCGCATATTCGTTTACTATAAATAGCCAAACTAATATCTTATCCACATACTCATTGTATACATGCAAAGATAGCTCGGGATTCGTTTCTTCAACCATAAATCTAACTGTTATTTCTCTATCATAGAGAGAAAAAGTATATGATAATTCATATGTTATTGCAGTGTCAATCTGGCGTCTAACTTCTACTGGAAAACTGCTCGAATTAAACTGACTCGGTCTCGGAATTTGATGAGTCGTCGTTATCTTATTAACAGCCAATTTATAAAACCCATCACCGAGGTCTCTCTTCTTTTTCTGAAAAAATGCATTGGCCGTTTTCAATTCATTGTATAATTTTAACAATATATGATTCGTTTTCTTTGTTGGAGGGGAATGATTTATGCACTTATTTTCTATAAAAAATTTCATTAATAATCGACTCGTTTTTGTCAATTTCATTCTTATATTATTCTATTATTTTTAATTGTTTTATTCTATTTATACTTTTTTCAGTCTATCTCTCAAGAAAATCAAACTCTCTGATAATTTACCTTCTTTACATTTTTTGCAGTGAACCAATTTAGCATTCTTCGTTGCAATAAGCATTTGTCGCAAATCTTCATTCTGTGTAAATTTCGCGTTCTGGGCATCCATCAATGCCTTCTCTTCTACTTTATCATTAAATTCTGGATCAATCGTCACCTCAACTGGTCTTATTAACTCACCATTATGTTTTCCCTTTTTACTCCCTGCATCCTTTGCCATCTCTGCATTTGTCGATAAAGGTGTTCCCGATTCCAATGTAAAAGACAAATAAAACTCTCTATTATGATTCTTAAACTTGGCTGCCTGATAATAATGCTCTACTGACTGCCATCGATGCCCATCTAAAGTAAATGGTTGACCCCAAGAGTTATCCAATTTTCGACGCCATTCTGGTACGGCTGCCAATTCAGAAAATTCTCTTATCATTTCCGGTGGTATCTTTTCTCCAGCCCCCTTACCAGGTAATTTTTTACCAGATGACCCATCATAAAACGAAAACACAATGTCATCCTCATAAAGACCTCGGATTTTAGCCTCGGATAACTCTTCAAATTGTGGTTTCTCTCTATCAGGACCATTCAACTCATCTTTAAATTCCCGAAAATCTTTTATTAATGAAAACAAACCCGAGTTTTTTTCCATACACTTGTCAACTATTTTACGTTTCAAATCATAAGGCAGTTCTTTAAAAGTAAAAATTTGCTTCTTTTTATATCCAACTAATTTATAATGATATCCATTATAATCCAGAATAATGTAATAATCCGGTTCAAATACCCCGCGTTTTTCTAATACTCCGTCATTCAATTGACCACAATTTAAGACATTATTATAATCATTTTCATTGTACGCCTCGTTCGATAATAAAACAAATTTAATATTCAAGACACGCTCTAATGTTGATAAAGACCAAGTCTCTCCCCAAAAATCACATGTTCGAATTACACGTTTAAATGCATTCAAATCATTCACCTTTTTCATCACTTTAAATTCTGATGCTATTTGCTGAGATATCCTTCTCTCTTCTATAATTTTATCTCTTTCTTCTTTTGTTTTTTTACCCGCTTCACTCAGTTTACGTTTCTCTTCGCGATCCAATGTTTGGCTGTATTTGTCTTTTAGATTTTGATGTGCCGCTTCTAATTCTTTTATTTGTTTTGTATCATTGATAACAGCTAACGATGCTTCATCATATTGCATCTTATAATTACGAAACAGTTCTTCGGTTGCTTCCTCAGATAATCGATTTCTCAATTTAACCACAGATGTTTGCTGTGCAATTTGACTAAATGCGTCTCGCACTGTCGCAAATAAGCAATCCCCTCCACCTTCATTATCTATTATACTGTAATTGTCGTTTTCCATATAAAGTTCAACCCAATTACTACCCTTAGATGGTTTGAATTTTTCCTTCAAATCCTTGGCCTCCTTTTTACTCTCTTCTCTCAATAATGCTGGAATAGGAACACCCTTTGTTATTATAAATAGGTCTCGTCTTGATTGCGGTATTTCTACTTCCTCATATTTGGAAAATGCATCAGCGACCTCCTCCTCTTCTTGTTCGTCTTCACTTCCTGATTCATATGCTTCTTCTGGTACGAGTCGCAAGTTTTTAAGCATATCTCTAGTTACAAATGTATAAATTAGTGGTTCCCCCATTTTTTCCACTTCCAAATTATTTTCATCGTCTGTATATTCCATCAAATTCGTCGATTCTAATTCATAAACCCCAATTTGTACGACCTTTTTATTTGATTTTACTAAATAGATTGGGAAATAGGTTACATTCTTTTCTTCAAATGTATTTTTTGCATTTCCTATCGCAACTATAATATCTATTTTACCAATGTCACTTGTTTCCAATTCAATTTGATATAAATTTGCCTCCTTTTTTAAATCATCTGGATCAACTCTTTTTATCTCATTGTAGCTTATACTTCTATCTAATTTTGATAATACCATTAATATATAATTTATAATTATATTTTTAATATATTATACTGCAAATAATATTACTACCATATGACATATTTCTTTGTCATTTTATCTGATTTCAATTCGTCCAAATAAAACCATAATTCTTTCCGCCTCATTACTGCCTCTATGTTATCTATATCCTTTTCAAATAGTATTATCATCATTATTAATTCATTCTTTTTCATTAATTTTATGCTCTTGTTCTTCGTCAAACCGTAATACTCACAAATTTCTAATAGTTTTTTTATAGTATAATTCAGTTCATAATTCTTTATTTCAGACATTATAGTGTCTTCGGTTTCGTATGTATTATTTATCATATTAAACTCTTCAAATTCATTTAACAATTCTGTTAAATCTACATTTGTAGTTGTCTCCTCTTCATTCAAATAATAAGTAATATTTTCACTATTATCGATGCTCATTACTTATTATTTTACTCTTATTTTTAATACATTATTTATATTAATTACTTTATATATGCGTTTGCCAGACATATAATTATAACTAAGATATATTATAACCAAAATATATTATGTATAATAAATTCTCATATAGAATGGGTGATTTAATACAACCAAGACAACCAAGACAACCAAGACAACCAAGCCAACCAAGCCAGCCAAGCCAGTCAAGACAACCAATTATAAATTCCGATAATAAAATCAATGACCATGATAAACTTGAAAATATAAATAAAAACGATAACCCATACAAAAGAGACAGTAGAAAAAATTTTTATGTTTGCAGTTACGGAGGTTCAGGCTCAACACTTCTATACAGATATTTAAATAAATTTGGTACAGCTCATCATATACATAGTAAAAACCCACCATTAAAATTAGAAAAGGTAACAGGTGAGCATTTTAACGGAATTCAAATAGATGAATCTGAGCTTAAAAACTATACGGTTATCTTTATTTATAAAAACCCAATAAAAGCTATTTTTAGCAGATATGCAATTGTAGATAAAAACAACAATTTTTTGTCATATAAACCTCCCAATTATTTGCCATATAAACCTCACCTCAAAAATGTCGAATGTGATAGAGATGATATTTCTCTCAACGATTGTATTTCAGAAAATAAAGATCTATACAAATTAGAAGAATTCTTTGATAAATATACAACACCCGATAAGAATAGAAATTATAAAATACTCTGCATTAAATACGAAGACTTATGGCAAAATATTGAGTATTTAAATTATACGTTAGGTATACCAACCATTAAAGACTCTTTCCCAAAAAAGAGGGAAACCGTGCGAAAAAATACTATCCCTGAAAAATTAAATGAAATTTATAAACCACTTATTCAAAAGATGGAAAAAATGAAATTCATCGAACAAATATAAATTTTCTATTTTTATCATATTTTATATAGTGTATATTTGATGCTTAGGTGAAATAACCCAGAATAAATGCCACGTCCATTCTAAAAAATAACCCGACAGCCTAGGTTTGTCAAATTTAAGTATCCAATTATAAATATCCATATAAAATTTTATAGGCATATGTCTTATCAAATCCTTGTGCACCAAAAATTGAGCACAACCTTTATAACCATTTAACCAATCTTTATTAGGCAATTTATCAAATGGTATATACGGCTCTATATATTCATTATACCATTCACTTAGCTCCTTCTTTTCTGTTATATGTTCATACGGGGCCAAATAATAGTTGTTAATATTATAAAATAATTCTTTCGAGTTGATCGCTTCCAAAAACCTTTCTTCAATCCGACCTGTATGATGCCACGAGTATTCCTCATCGTGAATAAAAAAAGTAAAATCTGTCAAATTATCGTAATTGTCAATTATATATTTTAAATAAACACTCGCTTCATTTCCCTTATTTACAGGAATGTTATATTTATTTAACGGTTCATTCTTATCATAAATCATAATATTTGTATTATATTTTTCAAGTGATTTTAACCAATCTGTGTTTTTTTTATATCTGCTTACAACAACATTGATCATATTATAAAATATATATATACTTTATAATACTTTATCTATTATTATTTTATCTATTATTATTTTATCTATTATTATTTTATCTATTATTATTATTCTATTTACATTTCAATCATATCCATACATTTAAATATAGACCTATTTGACAAACTAGGAAAATCCTTTGCCTTGCTCAATGCAATCTTTTTAATAAAATCTAAAAACGTTTGATCATCTATTAGCTGTTTAGAATTCTCAAACCAATCCTTATTGTACAAAATTGCAATATTCTCAATAATCTCGTCTACTTCACTCTTTTTATCGTTTTCGCCTATAAAAACGCTCACCTGTTTCAACAAATTATAAGTCAAATCAGTCATTTTTTCATCTTGAATTACCCCATTTATTGTCAAATTAACAAAGAATGCAGTCAATGCCTTTCTACGTTCATTGTCCTTCATTACCTTACAATATTTGTCATAGTCGTCCTCAGGAACACCCTTTTCTATATTCTTAAAAATATCCAAAAATGAATCCAAACATTCTCCAAAAATGTCCCCCATAATTTTAAAATGATCAATAAGCAATGTGTATAAATCCGCATATAACTTTGAAAAGAAACGGTTATTTGACGCAATTTCAAATATAGTATTTCCAACCTTCTTCATATCTTCTTCCATTATACCATCTTCCAACATTTGATTCAAAATCTCTACTATTTTAACACTATGTTCTTCATAATTCTTCTCGGACATCTTGTTTAATGACGAACGTATGACATCGATTTGTGCATCAACCCCCACTTTTTGTTCAATGACAGTTGCTTGAAATGTACGAATACTCTCCCAATCTTCATCATTTAATATTTCCACCGCTTGATTTCTCCGCTTTTTCTTATAATCCATACCTGTCCTATTCATATGATTCAACCCACCAATAGTTCCGCCACTACCGCCACTTTTCAATCCAATTTCCTTCTTCACAAATGTCGGTGTTTTTACATAAGTAGGTGATCCAACCTGTAGAGACAGCTCTGTTATTGTACTAATAGTATCATCCGGTAATTTTATATCAAACCCGTTAAATGTAATATTCATAAAATCATTTAATGTATAAACTGCTTGCATTATTAGTATACATTTAACTATACAGTTTCATTTATATCAATTTTTTATTTATATTTTATTTATACTAAAGGATTTAAATATAAAACAGCACTTATAATAACGATGTCACTTGATAACGAAAACACGCATAATAATATTGAAGAGGGTAACACAGATAACTCTTTATATGAATTCAATAGTTGGGACGAATTGGAAATTCCGACTGATCTATTGAGGGGCATTTATGGTTACGGTTTTGAGAGACCCAGTGCTATTCAAAAGAAGGCCATTATGCCAATGATTTTGAAGAAGGATGTAATTGCCCAGGCACAATCAGGTACAGGTAAGACAGCTACATTTACGATAGGTGCTTTAGCGAATGTGGATTTGAGCGACAAGAATGTCCAAGTCATTGTTTTATCGCCTACGAGAGAGTTGAGCATACAAACTGCAAATGTATTCAAGGGGATAGGTGGTATGATGAACAATCTCAGTGTGCAAATTTTGATTGGCGGAAATTCAATTGACGACGATATTCATCTATTGAAGAATAATACCCCACACGTGATTGCAGGTTGCCCTGGACGCGTTTATGATATGATTCGTCGAAGCACTTTTTCAACAAAAAATGTTAAGCTCGTAATTTTGGATGAAGCAGATGAAATGTTTTCTACTGGTTTCAAGGAGCAGGTTTTCAATATTTTTCAGTATTTCAGCAAGGATATTCAAGTTGCACTTTTCAGTGCCACGTTGCCAAGCTATATGCATACTATCACGTCAAAATTGATGCGTGATCCGGTGCGTATTTCGGTAAAGGCCGAACAATTGACATTGGAAGGCATCTCACAATATTATGTGGCTGTCGAGGATGATAAGCAAAAATATGCAACATTAAAAGATTTATATTCGGTCATTTCATTATCACAATGCATTATATATTGTAATAGTATCAAGCGAGTTTCTGATTTATATGATGCGATGATTGAGGATGGATTCCCAGTATGCCGTATTCATAGTGGAATGGAAAAGGCGGAGCGTGACACTGCTTTTTCGGAGTTCAGAACAGGAAAGTATCGTGTGCTTATTTCATCGAATGTTACAGCACGCGGTATTGATATTCAACAAGTTAGTATTGTAATTAATTTTGATATTTCAAAATGTGTCCATACATACTTGCATAGAATTGGCAGATCTGGTAGATGGGGTAGAAAGGGCGTTGGCATCAATTTAATTACGCGAAGGGATATTCCGAAAATGAGAGAAGTCGAGACATTTTATAGTTGCGAGATCAAGGAGATGCCGGCTGCTTTAGATAAACTTTAATCCGCGTTAAATGCATTAATAATTATTCTTTTTTTTCTATAAATGACATTATCAAATATAGAAAAAATCAAAGATCATTTTAAAACACCGATTTCATACAATAATGATAAAGTGGAATTGACAAAAAATATTATTGTTGATTTAGAATTAATCGACACGATTGAACCATCGGGGAATTCAATGTATGAATATACGTTTCAGCCAAAAACGCTTTTTGGTGAAAATATAATAACACAATTTCCACAATATTATACAACAGACGTAAAGTACTTGAAAGAAAGTCAACAGTTTCTGAAAAACTACAAATCTATACCAGACGAAATTTTCAAGCCTGATTTTAAACATATTATGGAATTATGGGACGAGATTAAAAATGACACAGGATTCAAGGAAAAATATCAATATATCGATTGGCAATTCTGGGAGTTTTGCAATCACAATGACATATTTCTTCAAATACTTAGTATTTATAATTTATCGTCGCCAGTTATATCATTATGCGTACCAGTTATCATACTTATTATTCCTTTTTTTGTACTTCATATGAAAGGTATTAAGATATCATTAAATGACTATATCGATGTTCTAAAAATTGTTGCATCAACTCACGCTATAGGAAAATTATTTACAAAATTCAATTCTGTTAAAATAGACGAAAAAATGTATCTGATTTTAAGTGCAGCCTTTTACCTTTTTTCTATTTATCAAAATATTCTCACGTGTATTCGTTTTAATAATAATATGAAAAAAATCCATTCCTATTTAAACGATATTAAAGGATACATACAATACACCGAAAATAATGCCTCCAATTTTCTATCCTATTCCGCCAATTTAGATAAATTCACCGTTTTTAATCAGACATTAAAGGAAAATGTTATTATCTTGAAACAATTTAAAGAGCAAATCGACAAAATAACGCCTTATGGCCTTTCGTTAAATAAAATAACGCAATACGGTCATATTTTAAAGCAATTTTATGAATTATATGACAACGTCGAGTATAATAATTCATTTTTGTATTCATTTGGATTTAATGGTTATGTGGATGCCATAGAAGGTCTTGTTGACAATATCAATAAAAAACATATTCAATTTGCAAAATTCAAAAAGTCCAAATCAAAAAATGGAGTAAAATTTATTAATTCTTTTTATCCATCACTCATCAATGATAACCCTATTTGTAATTCAATTAACATAAACAAAAATATTATTGTAACAGGTCCAAATGCATCTGGCAAAACGACCATTCTTAAATCGTCTCTCATTAATATTATATTATCCCAACAATTTGGATGCGGATTTTATTCA
>Ga0114959_10001324_pt1 | contig 21866 bp, 17 predicted proteins | sample C_130625_EF_Meta_FD_87317 | JGI IMG/M metagenome (GOLD analysis project Ga0114959, IMG submission 87317) | Freshwater microbial communities from Lake Croche, Canada to study carbon cycling - C_130625_EF_MetaG | ecosystem: Environmental > Aquatic > Freshwater > Lake | place: Lake Croche, Canada... | reverse complement strand
GCCAATGGCTCGACAAGTGGCAGTGATAGCAGGCACCAACCCAGGAATCCAAACTTGCCAATCTTTTTCAGTTTTCCAACCATAAAGCCGTTCAAGTCTGGCTTGCAGAAGATCTTTTAATTCCTCAGGAACAATTGAATAGCCAAAAACGCCATGCTCAGTAACTTCTCTGAGGGCTTCCAAAATCGGTTCTGGACTTCTAAAATCCATGTCCGCAACTGGCATTGGGATTGTGTCTTCGGGATCTTGGAAGAAGTCCCATTTGAAGGAATCCGTATTTTTTCGGTTGATTACCTCGTCGAAATTGTATTTCATTTTTTTTGTGGTTTTGGGTATTTTATTTATGTAATAATGAAACTCAGACCGAATAAAGATCTAACCCCTGAACCCTAATCCCTAACACCTAATTTATTCACGTAAGATTTGAATTTTATGGAAATGATAAACACAAAGCCTATTAAAGCGGCATTAATAATAAATGGCAGTTGATATGAACCTTCAATATTGTATAATTTTGCGGTAAAAAAAGGTCCTAAAAAAGCTCCGCCGCCTTCAAACATACTGATCGTTCCGTTGATTTTGCCTGCTTCTTTCAAGCCAAAGCTTTTGATAATGATGAGATTATATAACGAATATATTCCTCCCCAACTGATGGCTAAAAAGGTAATAGAAGGTAGTATTATTGATTTATCCATTGAAGAAAAACCTAAAATGCCTAATATCATTAAGAGGCAGCAAGTTGAGAAAACGATGTATGGATTTATATAATCAGTAAATAGGGAAATCAATAATTTGCTAAGACCAGCTATAAGAAAATATAAAGTTAGATTATAACTAGCAGTTTTAGCGTCAAAACCCAAACCAACAACGTGAAGAAATACATTAGCAATTGTTCCTACAAGGCTGTAAAAGGTACAAAATCCACAAATACAAATCAACCAAAATAGGTGCTTTTTTGTGGCTTCGTTATATGACATTCCTTCTTTCAACAAATCTGAATTTGCATTTTTTTTGAGATTTTTCCCAAATCCCAACGCAAAAATTCCGATTTCCGCCGGCGAATTTTTCACGAAGAAATAAATATAGAAAAAGGCTATGAAAGGAAATATCGCTAGTATTTGAAATGCTTGTCGCCAGCCATAAATTTCTAATAGATGGGTATTCAGTGGTGAAAAGATGGCACTTCCAAGACTTGTTCCTACCAAAACAATCCCGATCGCCAACCCCCTTTTATTGTTGAACCATGAGGAAACTAGGATGATACAAGAAACAGACCCAGCCGTTACCATTGAAATTCCCAAGAAAAAGTGTACGAGATAGGCTTCAAATTTATTATGGACAAAACTGTAACCCGCCAACGTGATTGCTAGAGTGAATGTACCAAAAAGTAACATTTTTTTTACCCTAATTTTATCGATTATTATTCCTGAAATCAAGATAAAAAGTAATGTGACACCATTCGTAATGGATTCTCTCACTTTCAATTCCTCACGACTCCAGTGAAATTCATCCAAAAATGTCTTGTCGAATACTGATAAAGAGGTGGTAGTCAAGCCATTAACGATAATCAAAATAAGAAACCCAGAAAAGCAAATAATCCAAGGGTAATATTGAATTTTCCAATCAGGGATGATGGGAGTGTTCTGGATATTATGATTAAACATTCTTGATAATTTGAATTTTAGTAATTGACTTATAGTTTAAACTACCATATTTATTTTTGGGTTCATAATCTAAATTATTTTATCGGTTGTCGCTATGGAAGGTTTCATCAAGTTAAAATTATTTTTATCTTTGAACTTTAAGTTTGAAAGTCAATCTTTTCATTCTCAATTCTATTCAATTCGATTTAGGGTATATAAAAAATCTTCATTTTACTAATTTGAGTATAAATTTATATACACAAAAAAATTGTCTCCCTGGCAAAAAGTACGCCCGAAGGGTAAAGCATTTCATGAGAAAGAATTTTTAATTTTATTAATGTTGTTTCCAAGAGCATGCACGAAATATATAGTTTTATGATTTAGAGAAATGGGAAAGTGTTTTCGGAAGGCTGGTAGAATGCTTAAAGGGTGATCAAAAGTACACTTTTTAACACCAAGATTTTCTGACCTACCCGGAATTACTGGCGTAGATTGGGAGGTCGACCCGGAAGGAATGAACTCGGGCGGTTGGCTTTACGATTGAAAACGGTAGTTATTGCGAAATTTGGTCAGTTATTTTTGCAAAAAGGAATGTGGAGGGGAAAGCAAATTTTGCCAGTTTATTGGATTGATGAGGCTTCAAGCTTAAAAATTTTGCAATGCCCAATCGCTCCGCAAGCTCGCAAAGATTCGATTGACTGGTTGAAAGGTTATTGGTATCAAATGCGGCGTTGAAGGAATAATCCATTTCATGAGACGGTGCAAATTTGCACGATAATATTGTTTTGCCCTAAAGATTGCGTAATTGCCATCAGCATAGAAGCGCTTGATAGGCAGGGTAAAATAAACTTGATTTGGGAGTACTTATTGCCGGCTTCCAAGATAAAAAATTGGCCTCTATTACTAAATTAAAACTTGCCGAAAAGAAAAAAATCTCCGTTAGCCTTACCAATAATTACTAAAAATGCTCATTCTACTAGGTTATAACAATTTCTAATAAAAATTACGGAATGACTTCCAGCGTCAAAATCCTTACAGGAATTAGCATCGAATTTAGGAATGAGGAATGTTATTTAACATTAAAACAGATTCAGTCACCTACCGAATTACTTTTGGTTTTGAAAAATGGGAATTAACTGAAACCACAAAATTTGAGCCGTATTTAGTGGTTAGAGTGAGGACAAACACGCTTGGATTACCCATTTTAAATTTACTGAGAGCCATCACTCGAAAGATGAAAAACTTCTGAATTTACATGACGAGGCATTAAAAGTCTTCTTACTGAAACGAATATATATACCTTTGAAAATGATAAAGTAATTGTAGATTTTCTGACTATTTTCAATAAAAATCACATAATAATTTTTTCAAAAGGAGTTATTGGAACAGAGGCGACAGATGTACTAAACTTGATTATCAGATGCGACGACATTGGGTATTCTCATGCTAAAATCAGGCTTTGATAAAATCCTGAAATGTTGGAAATGAGAGCTCCATTGAGTTAGTTGTTTCTTCGCCCTGTTTTATAAAGACCGTAAAATTGTTAGCTCAAAATCCCAAAGTGCACGTTAGGTTTGCATTTTTGCATTTCAGGTGAATGCGATAAGGAAAATTGAAAAGAGTAATGGATTGTAGAAGCCTTAGAAACGATCTTGGCTCTTTCTTTTTTATGCTTTTTCACAATATTAATAATCCAAAACAGGCCTTTACGTACATTAATTGGAGGATCGACGGTTATAAAGTAGCGTTAAAAGCACAGAATGAAATGACTTTGAATTACATTCCAAGATTGAGCCATATTTCTGAACTCATGGGTAGCACCGGTTTTACGCCAGTAATTAAAACTTTTTTTAAACGGGTAGCCGAAATATATCATTTTAAGATGTTGGATTCAGATTCACAAATAGATAATCATGTAACTTGCACTAGTTTTGATTTTAGAGGCAAGCCAACCGAAGAGCGAAATTGAGGAATTGTCGGTATGCGAGATAAATTAGAAAATGAAGAAATCTATCCATTCGTTGATCACCTTGGTTAAGTAATTTCATAGTTAAGGGCTAAATTACACACTTCCTACAAAGCTGTTGAACAAGAAAGGAATACTATTTTTTCAAGTGAAAAAGTAAAAGAAGCTTTTTTGAAAAAGGAGTAAAAATGGTTAGATATGAAGGGTTTCGAGGCAAATAATTTTTGCATTAATGTCTGATTTTGTAGAAATTTCGTCAGATATTTTTTAATTCTAAATGCTGACAGTGAGTAATTGAAACATTATGTGTATTCATTTATAAAAACTTAATTTTTTCGACGAAAAAAACTTTAATTTTGGTAAATCAGTTGTATTCTTAAAAGCATGCCAGCCTGCGCTTTTAACATACATGACAAACCAAAAGAAATTTTATGAAAATAAATTTTGTTATTTTTTGCTCACTATTTCTCCATCTCGAATCAAATGCCCAGAAGCCTATCCTGTTGGATGACATCCATTATTACGTGAGTGATTTGTCGGTTCGTGAGGTGGCAGTTAATTATTTTAAGACGTTTTTTAAAGCACGAACTATTGATGAACAAAACATTAATCCCTTGCCCTTCAATGAGTATGTATCTGTATGTCCCGAAGAAGCAACTTTAACTATTTCTACTTCTGGCCCATTTGCAGGTATTAATGAAGAAAATCCTAAACGCTGGTTACGTGAAAAACTGAAGACTTCTTCTTCAAATCCACCCATGTATGGCGTTCATTGGGTTGCATTTAATACAAAAAATATCCGGAAAACGGTCGTCAAGCTCTTAAAAGCTGGGTATCATTTTGCTAAAGAAAATTTCACTCTACCAACCGAGCCCGAAGTAAATGCCGTGGCAATGTATGGCTTTGATTTTAACATGATTGTTTTGGTGGAACGCCCAAATATAAAAAAACGACCAACCGAATTTTGTATCGATCATTTGCAACTTTTAGTCAATGATTTGGAAGATAATGTGAAATTTTACCAAACGGTTTTAGGGGCAGAGATTATAGATAAAAAAGAACGCTCAACGGTATTAAAAATTGGAAATCATAAATTTGTATTGTCCGAACCGGAAGCATTAGGCCTTGTACGTGAGCAGGTTATGGTGCGTAGTTCGAAGAAATTTATACCTAGTATCGACCATTTAGGTTTTCTTTACGATGAAATTGAACCCGCTTTTTACGGAGCAAAAGCTAATTATTATCAAATTATTCAGGAACCAAAACTAATGATGTATTATGGCAAACCTACGCCTTACACGGTTTGTATCTTGATGAGCCCTGACAATCTTCAAATTGAATTGCAACAAGAGGATGGGCGAACAACGGGAAGAAAAATGTATGAGAATAATCAGAAATAAGTTATTCAACATTTTTGCACCCAATATACAGTTTTTATAAAAATATACCTTGAAATGACCTACTTGTACGTGTTGTAAACAGAAGATCAAAACTAAGGTAAACCTGAACTGTTTCCAAGATTGATTCCCTCAAGACCATACTGCGATAAATCTTGATATTTCTTACAATTTATCTTTTTCGGTTACCAAGGTTTTTAATTTATTTACGCAAAGTTCTTTAGCTGGCTAGTGAATACTTAATCTTGAGATATTTAGAATCGTGTAACAGGTGTTGACATTGTTTTATTTTTTATTTTAAATCGTGCCTATTTTCAGGAAAGAAAGATTTTCAAATTGCCACACTTTTGTTAAATGACTGGTAGGGTGAGTACCCGTCCTTTTAATTTGTGATTAAATTAATTTGACAAATTTTATAAATCAAAAAATCATATTTGTTCAGGATTAACCTGTCAATTTTCCTGCCTAAATTTAGCCAATAATTCCAAATCATCCGTTCCAATAATATCCACCTTTAGCTTTTTTAATGTTTCAAAACCCAAGGCGGTATTCGGCGTAGCCCAGATTCTCACTTTTTTTCCTTTTGCGTGATTAGTTTCAACGAAAGCATTTATTTTTTGATAAACTTCGTCAGACAGTGGCGTTTTTCCAGTCCAATATTTTCCAAAATCCAAGAAACTGGTACTTACGAGTGATACCCGTTTGATAGCATCTTTAGAATAGGTTAATTCCTGCCTGCCATCGAAAAAAAATAATTTATCATAGTCCTGAAATTCTTCGGGCGCTGGCATGTCGCCGCTTAGGCTGATCGTAACGTGTTGAAGTTCTTTTTTGTAAGGATTCAGGATTAAATATAATAACTTCAAAATTTCCTTGCCGTCTTTTTTTAAATCTAACAACAGTTGTAATTTTTTTTTATTCGGGTAAGGGAAACCTTTATTTTCTTTGATCTTAGCCAAGAGTGGTTCTAGGTATAATTTCTTGAATGTTCTTTCTGCGGTGATTTTGTTCCAATCGTGAGCCACAAAAAGTTCGTTATCTTTTACATATAAATCTGCTTCAATCGAGTCAAAACTTAGATTGTAGGCATCGAAAAAAGGTTTTTTTTGCTCGTAATCGTTGTGAGAATGAATTAATTGTGCTTGCAAGTTGGAACACAATATGAGAAATGTTGTAAAGTAAATGAAACGCATTTTTTTAGTGTTTAATTTGTTGTGTAATTTAGCATTTATCAAACTGGGAAACGGTAATTTCATATTAAATTTTCACTCTATCGTTCAAATGTAATTGGAAATAACATTTGCGAATTACGCAAATTTTGTTTTTTTATTTACTTTTGGAAATAACCAATCCATAACCTTATAAAATTTAGCAAATGAATCGTAGAAATTTTATTCAAAAATCGGCACTAACGATCGGTGCCTTTGGTCTTTTACCTAATGGATTGTGGGCCAAATCTTTACAAGATACTCCCTTTAAAATCAAAGACCTACGTGGTGGTGTGAGCGTTTTCACAGAGAAAGGCGGAACGATTGCCTATTTAAACACGCCCAAAGGTATGGTGGTTGTCGATTCGCAATTCCCGGAACAATCACAACATTTGATTGATGAATTGAAAAAGAAAGCCACGAATCCATTCAAATTATTGATCAACACGCATCATCACGGTGACCATACCTCTGGAAATATTACTTTTAAAAATCTAGTCGAACACGTTGTAGCGCATGAAAATTCGCTATTTAATCAAAAAACAGTTTCTCAAAAACAAAAATCAGAAGAAAAACAATTATTTCCGGATACCACATTTTCGGATAATTGGAAACAGAAAGTAGGGAAGGAGCAGATAAAAGCCCATTATTTCGGAGCGGGACACACGAATGGCGATGCAATCATTCATTTTGAGAATGCGAACGTTACCCACATGGGTGATTTAATCTTTAATCGCCGATACCCTTATGTGGATAGATCTGCAGGTGCTAATATTCATAGTTGGATCAAAGTGTTAGATAAAACATTAAATACATTTGATAACGAAACAATTTTTGTTTTTGGGCATGCCTTTGACCCGGATAAAATCACAGGAAATAAAGAAGATATTAAAGCATTTAAAGATTATCTGGAAAAATTATTGGTTTTCGTTGAGGCCGAGATAAAAGCAGGTAAATCGAAAGATGAAGTTTTGAAAGCAACTTCAATTCCTGGGGTGAGGGAATGGAAAAGGGATGGAATTGGTCGAGGATTACAATCGGCTTATGAAGAATTGTCCGAGGGAAAGTAGTTGAACATTAATTTTATTAACTGGAATTGTAGATTTCTTTATCTCCAATTCCAGTTGAAATAGGTTCAATTTTTGTTGAGACAGTTTTTTGGGGAGTTTGAACTAAAACCAATCTACTTTTTTTATTAATTCTGCAATCAAAATTCCCCAATAGGTCCCCGTAGCATTTCCCAAAGCGCCCACCAATATGCCGGGCAAAGTCAAGTCACTACGATTCAAACTTTTGGATAGCGCCATCGCTGAAGTCGAACCGCCCACATTTGCTTGCGAGGCAATCGAAACAATATCCCAATCTTGCTTTAATAGGGCACCCATTCCGTAGATAATTAAGCCGTGAATGGTCACTAATATTGATACAAAAACCATCAAAGTTATCGCTAATTTTCCATCTTGCATCAAGGCGGGAATATCGCAGTAAGCGCCAATAACGGATAAAAATAAGTAAACGCCCAATAAACCAAGTAATCTATGTCCTTTTAAGCGATTAATGAAAGGAATTTGTGCCAAAATCAACGCAATGGTAGTAAGCCAGAGAATATTCGGAATTTGTGGAAGTAATGTGTTCAATCCAGTTGCTAGCAAAATACTGGTAAAACCGACAAATAACAAAAATGCAATGTCAAAAGGCCGAACGCTTTCCACATCACTCATAAATTTGTTGCTATTCGAATCCGCTTTTTCTTCGATTTCTGTCTTTTTCTTTCTCGGAAAGCGTTTTTGCAGGATTTTTGGGAGGGTTAAAGTAGCGATTACCCAAATTGCGGTTATGATATTATCGGCCACAGTGGCGGCTGAATAAAGCCCTCCTTGTTGTGAAACACCATAATGCAAAGCAACGGCATTGAAATTTATGCTCCCACCGATGTAAGTGCCAGTGTACATCCCTGCCAAAGCGTAATAAAATACGCCAATCTCAGTCTTCCCACCGATTGCCCACAGCGCAATCAAAGCGCCAATCATCGTGGCAAATGAGCCAATCAAAAACATAATGAGCATCGGCTTGCCGGCTTTTTTAATACTCTTAAGATTTATATTTAAGAGCATTAAAAAAATTGAAATAGGGGCAACATAAGTAAAAATACTCTCGTAAACGGGTGTGGCCGGTGCAGAAGCAGGGATAATACCCAAATTTGCCACAATGGCAGTGATAATGATGACCAATAATCCAGTACCTAAATGATTAAAAAACTTTTTGCCATTGAGCCACTCGGCGAGTACAATGTTAAAGAGTAAAATGGTTAGAATGAAAATTGGGTTTGTGGACATATAGGATTTCGTTGGTTGATGATTTTTTTCTAAATATAATCATTACTTTTTATATTCTTATAACGCTTTCAAAGAGTTCTCAACGTATAAAATATAATCCTATTGTTCTCAGTAAATATCAGAGGAAAGTTCAAAATTTTAGCCGTTTTTGTTGACAAACACTAGTTGTTTATAAATAAATATTAAATTTTATTCGGAACGATTTTTGAAATACCTAATTAGATCAAATTAAAATCAATTTCAAAAATAGTACCTTCATCGGTTTTAGAACTAATAGAAACTGCTTGCGGCGCTAGTGCTAAACAAACTGAAAGAATTATTATTTTGGGGTTCTTATATATTAATTGATGGATTAAGCTTATTTATGAACATTTTCGGGTTCATTTTTTATAATTTTAGCGTAAAAATACTGGGCGATTTCAATACTCGAACGAATTTCGATTTTTGCATTTTACCGAAAAGCGCTTAAAGCTATATTTTTTTGGCTTCAAAATAATTAAGTTTCTACATATAGGCAATAGTTTTAATTGGAACGACTAATTAACAATTATTTATTTAATTTAAACAAAAATGACAATTAAATATTTACGACCAGTTAAACTGGGAGAATTGAATTTTGACACAAAAGAGCCAGCATTTGATCCAACTGGTCTCATAATTCTGGTCTCTAATTCGCCCCAATTTATTAGGTTGAAATGCAATAATGTTTTAAAATAGCACTAAATATTCGAAGTGGTTCAATCGGTAGGTCAGCTCTTTTTTTTGTTAATTTGGAATTTATTCCGAATGTTTTTTTAATATTATTGAAATAAAAATACTAATTTTATATTTGGTTTATTATGGTCGAAACAGATGTCAATTAGATTAAATGCAAAAATTAAAACTTTTTTTTCCCATTTTAATCATTTTTATTTTTCTTTTGACGGGTGTGCTGATTTGGTTCGAAAACCATGAAGCCAATCAAGAAGACCATCAGTATATTGCCCTTCCAGATAGTTTAATCCAGCAACTAGCTGTAAAAGATTCTACCGAAAAAGCTAACTTTCTCATGGCCGCACCACCAACAACGGTGGCCTTTAATGCTTCTAATATCTTTTTTGACCAGAAAAAGGACTCCTACACTTTTCAACTTTTAAAGGATTCTTTGGGCGTTAAATTAGTGGTATTATATGGAGGCAAAATCCTGGCTGAAAGTCGTGAGAAAAGGTTAGAAAATGCTTCAAAAGCAGAAACGAGCGACTTGAATTCAAATGGTTATCCCGAGATTTTAATTTATTCTTATTCTAAGCACAAACTTACCTTTACGGGCTTTGAAGCCAATCACGGTCTCCAAAAATTCACGCTCCCGCCACTCATGGGAAGGCAATCTTTCGGTTATGCGGGAGGGGATACTTTATTTGTTGAAAACAACAACCTAGCAAGAAGATTTCAATTTAGAAATTCCCAATTTTCGACTTTCCCTTCGGGTACTCGTACTTGCGAATACACCCTTGGTCGAGATTTAAAATTTTCAATGGTTCGGACTTTAGATTCGGAATAACGAATGATCTGACACTTTTACCTAAATCCAGGGATATGGAATTTATTTTTAATCGTAAACCTTAGGCGCAAATTCTCACCATTTTACGCTTAAATTATCCTGATAGTAGAAAAGAGCATGAACTACGAAATTAAAAAAGCGAACGCTTCAGATTTTAAAATACTTTCCGATTTATGTAAGCATATTTACCCGCAAACTTACACCCAACTTTGGTATGATGAAGGAGCATGGTATATTAAAAAAATGTATAATATTCAAAAAATTAAACAAGAATTAGCGGATAAAAATACTGCATTCTATTTTCTATTAATTGACGATGCTCCTCGTGGGTATTTAAAAGTTAATTACTCTTTTCAGGCCAAAGTTGATAGTTTCGATATAGAGCGCATTTATTTAGATCAAGCATACACAAGAAAAGGATTTGGGAAAATATTATTGAATTTTGGTATTGATATTGCTCGTGAAATGGGTAAAAAAATAGTTTATTTGAAAGTACTGGCTTCTAGTATAGGTAATATTGAATTTTATCAGAAGCATGGCTTTAATAATGTGGAGACGAATTATTTAGATTTCGAAACGATGAAAATAGAATATCGTTGGTTGAACACAATGAACAAAATACTTTAAATAATAGCTCGCTATGGAAAAATTACGCTCACAAAATTGGTTCGGAAAAACTGGAAAAGACGGTTTCATATACAGAGCTTGGATGAAAAATCAGGGCATTCTAGATGATATGTTTGATGGTCGACCGGTTATCGGAATTTGTAATACTTGGTCAGAATTAACACCTTGTAATGCCCACTTTAGAGATTTAGCGGATTCGGTAAAAAAAGGCGTTTACGAAGCTGGAGGCTATCCGGTAGAATTTCCAGTGATGTCCTTGGGCGAAACTTTAATAAAACCAACGGCCATGTTATACCGAAATCTGGCAAGTATGGATGTGGAAGAGTCCATTCGTGCCAATCCGATTGATGGCGTTGTGCTTTTATGCGGTTGTGATAAAACCACACCTTCGCTCGTAATGGGTGCGTGTTCGGTGGATATTCCTACGCTCGTGATTTCAGGAGGACCGATGTTGAAAGGACATTGGCGAGGGAAAGACATTGGCACTTCTGACGTGTGGCGATTTGACGAGGCCTTTAAATTGGGTGAAATCAACGAACAGCAATTTATTGAAGCTGAAGGTTGTATGGCCCGTACGCAAGGACATTGTGCTGTGATGGGCACTGCCTCCACAATGGCAACAATGGTTGAAGCCTTAGGACTTTCATTGCCAAATAATGCCGCAATTCCAGCGGCGGATGTTCGGAGGAAGGTGATTTCTCAATTATCAGGCCGAAGAATTGTGGAAATGGTAAAAGAAGATTTGACCCTGTCAAAAATTTTAACTCGCAAGGCTTTTGAGAATGCCATTATGGTTAATGCCGCCATTGGCGGTTCAACCAACTTTGTGATTCATTTATTAGCAATAGCTGGTCGAATTGGCGTGGATTTGAGCATGGAAGATTTTGATAAATTTTCTCAACATATTCCATTATTAGCTAATTTACAGCCTTCCGGGAAATTCTTTATGGAAGATTTATATTACGCTGGCGGTTTGCCCGCCGTAATCAAAGAAATGAAAAATGTCCTTCATAACGATGCTTTAACGGTAAATGGCAAAGGAATTGGAGCTAATTCTGAAAATGCGGAGGTTTTTGATCGAAATATTGTCGCAACCATGGATTCGCCCTTCAAAGAAAATTCAGGTATTGCGGTTTTGAAAGGAAATCTTGCGCCCAATGGTGCGGTAATAAAACCTTCGGCGGCAACACCTGCCTTGATGACGCATCGTGGCAAGGCAGTCGTTTTTGAGACCATCGAAGATTATCACGCCAGAATCGAACATCCAGATTTAGTGATTGACGAAAATTCTATCATGGTGCTCAAAAATGTTGGTCCCAAAGGATATCCGGGTATGGCAGAGGTTGGAAATATGGGAATTCCAAAAAAGTTATTGGAGAAAGGTGTTCACGATTTAGTTAGAATTTCGGATGGTAGAATGTCCGGAACGGGTTTTGGAACCGTTGTATTGCATGTTTCACCCGAAGCAGCGGCTGGCGGAAATTTAGCTTTAGTTCAAAATGGCGATTATATCAGTTTAGATGTACCAAATCGTAGCTTAAATTTAGAAGTTTCAGATGAGGAATTAGCGGAAAGACGTAAAAATTGGCAAGCCATTGATATGAATATTCACCGTGGATACGTAAGTATGTACATTCAACATGTGGAGCAAGCCCATTTAGGAGCGGATTTGGACTTTTTGAAAGGAAAATCTGGCAGTATCGTAAGCAGGGATTCGCATTGATGCAGTTAATGCCAAAATAGTAGGAAAATATGCTCCCTTCGGAAAATTAAATTGTTTCTTACATTCGATCAAATCTTTTTTTAAAATTACTTACGATTCGACCGATGATTATAGCTAATAAAAATAGTAAAAATTTAAGAGCTTAATAAATTAAATTTTTACTATTTACCTATTTTTTTTCCTTAGATTTGTTAAATATTTTTTCTATATTAATGATGATTAGAGAATTTCAAGCAAAATATAAAGAATTTTAGCTAAAACTGAGTTTTCTGCCAATAAATGTAATCCTTCATTACTTTAAATATAACCATGAAATTTTATAAATTTCTTATCTTCTTTTTACTACAAATCACACGTATTTCCAATGCTCAATATTTGGAATTATCTCCTGATAAAGCGCCACTAAATTGGTTCAATCTTGATTTTGTCGAAAATGGTGTTAGAGGCATTAGTACTGAACGAGCGTATCGAGAGTTTTTGAATAAAAAAGTATCGAAAACCGTTATTGTAGCAATTATTGACTCTGGCGTAGACATAAATCACGAAGATTTGAAAGAAAATATTTGGATTAATCCAAACGAAATTCCAGATAATGGAATTGATGACGATAAAAATGGTTATATTGATGATATTCATGGCTGGGACTTTTTAGGTGGAAAAGATGGAACCGATATTTCTAGAGAGACCATGGAGGTTACTCGTGAATTTGGTCGTTTAAAGCGTATTTATCAATATGTTAAAGATATTCCCAGCTTGTCTGCTGCAATGAGATTGGAATACGATTTGTACAAAAAATACAAGGCTAAATACGAAGAAAAAGTTAAAGAATTACAGGAACAAGGACCTTACGTCATTAGGCTATACGAAAAATATATAGATTCTAAATTGGTTATTTGCTCTTTTCTTAAAGTTAAAGACGTTACAAAAACTGACCTAAATAAAATAACAATCAAAGACCCTGAAGGGGTTAAAAAAGCAAAAAGAGTATTTGAACTATTGGAACAAATTGGCCAAGACGAAGAGAAATTGAAAGAGGCCTACGAGTATTATGACGCTCAGTTTAAATATGGCATTAATCTTTCTTTCAATCCTAGAGGAATAGTGGGAGATGATGTTGAAAATTTGAATGATCGAGATTATGGCAATAATGAAGTAAAAGGCCCCGATGCTCGTCACGGCACTCACGTTGCTGGTATTGTGGCGGCTAATCGTAATAATTCATTAGGTATTTTGGGCGTTGCAGGAAATGTAAAAATTATGGCAATCCGAGCAATTCCTGAGGGAGATGAGCGAGATAAAGATGTTGCTAATGCGATCAGGTATGCCGTTGATAATGGGGCAAAAATTATCAACATGAGTTTCGGTAAATCTGTTTCTCCTCAAAAAAAAGCCGTAGATGAATCAGTTAAATATGCGCAGGCAAAAGGTGTATTGCTTATTCATGCGGCTGGAAATGAAAATGAAGATATTGATATTAACGAAAACTATCCCTCAAAGAAATTAGCTGATGGACAGCAAGCTGAAAATTGGTTGGAGGTGGGAGCAACTTCATGGTTGCTACCACCTAGTGCAGTGGCTGAATTTTCAAATTATGGTCACAACACGGTAGATGTTTTTGCGCCAGGGGTAGACCTAAAATCTACTGTTTTACAGTCGCAGTATGAAGATTTGAGCGGTACAAGTATGGCAGCCCCCGTGGTAACGGGTTTAGCTGCAATGTTAATGTCATATTATCCAGAATTTGATTTTAAAAAAATCAAACAAATTATTTTGAATTCATCCATTAGGTTACCAAAACAAAAAGTTTCTCAACCTGGAACAGGTGAATTAATTGATTTTAGCTTATTATCATCGAGCGGTGGAATTGTCAACGCTTTTGAGGCCGTAAAAATGGCAGAAGAATCGCAAAAAAGTTTAAATAAAAAGTGATTTTTGTTAAAAAGAACTATTTCAAGAAGGTTTCATTTTTATGAAACCTTCTTTTTTTAAAATTTATTTAATTCAATTATAAATAATTTACAATAAAGCGAATTAACTTGGCAACCATTGGGGTATAAGGTGGATAAATCATCTTGAAAGTTCCAAATTTTTGTCTCACAACGGCTCGTTGATTTGAAAATTCAATAAAACCCCAAATGCCTCCTGATTTTCCAATTCCAGAATTATTAATGCCTCCAAATGGAATTTGCGTATGTCCGTAATGAATTACACAATCATTAATAACCGTACCTCCCGCTGAGGTGTTATCCATGAAATACCTAATATTGGATTCTTTTTTCGAATTAATATACATCGCCAAAGGTTTTTCACGATTTTTGATATGTGCAATTACCTCGGAATTATTTTTATAGCTAACAACCGGTAAAATTGGTCCAAAAATCTCTTCATTCATAATTTTCATTGAATCATCAACATTTGTTAGAATGGTTGGAGAAATATAGTTCTCCGAACTATCGGTTTTCCCTCCAACTGCCAATTTTGCTCCTTTTCTAATAGATTCTTCCAAGAGCTCATTTAAGCGGTTGAAATGACGATTATTTACGATTCTACAATAATCGTCCGATTGTTTTTCGTCCTCACCATACATTGATTTTATAGCATTTTTCATTTCATTCACAAATTCACTTTCAACGCTTTCGTGCACTAAAATATAATCGGGAGCAATGCAAGTTTGTCCATTATTTATAAATTTACCCCAAGCAATTTTCTCAGCAGATTTTTTGATATTAGCAGTCTCATCGACAACACAGGGTGATTTTCCACCTAATTCTAAGGTTACAGAAGTCAAGTTTTTTGCGGCTGCTGACATGACAATTTTTCCAACATTTGGGCTACCCGTAAAAAATATGTGATTAAAAGGCTGATTCAATAATATTTGTGAAACCTCAGCATCTCCTTCGATTAGATAAACTTCATTGTTGTCAAATAAATCTGAAATCATCTCTTTAATCAACTTGGAAGTATTGGGCGTTAATTCAGACGGTTTCAATATGACGGAATTCCCCGATGCGATTGCCTGAACTAAAGGTTTAATTGAGAGATTAAAAGGATAATTCCACGGGGAAATTATTAAACAAACGCCTTTGGGTTCAAATAGCACGTGTGCTGAGGTGCCAATCATGTTGATTGGGGTAGAAACTGACTGGGGTTTCATCCATGAATTTAGATTTTTTATTAAATGTTTTATTTCCCCAACGACACCAAAAATTTCACCCAAATTGGTTTCGGCTGGATTCTTTTTAAAATCGTTATACAGCGCTTCTCCAATGTGCGTTTCATGTGAAAGTGTCCAATCTAGAATCTTTTGGAGTTTAGTTTTTCGTTCCCTAGCATTCGTATTGGCAAGAATTTGAATATTGGCTTTTTGTGCGGCAAAGACTCTTTGAATTTCTTGTTCAATTTGGGTATCTATCAAAAGTTGTTCCATAATTTTTTGCTTGTTTTTTTTACATGAATGATGTAAAAATACAAAAAAATATCTATGAATTGGCTTTTTCAATATTTTATGGTTATTTTACACCTTTATAAATAAATAACAACTGGTTTCGTATTTTTCCATTGTTTTTTCGATTAGTTTGGATAAGTTGACAAAGTTTAAAATTCGTTTTGCTAAAAATTTCTTTTTATGTCCATAGTCAGTAACAACATTAAATACCTTCGTCGGTTGAATGGATTGACACAAGAACAATTTGCTAGAAGAATTGGTATAAAACGTTCGTTATTGGGTGCTTATGAAGAAGCTAGAGCTAATCCTAACCTTGAAAATCTTAAAACAATAGCACAAGTTTTTGGTACATCGGTTGATTCTTTGATAAAAACGGATATTAGAAAAATTCGAGAAACGCCTGGGATAAGTTTGTCTCAAAGCACTACCGGAATCATAGAACACAATTCTCCACAAAGCAAAACACAATTGTCGAATTTTCAATCAAAAACACGAACGTCGACTAATTCTTCGGATCCTTTTCCGATAGACAAATTGGTTGAAGATTTTTTTCAAGAAAAAGAAGAAACGGTCAGTATTCCACAACGACAATCACCGCAAAGAAATTTTTCATCCGATAACGAAGCTTCATTTCAACAATTTGTTGATACTCATTTGCATACAGTTGGTAATTTTCCTAAAAATGAGCCAGAAAATCCATTAAAAACGGGTGCTGGTCTAACACCTTATGTCAAAACTACGGGGTTAAAGGAGTATTTAGCTAATTTCCAAAAAGTCGATTATTTACGCAGTTTGCCCACGATTTCTTTACCATTTGTTACTTCAGAAAGAAGTAGAGCCTTTGAGTCTGGAAGTGATTTTCCTATGCAGAATTCAATCATTATTGGCTTGGGAATTTCAGATTGGTCGGACATAAAAGATGGGAGTTTTTATATCTTAGTAACGAGCCACATTGGCGTTATTTACCGAAGAGTTTATAATCAGGTAAAAATAAAAGGCGTTTTATTATTAAGTTCTGATAATCCTACCATATCAAGTTTAGAGATTGCTATCAAAGATGTCGTTGAAATATGGGAGGTTAATGCTTTTATAAGTCAGCAATTACCAGAACCTCACATTTCCATGGAAAGGGTAAAAAACATTGTACATGATTTGTCAAATGAATTAGATAGATTTCGTTGATAATTAACAATTATTGAATTCGGCTTGTCAATTGTGAATTTATTGCGGTCTAAATTCTTTCATAACCTCTTGGTTACAAACCAGATAAGCTCCATCAATCAAATCGATACAATAAGGAACTGCTGGAAAAACAGCTTCTAAACATTGCCGAATTGCTTTGGGCTTTCCTGGTAAATTAATAATCAATGAATTTCCTCGAATACCCGCTGTTTGTCTTGAAAGAATAGCAGTTGGCACATATTTCAAACTTTCTTTGCGCATTAATTCTCCGAATCCAGGCATCATTTTATCGCAGATAGCCTCAGTAGCCTCCGGGGTTACATCACGCACTGAAGGGCCAGTGCCTCCTGTGGTTACGATTAAACAGCAATGATAAACGTCCGCCATTTCAATTAAGGTTGCTGAAATTAAAGCTTGTTCATCAGGAATGACTCGATAGACCGTTTCAAAATCAGAAATTAGATATTCTTTCAAAGTTTCTACCACGGCCTTGCCTGGGATATCTTCGTATATTCCAGCACTCGCACGGTCTGAGACATTAATTACACCAATTTTTATTACTTTTTCCATCTTCATTTAGGCCAATTTATCGAGTTTAATATGGCTTTCATTATTTTTCGTTTTGATTAATCAACTAATTGGGTGCTTGCATTGAATAATTTTATGAGGTTTTTTTTAAACGCTTACCTAATAATGGATCTAAATCGAATTGATTTTAGCAAATCGTTCTATAAAAACTCACTTTCTCTTTGACATACAAGCAATGGTTTGTTAATTTGTTCAAGATAACGTGCAACAGTAACTTTTTTGCTGGTGAACAATACAGACGTCTTTTGAATATTTTTATTTCTAACAAAACCAAAATAATGATAATTTTACAATCAACATCACCACAAATTCCAAAAGGCTTCGAAAGTCTAATGTCTTTGGGTGTTTTAGTTAGTCTACTGATAGCCTTGTATTTTGCGTTTAAATATTTCAATAAAACGCACAAATAGTTAAACCTAAATTGTGAGTTTCAACTTGCATTTTAACTTTTCTTAATTCCATCCCAACAGGTAAAAAAGGCCAATTCTAAATCAGAAGAAGTCATTTGAAACTCGCCAGAAAGTTGTAATTTAATGATCGAATTAGCGCTTCCCATAACAAAAGCAACTAATATTTTAGGAGGAATATCTCTAATAACTTGCGTAAAAACAGCTTTACGCAGAAAATCATAGATGGGTTGTTCTAGCCGGGTAATTTCCGATTTTTCAAGCGTAGAAATATAAGGTGAGTTGGCGAATTGTTCCAAAAAATAAAATTCTTTTGGATTTACCGTGGCATTTTGAATCATTTGTAAATAAAAATGACGGAATCGTTCTTTGAAAGATTTTTTCGAATCGTCAGCTCTAAACAAGTTTTCCACAAATTTTTCTCTCAACCTCACATATAAAGCACAAATTAATTCATCTTTACTTTTAAAGTAATGGTAAATTGTTCCCGCAGCAACATCTGCCTGTTTGGCTACCTCCGACATTGGTGAACTATGAAAGCCTTTCTTTGATATTAATTCTAACATCGCTTTAAAAATTGCTTCTTTCTTGTCGAAATCTTTAATATTTTTCATAGTAGTCTGCAATATATATTTTAAGATTAATTTAGTGGGGTTTTGAAATCAAAGGCTAAAATAGTGAATTCGGTCAAATAAATAACATTAGCAAATACATTGTTTAAATTCTAATTCGTATTTTTGTAGTAGCAAAAATTTAAGAATTGTACATTAATCATTGATTCAAGTGCTTCAATTTCAAACATTAAGTTATCATACGTTGATTTATTTTTTTACGAAAAAATAGAAAAATGAAGAAAAATATCTTAGGCTTTTTATTTTTGTTTTCTCTAGTTCAACCTTTGCTGAGTTTCTGTGATTTGGAACAGTTATCGACGCCGATTTTGATTAAATTTTACCCGGTGCGAATATAATTGTATTAGTTAAAGTTGATAAAGTACATTTACCGATGCTAAAGGTAAATTCTCTGTTCTAATGGATTCCAATGCTGAGGCTACTGAAATTTCATTAATTGGTATGTATCGCAAAAGTCAAATTAGGACATAAGATCTAAAACTTAGCCGTATTTTGCCGTAATAGGTAACTCTGACGGATGATTTAAATGAATTGAAAAATTGGGATGTCAAAAATGATCTTAGAAAAATACTGGTGAAGAAGAAAACGTATATCCATGAAATGATTAACGTTAAGATATCCTGTGTGGTTTAATCTCCTTTAGGACGGTAGAATATCAAAATAAAAACTAATTTAAAATCAGTATTTGTTCAAAAATAGATGGACCATAAAAGCAGGCGTTCTTCGAATTTAATTCCTAAAAATGTGGAGCTACAGTAATATTATTCAATAAACTGAATGATAGTATTCAGTTTATTGAAGATCGAAACTTAATTAATTGAAAAATACTATAGACGAGTTTTTCTCTAAAATCTTTGAGAAAAAAACTGAGCTTGATTTTTAAATATGAAAATAAAAAATCCAAGAACTGGACAATATTATTATGAAATATTTCCACCCAATCCTGAAGAATTAAAAAAAAAGACAATTTTCATGCGTGAGGCGCAAACGACTTGGAAAGAATCTGGAATTGAATATCGAATTAATGCCTTGGAGGCCTGGAAAATAGCGATTGATGAATACAAGGATGATTTAATTGATGCCTTGAGTATGGATACAGGTAGAAAGTGGGAAACACTATTGGAAGTCGATTGGGTAGCATTATCCATTAATAATTGGTCCTCTATATCGAGGGAATTCTTCTCTGAAAATGTTAGAAAACCTGCTTCTATTCCATTTTCGGAAATTGAACAAGACTATGATCCTTTCTCTTTGGTAGGAGTTATATGCCCTTCGAATTTTCCGTTATTAAATTCATTGAGGGACACAATTCCTGCCTTGTTAGCCGGATGCGCTGTTATTGTAAAGCCTTCAGAAATTACCCCAAGATTTATAGAAATTATCCAAAAAACGATCAATCATGTGCCCGATTTATTGGGTATTGTACAATTTGTTGAAGGTGGAGCAGAAGTAGGAGCAGAGCTTTGTAAATTAACTGATTTGATTAGTTTTACGGGTTCGACAACAATAGGTAAAAAAGTTTATCAAGCCGTAAGCGATAATTCTATTCCAGTATTATTCGAATTAAGTGGAAAGAACGCCGTTATTGTTACAGAAACTGCTGATATTGAGAAAGCATCTTCTGCAATTTTGTGGGCTAGTGTGTTTAATGCCGGACAATCTTGTTCCGCAATCAAACGAATTTATATTCATAGAAACATTTACCATCAATTTTTATCTAGATTGGTCGGAAAAGCAAATTTATTGCAATTGGCATATCCAAATATGGACTCTGGGCAGATTGGGCCGATTATATCCGAAAAACAGGTAGGTATTATTGACCATCAATTAGAAGATGCCTTTAAAAAGGGTGCAATATTAAAGGCTGGTTCCAGAAAATGTGAAGAAATGGGAGGTGGATTTTATTATCGCCCAACCGTTTTGACAAATGTCACTCATGAGATGAAAATCATGAATGATGAAACGCTTGGGCCTATTTTGCCGGTTATGGCTTATTCTTCAATTGATGAAGCCATAACATTTGCAAATAGATCAAAATACCAATTGGGTGGAGTTGTGTTTGCTGGAACAGAAGAAGAAGCTATGACAATCGCTCGTAAAATGAAATGTGCATCCGTTTCCATCAATGATATATTACTTTCAGTTGTTTTGCACGAGGAAGAAAATTATCCGAGTAAAATTGCTGGAATTTCAACAATTAGTAACTCACCATCAACCATTAAAAAATTTATGAAACATAAAACCTATTTAATTAAAGGTGGAACTACTAATGAGCTAGCGGTATTTAATTGATTTGAAAAAAGCGCAATCAAAATATTTTTAGTCTTCTTTTTTACTTCCCTGCTTTGAAAACTGGAAATTTATTTGATATTTTTTCCGCTATTTGTGTTTTTGGTCAAATCTTTAATCGATTATTAATCCCAGAAATCAATTTTTAATTTGTTCGGATATTTTTCAAAAATGGATTATTTCGGAAACAAATTGATAAAACGTCCGGTTCCTTGTATATTTGTGGGATTTTTTTAAGAATCACGAAATCATCATTAATTTATAATAAACAAAAGTTTCAATGGCCTATCAACATGATTTTACCCTTGTAGAGGGTGTCGAACCTCATCGTTTGCGTACAAGAGAAATTTTAAAAGCTCATCCAGAGGTAAAAAAACTTATTGCCAAGAATCCGATGACGATGGTTTGGATTTTGTCCTGTTTGGCAATTCAGCTCGTAATGGCATATTTAGTCAAAGACCAAGCTTGGTACGTTATTTTAGCTGCTGCATGGTTTATTGGTGCTTTTCCAGTGCATACCTTATTTATATGTATTCACGAAGCAGCTCATAATTTGATTTTTAAAAAGCCATCTTGGAATGTTTATGCCGGGATTGTTGCAAATTTTCCATCGTTAGCGCCGACTGCTATTTCGTTCAAAAATTATCATTTAAAACATCATGCTTTTCAAGGAGTTCACGAATTAGATGCTGATCTTCCGGATAAATGGGAAGCCAAATTGATTAATAATTATTTTCTTGGAAAAGCTATATGGCTATTATTTTTTCCGGTTTTTCAAGCAATAAGAACGCTACGTTGCTTAGAATTAGCGATCGTTGATAAGTATGTAATTATGAATATTGTGGGTCAGATTGCTTTTAATGCTGTAATTGTTTATACAATG
>Ga0114959_10001323_pt1 | contig 21873 bp, 21 predicted proteins | sample C_130625_EF_Meta_FD_87317 | JGI IMG/M metagenome (GOLD analysis project Ga0114959, IMG submission 87317) | Freshwater microbial communities from Lake Croche, Canada to study carbon cycling - C_130625_EF_MetaG | ecosystem: Environmental > Aquatic > Freshwater > Lake | place: Lake Croche, Canada... | reverse complement strand
TTTGTGAGATTTTTGAGTGAAATGAATGATTAATACAAATATACAAAACAATAGTTTAGGAATTAAAAATCAGAATGTACCAGTAATTAAATGAGTCTGTAATTAAAAGTCAACACAATGAGCAGCAGAGTATCAAAAACCTTTTTTTATAGTTACAATTTTATTTTCATCATTTTTACCGCAAGGATTTTGTGAAACTTAAGAAATGAGCGGAGGCAGAAAGAGGAAAAATACGAAAATGACGGTACTCTATAAATGAGATGATGAGATATATGGCATTACAGAAATAGGAAACTTGAAGGAAGTAGAGAAAATTGTAGGAAAGGAACGAAAAATATATCAATCGGGAAATGTGTTTCCCTTCAACTGTAATGCCTATGCTAAAGGCATCAACAATAAAATTTATGCGGTGAAAGGTTATGAACAAGGCAGTACCCCATTATTTTAGCATAACCTCGGCGTTAAACAAGGAGCGTTTTGCTAATGGATGTTGCCTTCTAATAACGATGGTGTATGGATTTCGGGGGTGGTAGATTCGAAAGGAACGCTGTATTTTATCGCTACTACAATGGAAAATTTAGTTAGAATTGATATACGTAAACACGAAACCGATCTTTTATGGAAAGATATTATGATTGTGAAAGGATGGAAAAAAGGAATTTGTACCTTTCGGATGCAATGTTTATATCAACCAGAAAGATGAGCTCGTGGTGAAGCAGAATAGCGGAAATAAATTTTGGAACATTTCGATAATAGATGGATTCAAAGTAATCAAAGCTGAGTAATTGGATTTAACAAATGAAACTAATCCTATCAATGACCATACAGTATATTTAAATACAACTGGAGATTTGATGACATTATTATTGAGTCGAGATGCTATTTCTAATTACTTATCTTAAAAAAATGATGTAATTACTTTAATAAAAATAGACACCTTACAGCAAGGATTCCTTCCGGAAATGGAAGGTTGCAACAATTTTAAAAAGAAGGAAAGAAAAGTAATTGAACGAGAAAAACATGAATTGTTTAACGCAACAACAAATATTAATGAAAGTATAAGATAAAAAAAAATATTTTTGAATTAGGGAAATCCCGAATACAACCTGATTCGTTTGTAGAATTAGATCAATTGGTAAAACAATTAAAGAAATCTAAAGAAGTTGAACTCTTACCGGAGGGACGTACAGATATTTAGGGTAACGAAGATGAGAATATCCAGTTATCTATAGAAAAGCTTAATTCATGCAAAAATAACCTTGTTAATAAGGGCGTAGAGTCACGAAAAATAGAAGTTAAAGGATTTCTAGCGCAAAGCCATTAAAACGTGTAGGAGGCGAAAAAGAACGTGAAATTAATAGACGTAAGGAGTTTAAAGTGATTAAGGGAATAAGATGAATTTTTTTAATTGATTCTCAGGGATAGATGATTCATAATTGCAACGTATTCTCACAAAAAAATGCCTCATAAATGAACATGAGACATTTTCTGCGAATAGTCGAATCTTAAGAAAGTCAAACATCGAGCAACAAACCGTGCGACGGTCGCATCGAAATACTAATTTATTTGTTTAAAGTAATGATCAACTTGACGCTTGTAATAAGGGTTTAAACTCGGTGGAACCGTCCGAAGTAGTTCCGTTTGTTTTTGTTTCTCATTGACATATTGTTGAAATTGTGGAGGAGCTTTTCTATCAAAAGCTTGGCGAGCAGTTTCTGCCTTGCGTTTTTGGTCTTCCTCTTGCTCTTTCATGGCTTTTTCAGATTCTAATAAACGAGTTAATAATTCTTGTTGTCGTTTCATCATTTCTGGATTAATTCGTTTGTTAACTAAGTCAGTTTCTGTTTCCTCCATCTTTTTCATCATATCTTTAATCTCATCACCTAGCTTGCGCCCTTTTTCGGTTCCTTTTGAACTATCTAAAAAACCTTGGAGCATTTTTCTGAGAGCGGATTGCTCCCGTGCCATTTTTGCTAATTGTTCGGAAATACCCGCTTGCCCTTTTGAACCTTTCTGCATGGTTTTACCCATTTGTTCATTTAAGTCTTTTTGAGCCTCACCCATACTTTTTTGTTTACTTTTGCTTTTGCTTTTCCCGCTACCAGTACCAGCCATCATTTGTTGATTTTGCTGCATTTGCTTTAAAACATCGGATAATAGTAAAGCCAAATTGTTCATTGAAGTCATGGCAAATTGTTGTTTTGAAGTAGTCATTGCTAATTTACGTTCCTTAATTAACTTGACAGCATCGGACATGTAACTTTTCATATTATTCATTTCACGGGTCACAAAGGTTTCAATCTGTAAAACTCTTTTAGATAAAGCATATAGGCTATCTTCAATGACTTTGACATCGTCTTGCAATTTGATTTGATCTTGAGAAAGTTTGATAAATCGTGGATCTGATGGATTTATACCTCTAAAATCCTTTAATAATCGTTCTTGGTCAAAAGAAACGGTAATTAAATTTTCAAGAATATCTCTCAAATCATCCATATTTTCCTCATTCTGTTTCGATTCTTGCTGTTGTTTAGCGGCGGCAAGTTTTTGAGCAAGAGTTCTCATTTTTTTGGCAGCACGCTTCTGTTTTTCAGCAGCACTCTTGTTGTCACCTTTATCCATTTGTTTCTCCGAATCTTTTTGGTCTTCTGAAATATCTTCCTGTTGTTCTTTATCCATATCCATCTTTTCAGAATTTTTTATTTCTTCATTCATCTTTTCGGCTTCTTTCAAATCTTTTTTCAAATCATCAAATTCTTGGCGTAATTTCTCCTGCTCCTTTCTATTTCCTTCATTTTCCTTTTGTTTCTCGTTAGAATTTTCAAGCTTTTTTTCTGGTTTTTCATTCTTTTCGGCTAACGCTTCTTCTTTATCAGCTTGGTTTTCGAGTTCCTTGATGGCTTTATCCATCTTTTGATCTAATTGTAATTTCTTGAAAAGTTCTTTCATCCGTTCTAGTTCTTTTTCAGCATTCTTCTCTTTATTTTTAATTCTTTCCATTTGCTCTAACATCTTGTTGTCTTCTGGATTTTGCTCGAGCATTTTCTTTAAATCGTCATACATTTTTTGAGCTTCGGGATCCATCAATTCATTCATCAGCTTCTGTAAGGCATCCATTTTTTGTTGATTTTCAGGTTTTTGTTCGTTAAAACGTTGCTGTTTCTCATTCAGATTATGGTTCTGTTCTTGCATTTGCTTGATTTCATTCATCAATTCTTCTTTCTTTTTGATGAGTTCTTCGGCTATTTTCTTATCTTGAAAATCAAGTTCTTTTTTATTTTTCAAACGACTTTCCAAAGCGGCAATTTCCTTACGAAGCTTTTGCGCTTTTTCAAGTGTTTTCTCAATTTGGGCTTCCGCTTTATCAATTGAATTATCAATTTCTTTTTCAATAGCTTGTTTGTTAGGCACGACGTAATTCATCAATGCTGAACGGGTTGATTTTGCCCCATTCACGCCATCATTGTCCCAAACTTGTACAAAATAATCAATTTTATCCGCTGGATTCAATTTCAAACTATCCAAATTCCATTGTTTATAGAAACCTTGAATAGTCTGCGAAGGATTTATTGGTAAACTGATGCTGGCGTAATTTTGCGTCGAAGGTTTTCCATCTCGCAAAACTTTATAGAAAATCGCCAGTTTACTGATGCCGTAATCATCAGCGATATTTCCACCCAGAACCATAAAATTATAAAGAGTTGAGTCCTTATATTGCTCTAAACTCAACTGAGGATGTTTATCATGGACAACGTTTAAGAAGAAATTGATTCCTTCCGCATTTGAAGAGAACTGATTTTTCAAAAACACTTTGTAGGTACCTGAAGTTTTTACTCTCCGAGAAAAAGTAAATCCACCTCCCAATAATTTTTTTTCAGCGAAATAACGTTTTCCATCGCCTTCAAAAACCATCACAATGGAATCTGTATCGCTTACATTAAAATCCCACTCAATGGCTGTACCCTCAGGAACAGTCAAATTGCCCACGTTTTTCATGGATTCATTGGGCTTTTTGAGGTAGTGAGGATAATTTAAATTCACCTCAAAGAATGCCAAACTTGGGCGATTAACAATTTCAATTTCATACGCTGCCGACTTAAAACCAGCTGCCACAAATTTGAAATCAAAATCTTGTTGAACTTTCGAGAATGTGTACGTATAATGACGTTTATCAACCGTTTCCATTTTTAATTTTCGGTCGTTGTGCGTTAAGTAAACTGATTCGGGAATTGTGTTTCCTTGCAGGGATAAATGTACCGTAAAGTCTTCGTTTTTAAAGGCTTGTAGTTTTTTATTCTCTAAAATAAATGAAAAGGGAGCGTCTTCTTGATATTCATTTTTGAAGTTAACAATTCGTTCGGTACTTTTTGAAAAAAAGGCTGGATACAGCATCAATACCAAAACAATTATTCCGGCTGGTAGAGCCGCAAATTTGAGATATTTCTGGTTTTCATTGATTTTTATCGCATCAGCAAACTTTAAAAATCCTAATTGTTTAGACTTTTGATTGATGGAAGCCAAAAGCAATTCATTTTGTTCAAGGTTGAGCGCTTGAGTAAGTTGAAGGGTATTCACCAGCTTATCTCCCACTTCTGGAAAATATTTGCCAATCTGGTCAGCTGCTTGCTCAGTTGAAAGCGGTTTCTTCTCCCCGTATAAAAACATTAATGGTTTAATCACCCAAAAAGTGATGGAGATAATGAAGGCAAACATGAACGAGAAAAATAAGGTTGTTCGAAAAGTCGTACCGAAATGTCCAAAATATTCGAGGGTATTAAAAACCAAAAAGGCGGACAAAAGAACTGCCGCCGTGAAAATAGAGCCTTTTATAAGCCGGTTGAGGTAATATTTTCGTTTGTATTCCTCAATGCGCATCAGAAGCGTAGCAATGGGTGAAGTTGTCATAGTATTTAATTTCAAGTTGAAAAAATATCTTCCATAATCAATTCTAAATCTGGAAAGATATTAACTTTTACTGTTGGAGTTTCAGCATTTGGTTCAAAATTGCCAATTAATTCGTACTCACCATTATCATTCAAAAGATGTACCATAATTACGCTGTCTTTTGGAAAAACAACCCAATACTCACGAATACCAGCACTCTCTTAAAGATTAAACTTTTCATTAAGGTCTTTTTTAGCAGTGATTGGGGATGTGATTTCAATAATTAAGTCATGAGCACCAACACAACCTCTGTTGTACAACTTTTTGAATCACATATTACACAAATATCAGGCTAAACAACTGTATAAATGGCCTCTTCTCCTTCTTATTCGTTGAGTGGAAATCTAACATCAAAAGGTGCATTGTAAACTTTACAGTTCTTTTTGAAAAAATAGTTAGCCATTGGACGCTCTATTTCCCGAGAATTATTTTGATGATATCTCGTTGGAGCAGGAGACATTTTATAAACTTTTCCCTTAATAATTTCCACAAAATCATCCAACTGCCAAATTAGACAGTCTGCATACGAATATGTTCCATTAAGATCTAATTGATTAATGTGTGTTATCATTACACGAATATTTTTTTGTGAAATGGATGGTTTGTTTATAAAATCTCCAACATAACGGGGCAATGGTCAGAATGCATAGCCTCTGGAAGTATAACAGAATTCACTAGACGCTCACGCATAGATTCCGTGGCAAAATGATAGTCGATACGCCAGCCTAAATTTTTGGCTCTTGCTCCTGCCCTATAACTCCACCAAGTATAATGATGAGGATTTTGATTAAAATGCCTAAAAGTATCAATGAAGCCATTTTCCAAAAAATCGCCAATCCAGGCTCTTTCTTCGGGTAAGAATCCAGAACTATTGGCGTTTGATTTTGGGTTATGAATATCAATCGGTTCATGACAAATATTATAGTCTCCCGAAATAATCAAATTTGGAATTGAATTTTTTAACTCATGGATATAAGCATGGAAATCCGTAAGCCATTTCATCTTAAATTCTTGTCGTTCGTCTCCGCTCGAACCCGAAGGCATATACACAGACATTAACGAAAAATCTTCAAAATCAGTACGTAAAACTCTCCCTTCTCGGTCATAAATTTCTATTCCACAACCCTGAACAATTTTCGTAGGTTTTACTTTTGAAAAAATTGCAACGCCGGAATATCCTTTTTTCTGAGCAGCATACCAATGAATCTTGTAACCCAAATCCTCAAAAATAGCTTTATCAATTTGGTGTTCTTCGGCTTTGACTTCTTGTAAACAAATCATGTCGGCGTTGGTGACTTTTACCCAATCCACAAAACCTTTTGAAATGGCCGAACGAATTCCGTTAACGTTGTAAGTGATAATTTTCATGCAGATAATTTTAAAATGGTTATATAAAAATTTCCTTTTCAAAATATTCAATCACATGCGTCTTCATCAATTTTTCTTGTTCAACAATATTCACGAAAGGTAGAGGTTGAATCAATTTCCAATGAGGCCAGCCATCTTGGTCGGTGCCTTCGAGTTCATAAATTCCACTGTAACTTAATGCTTTGCAAATCGCAATGTGCATCAAATCTTGTTTCTGTTCTTTCGTAAAAAACTGATGTCCTTGTCCTAATTCTTGGACGCCCATGAGGAACAAAACCGAATCTAAATCGGCGGGACGTTTTCCCATCGCAAGTTCTAATTTATCTAATAGCGATTCCCATTCTTGGGATAAATTCTCCATGTTTATTTCAATGATATAATGACATAATGATAAAATAATGAGAGACGGATATTAATTCTTACATTCAGTCATGCCAACGCTCACGTGTTGATTAGTTCTTCCCAATACTCGGTTGCACGACGAAGATGTGGTACAACAATTGTTCCTCCAATAAGTACTGCAACTGAAAATATTTCTTGAATCTCAGCAGAATTTACGCCTAATTCGTAGCATCTTCCGAGGTGATATTTCACACAATCGTCACAACGTAAAACCATCGAGCATGACAATCCCATCATCTCTTTTGTCTTCTCGGGCAAAGCGCCATCAACATAAGTATTGGTGTCGAGATTAAAAATTCTTTTGATCACTTTATTACCAGAAGCCATGATCTTTTCATTCATTGTCCTTCGATAATCATTAAATTCTGTAACTAAACTCATGGGCTTTCGTAGCTTGATTTAATGTAAAAATATGCGATAAAAATAGCCTAATCCAAGGTTAAATTTTCGCTGAACCAGGCAATCACTGATATAATTAAACAAAGTTAATCAATATCACGGACTACCAATATCTTCAAAAGATTTTGTACATTTAAACCTTCAATGTTTAACCAAATTTTTAAGATGTTCCAATCCTTTATTGACTTAATTTTTCCAAGAATTTGTGCTGGCTGCCAACAGCCCCTAAAAAGCAAAGAAGAACAACTTTGTACAGCCTGTCGTTTCGAGTTACCTGTCACGAATTCACATCTGAAAATGGAGGATAATCTCAAAAATAGATTTATAGGAAAAGTAAATTTGACTCATGTATTATCGTATTTGAAGTTTGTAAAAGGGGGAAAAGTTCAACGGATGATGCACGAATTAAAGTATAAGGGCAATCAAGAACTTGGCGAAATGTTGGGAAGGATGTACGGTGCTGATTTGAAAGAAAATGGCTTTTCTACGGAGTTTGACTTGATTTTGCCCGTCCCTTTGCATCTTAACCGATTAATCATTCGAGGGTACAATCAATCAGATTCTTTGGCAAAAGGATTATCAGAAAGTTTAAAGATAGAATGGCGAAACGATGTGTTGAAAAGAGGAATTGAAACAGAAACTCAAATCAATAAATCCAGATTAGAACGTTATGAAAACATGAAAGATGTCTTTTTTGTGGATAAACCAGAAGGACTTTCAGAGAAGAGAATCGTCGTTGTTGATGATACGCTGACAACGGGTGCAACGCTTGAATCATGTGTATTGGCTTTGAATGACGTAGGTGTAAAAAATGTTTCAATCATTTCAATGGCATCAACGTATTGACATAAAAAAGAGCCGGTAATCTAGGAATCTACCGGCTCTTTTTCTCCAACAAAATTTTATTGCTACTTATTAGTACCAGCCCTAATCATGGCACAACGGAAACCAATGGTTGAAGTTGCAGAATCTTGGTCGATAAAACGGCGTGTTCCGGGAGCCAACCAATAGGCAACATCTGCCCATGAACCACCTTTATAAACACGAGATTTATTATCTACCAAAGAATTGTTATTTTTTTTGTCATAAGTCTTTTCTTTGTCTAAATAATCGCTTCTACGAATTGGATTTAAGTCGTTGAAATCCTCATAAGATAGCGGACGATACAAGTCAAAAACCCACTCATTAACGTTTCCTGCCATTTGGTATAAACCAAAATCATTGGAAGGATATGCGTAGATTTCATTTGTGATAATTGCTCCATCATTTGACTTTCCGGCAATTCCTGCGTAGTCGCCACGTCCACGTTTGAAGTTAGCTAACATTGTTCCTTTTTTCTTACCACGACCAGCACGCATATTTGGTCCATCCCAAGGATAAATTCTTTGGTTTGTTTGATTCTCATCTTCATATTGCGTTCCGATCATAGCTTTTGCAGCGTATTCCCATTCCGCTTCTGTTGGAAGACGATAAGCAGGAAGAACCTTTCCAGATTCAATCTGCAAACGTTGACCGGCGCTGAATGATGGAGCAACTTTATTGGACTCAGCCCCTCTTTTGGCGCTAGTTGTTTTACCTTTTTTGCTGCCTTTCTGGTTTTTCATGGCAATGTCATTGTTTACCGCAGCAGTACGCCAGTTACAATAATCAGATGCTTGCGTCCAAGAAACACCCACTACCGGATACATTCGGAACCCTGGATAACGTAAATATTGCTCAACAAAAGCATCGTTAAAAGCCAATTCGTTTTTCCAAACCAATGTGTCAGGAAGGGCTGATTCATAAAATTCTTGAGATGAATCTTTCTGAATTGCATTTAAATATTCAAGATAGTGAACATTTCCAATTTCAGTTTCATCCATGTAAAAAGACTGTACGGATACTGTTCTTTCTAAGTTATCTCTAGAATTGATAACATCTTCTTCTAAAGCACCCATGGTAAAGCGGCCGCCCTCCACGAATACTAGGTTAGGGCCAGTTGGCTGTCCTTTAAAAGTTTTATCAACCTGAAAACCGCCTTTTTTGTTATAGGCAATGCCGGTGGCGGTACTTCCTTTGCCTATTTTTACACTACTTGGCTTCTTAGATTTACATGAACTTACTATTGCAAGACCAACTAAAACAAGAGCCACTGATTTGAGGGACAACTTCATCTGTCGAATAATTTGATTGTCGTGATATAAATAATTTTAAATTCTGATTCAAAACGGTAAGATTTACCGTGAAGAGGTTGCAATTTACAATAATAAGCGTTAATTGTTGAGGGAATGGAGATTAATTTGATAATTTGGAGATTGAATTAATTTAAAAGTAATATAGAAAAATAGCATCCAAACTTATTTTCAAATTTTTACAGTGATTCATTTTTAAATTTATTTAATTCCCGATAATTTCTATCAAAATACCTTTCAATTCTTCAATTGTGGTGATTTTTTCAAAAACCAACATCAATTTTCCTTTCGCTTCTTTGAGTGAGCACTTCCGAGAATTCTTCTTTACATAGTCAAGAATCTTGCCAAAAGCTGCTGATTTATAATACTTTTCGTTCTCAGATGAAACGAAATAACATTTAAGATTATTGTTTTTTAACAATATTTTTTCCATACCAACCAGTTCTGCCATCCAGCGCACTCGCACAATTTCAATAATGTCTTGGACCTCGGGAGGTAGGGCCCCAAATCGATCTTTAACCATTACTTCAAATTTAAAAAGCTCCTCCTCTGTTTTCATGTCGTCTAATTGCGTGTAAAGCGAGAGTCTTTCCGAAATACTGGTTACATATTTCTCTGGGATAAGTACATGTAAATCAGTCTCAATTTGGCAATCAATTTTCAAAATTTCTACCGTTTCTGATAAACTTACTTCAAAAAGTTCACGGAATTCATTTTCTTTTAATTCTTGAACTGCTTCATCTAAGATTTTATGATATAATTCGTAGCCCAGATCGTTGATAAAGCCGCTTTGCTCAGCTCCCAGAAGGTTTCCAGCTCCTCGAATATCGAGATCTCGCATGGCAACTTTAAATCCGTCTCCCAAATCGGAAAACTCCTCTAAGGTACTCAAGCGTTTGCGAGCATCGCTTGTGAGCAAGGACAAGGCGGGCGTAAGTAAAAAACAAAAAGCTTTTTTATTGGAACGCCCTACCCTACCCCGCATTTGGTGTAGATCAGACAAACCAAAATGATTAGCGTGATTGATAAAAATGGTGTTGGCATTTGGAATATCAAGACCCGATTCAATAATATTTGTTGAAACCAGTACATCATAATGTCCTTCAATAAAGCTCAGCATAACTTTTTCAAGTTTATCGCCTTCCATCTGGCCATGAGCCGTTCCCACTTTGGAATCTGGTACTAAACGAAGAATTAAATTAGCAATTGAATCTAATTCTGAAACACGATTATGAACAAAGTAAACTTGTCCGCCTCGTTTAAGTTCGTAACTAACGGCATCACGGATTAATATTTCGTTAAAAATTTGCAATTCGGTGGTAACTGGCTGACGATTGGGCGGAGGCGTTGCAATGATTGACAAGTCTCTGGCTCCCATCAAAGAAAAATGTAAAGTTCTTGGAATAGGCGTAGCCGTTAAAGTCAGCACATCTACATTTACACGCATCTCCTTTAAACGGTCTTTTACTTTTACGCCAAATTTTTGTTCTTCATCAATAATCATCAAACCTAAATTCTTGAAAACGATGTCTTTATTCACGATTCTGTGCGTTCCGATTAGAATATCCGTTTCGCCCGAAGCCACTCTTTTCAGCGTTTCTTTGATTTGTTTATCTGACTTAAAACGATTAACATATTCAACTCGGCAAGGAAATTTCTCCAAGCGATCACGAAAAGTTCTGAAATGTTGCATTGCCAAAACGGTTGTTGGTACTAAAATCGCCACTTGTTTAGAATCGGCAACAGCTTTAAAGGCAGCACGAATGGCAATTTCTGTTTTCCCAAAACCAACATCTCCACACACTAATCTGTCCATGGGATGTGGTTTTTCCATGTCCGCCTTTACGTCGGCTGTTGATTTTGCTTGGTCGGGCGTGTCTTCGTATTGAAACGAAGATTCCAACTCAACTTGCATAAAAGTGTCTGACGAAAAGGCAAAACCTGGTGCCATTCTTCGTTTGGCGTAGAGCGAAATGAGTTCTTTGGCAATGTCTTTAACCTGTTTTTTGACTTTCGATTTACGATTATCCCACTCTTGAGAACCCAATTTTGACATCGAAGGCGGTCCCCCTTCCTTTCCAGAATATTTGGCAATCTTGTGGAGTGAATGAATCGTTACCATCAAAACGTCATTGTCTTTATATATTAAACGAATGGCTTCTTGCTCAGAATCTCCAACAATAATACGGTCTAAACCCGCAAAACGCCCGATGCCATAGTCCACGTGCGTAACGTAATCGCCAATTTGCAGCGTCCGCAACTCTTTCAATGTCAAAGATTTGGACTTTGAATATTTACTTTTTTCTCTGAAACGATGAAAACGGTCGAAAACTTGGTGGTCGGTATAACAAACGATTTTGGTTTGTTCATCCATGAAACCTTCTCGCAAAGAAATATTCAAGGGTTGAAAACGCACGTTGCGGTCAATTTCCTCAAAAATGGTCGCTAATCTTTCTAATTGCTTGGGCGAATCTGCCGTGATAATATTGGTGTAATTGAACCCTTGATTTTCACGAAGATTATCAGCAAGGCGTTTAAAATCTTTGTTGAAAGCAGGTTGAGGTTTGGAAGTATAGGATGTTTTGTCTTTTTCAGATTTAAAATAAAACCTCTTCCCAAACTCAATCGTGCCAAAGCCTTTAACCGCATTCAAGAAACCTCTGCGAGTTTCAAATAATTGATTGGGGTCTGAAATAACCTTGATTCCGCCAGATTTTGCGATGATTTCTTGAAAACTACCTTCTACTTTTTCAAAACATTTTTCAATAATTTCGAGTGTGAATTCTACATCTTTGAACCAAATTCGTGCATCAGTGGGAAGAAAATTCAGGAAAGGCTCACGGCTTTCCAAAGTCAATCGGTTTTGAATGTCGGGAATGATGTTGATTCTGGAAATCGACTCAATCGAAAGCTGAGATTCAGGGTCGAAGGTTCGGATGCTTTCTACTTCATCCCCAAATAAATCAATGCGATAAGGCAATTCATTGGCGTAACTAAACACGTCCACAATTCCACCACGTATGGAATATTGCCCCGCTTCGTACACAAAATCGGTTTTCTCAAAATCGTAACTCGCTAAGACCTCACCCAAAAAATTTGTGTCCAACTTTTCGTTGACCGTAATCGTAAAAGTATTCTTCGATAAGGAACGTTTATTGATAACTTTTTCAGAAAGTGCTTCGGGATATGACACCAAAAGCAAACCATCAACAGCAGTATTGAGCTTATTCAAAACTTCCGCACGCATCAGCACGTTGGCGTTATCAACCTCTTCAAAAAGGTAAGCTCTCTTGTAAGACATTGGGAAAGAAAGTACGTGTTCCTCTCCTACCAAATTTTGCAAATCATTGATGAAATATGCGGCTTCTTCACGGTCAGTAAGTACGAAAAGGGATGTTTGCTTGGGATTTTGAAGGAAAATAGCGGAAGCAATTACCGCATCCAAACTGCCCACAAGTCCTTTAATTTGGATATGCGGATGTTCATTCGGGTGTTTTAATTGCTCAATAATCGTCTGCACGAAGCCGTCTTCACGATAGAGCGTAAGAAAATCTTTGACAAGCATTTTTTAGGGATTTAGGGGTTGTAGGATTGTGGGGTTTAGGGGTTTGGAGGTTTGAAATTAACATTTAATCCCAAACCCCTTTAAACCCAAAACCCCTTAAATCCCCAAACTCCAATAGCCACGAATCGCTTGACTCCAAAGAATCAAAAGCCATTCGTGGCGAGAATAATATATGTAAAATTAACTGATTTTTTGGGGAAAAGGTTTGGTTGGATTAGGATTAAAATAATTCCATATTTGTTTTTAAAAGTTAATGAGAAATGTGACCACTAAAGTAAAAAAGACACGTTAACCGAGGTAATAGTCTTAATATTTGTTAAAATTTAAATAAAGTTAGAAATTGCATTAAATTTTTGAGTTTTTGTAAATCCTTAGAAAGCACAAACCGCTAAAATTTTTGCCTTTGTTGGTATTTCTCGCTCGTCCTCCGTCGTTGCGTGTTTTCAACCAACGACACGTGCGAAAGGAAATGGATGGATATTATTGTATAACCATTTGAAAATCAAAATTATAGGACTGTCATTCACTCACCCACCTCAAACCCACTCTTCAACATCAACTCCCATACATTCATTTCAATATCATCGATCACATTAAATGGAATATCCCAACTGTTAAATTCCCATTTTTGAAGGTTGTCGGCAATCAATACTCTTCGTGAAGAAGAAAATACCCAAATCACTTTCTCAACGCCCCATTGTAATAATTTCTCCGTTTTTTTATGGAAATACTCTTCTTCGTTCTGAAAATAATCAGACTCATCAATTTTGATATCCACCTCAATAATGATATTTGGCGGTGTCTGTTCGTAATTTACAGAATGAAAACCTACTTTTAATTGTCCTTCACGATAGATGGCAATATCGGCCGAAAAATTAGTTTTATTGGATATGTGTAAGCCTAATTCACCTGAACCACACAAATAATTATCAGGTAAATATTTGATTAAAAATTTATTTAATGAAGAGGTGATAAACCATTGTAACGTACTTGTTCCCATACTAATTTCTTCGACTGTTTTTAATCCTAACATAAAATCTCTATAACCCTTTCGATAGATTGGATGCCCGTCAAATTCTTCATAAATAAGAATTTTAGGAATTTGGATAGTCTCTGCCATAGTTTTAAGCGTTTCATTTTTATCAAATTTAGTCGAAATTTTTAATAACGAAGTAGCTAAATCTGTATTTTCTATTTCCGTTTTGAAAATGTTATACCGTTATCTCATCTCAAAGCCTTTTCAACGCACAGTTTCATTTTCTCTAAGCCTAATTTTGCCACTTCCAATGGGTCCTTTTTCCAATAATCTTCATTAAAAAGTTCAACAGAAAGCACAATTGGTGTATTTTTATCGTGAAGCATTTTTAGAATTTTATCGATCGGTGCCACACCATCGCCTGGCATAACCCTAAAACTATCATTCAAGGTTTCACGATTCGGAATGGCGGGATAGTCATTCATGTGAAAAACTTGAATGTGATTGCCACTCAAAAAACTCAAGGCATTCAATTCAGAACCGCCCTTATGGAGGTGATAAACATCGGCCAAAATTAAGGCTTTGGGATGTCCACTTTCGGAAGCCACAAAAAGCGTTTCGCCGAATAAATGCAGGTTCGCAGAAAATCCCCACAGTTCAAGCATGGGCAAAACCCCCATCGAATCGCCCAAATCGCACACCGCCCGATAACGTGCAGCCGCTTGCCGAAGATTAATCTCTACTCCTTGTGTGGCTCCAAAAGGTGGAGCAGCAATGCGTTTACAACCTATTTGAGCCAACATATCCATTTCACGTTTGGTTTGTTCAAGGGCTCTTTGACGTTCGTTTGGGTCGTCCACAATCCACGGAGCAAAGCCAATGGCGTCTTCAATGACTATGCCCAAATCGCTGGTTTTTTGTTTTATATCTTTCAAGGTTCCGCCTGCTTTAACGAATGCTTCCAATGTGCGAATCCAAATTTCAATGCCATTATAGCCAGCTTTTGCCACCAATTCAATTTCTGCCATCAAGCCAATATTCTGCTTCATGATGGTACTGGTATTGAGGCAAAAACTAAAATTTGAGTTGGCAACATTGACAACATTTTTTTCGGCAGGAATAACCATCACTGAACTAAGGGCAAAGCCAGATTTTAAAAGATTTCTACGGGAAATTTGTTCCATGGGAGTTTATATAAATTATGTTTTGGGTAAATTAAGAAAGGATGGTAGAAATGTTGTTGGGTTTTATAGTAAAAATAAAAGAGTGACAATTTACTTGAATTGCCACTCTCATTAATTCGATATTTCTGTAATCTAATTCTTCAAAATTTCAAACTCAACCCGACGATTAATTGCTTGGTTTTCGGGGGTGTCATTCGCTACTTTCGGTTTTGTTTTTCCGTAACCTTTCGCCGTGAGAAATCCCGCAGGTACGCCTTGCGTGAGTAGGTAGTTACGCACAACATCTGCACGTTCTTGGGAAAGTTTGTTATTCACCAAATCTGTTCCCAAATTATCAGTATGACCACTAATTTCAGTAATCAATTTCGTATTCTCTTTGAAAAAAGAAGCTAAACGATTCAATTCATAAAATGACGCTGGTTGGAGTATGGCCTTGCCAAACTCAAAGAAAATATTTTTCATTTGAATTTTTGTTCCAACCTCTACATTTTTTGTAGGAATTACGGTCATATCTTTTCCTTCAATTTCGAGGTATTTACCAGTAATTTTACTTAAATCAATATTTTCAGAAGTACTTATGTAGCCTTCAATTTTCGTCGTAATGCCATAATTTTTACCGTAAGGCAAAACCACTTTGTAAATTCCCGTAATTGGGTCGGGTATGGCAACACCTAACTCTTTTCCGTTGGTTAAATCTTCGTAAATAATTTGGGCGTTTTCTGGGACTTTGCCAGTTTTTTGGTCGGTTACTTTACCCGAAACCAAAACTACTGGCTCGGTTTTTAGGCTCTTCGTTTTGTCAGGTTGTGGATTTTTCTCTCCTCCAGTCATTGGTATGGTAGTAGTTGTCGGAGTCTCTATTGGATTTGGTTGGTCTAATTTTAAACGAAAAATATCTTTTTTTCCGACAGAATTATTACTCGAAATAAAATAGGCATAATCGCCCGCCGCCGAGATCGTGTAATAAGCATCGTATTGGTCGGTATTAACGGGTTCACCGATGTTGGTGGGTTCTGTCCAGTGAATCCAAGTATCGTCTTTTCGCTTGCAAACCCAAATGTCATTGCTGCCTTTTCCGCCCTCCCGATTACTTGAAAAATAAAGTGTTTTACCATCTGCCGCAAGGAATGGGGTTGTTTCGGTAAAATTGGTATTGACACCGTCACCCAGATTCATGGGTTCAGACCAAGATCCATCCTTTTCTAAAAACGAGGCGTAAATATCATCCTCGTCAGAATTTTTTTTTTCAGAAAAAGCCATCAAAAGAACCTTACTATCGTTGGTTAGAAAACCATATTCATTCTTGCCTCGACTCAATTTTTCGTATTTAGGAATGTCCAATTTTTGCGGAACGCCCCAACCAGTAGCTGATTTTTTGGCAATGGAAAAACCACGGGTTTCATATTGCCCATTGACATAAACCCCTTTCACCAAAATAATTTGTCCATCGGGCGAAACGCTGTAAATGGTATTATATTGGTCACGATTGAGGCTTTCCGACAAACGTCTGGCAGTCGTCCAGGCACCCATAAAGCTTTCGGAATACCAAATATCTTGAGAACCCGCAATTTGTTCAGTACCGGCCATTCCGAACTTGTTTTGAGGATGATTCTTACGTCCAAAATATAGCGTTTTTCCATCCGGCGACATCACAGGATTGAGTTCAGAATATTCAGTATTGACGGCAGAACCAATGCTTTCAGGCATATTTTGAGCTGTAAGCAAAGCGTTTTGAGCGACGAGTAATGAGACAACACAAAAAATTTGGAGAGTGGTTTTCATAGAGAAAATGATAGCTGAATTTTCTAATTAACGCAAAATGGAGTTTAAAATTGCCTACGCTCTCCCAATCCATTTCCCCACTAATTCCCCCTCAGAGACATCCTTACGCAGTTTTTCCAACAGAGATTCAATATCATTATCCACGATTAACATATCAAGATTTGCTTCTTTTACGAAACCTTCAGTAACCATTTTTTTAAGCATAATCAGTAAATCATCGTAAAAACCGTTGGTGTTCAGAATTCCAATCGGCATTTTGTGAAGCCCTAATTGTCGCCAAGTCAAGATTTCAAAAAGTTCATCCATCGTTCCCCAACCGCCTGGTAGTGCAATCACCGCATCAGATTTTACGGCCATTAATTGTTTACGGGCGTGCATGGATTCCGTTACGATACATTCGGTAAGTCCTTTGTGCTGGACCTCCCAAGGTTCCATAAAAGCAGGAATTACCCCGATGGCTTCTCCACCATTTGCCAAAATTGCATCGGCAACCTTTCCCATTAATCCCACACTTCCACCACCATAAATTAAGGTAAGTCCTAGATGAGCAAGTGTTTTGCCAACTTCCGTGGCGGTATTTTTATAAACTTCGTTTTGTCCTACCGACGAACCGCAGTAGATTAAAATGTTCTTCAAAATCTTAGATTTTTTAAAGTTTCGTAAAAATATGAAAAATATGCGTTTTTATCTCAATAAATCCGCCAAAGCCTTCCTCACCTCCACAAATTTATAATCAAAATCAGTTTCTTGTGTTATTCGTTGATTCAATACATAATTCCCTCCTAAAACGATATTAGCCATTTCTCCAAAAACTAATTTTAGGGCAAAAGCAGGCACATTTGGCATCCAAAAGGGTCGTTTCAACACTTGAGCCGATATTTTAGTTAAATCATGATTCGTTACTGGATTTGGAGCAACGGCATTATAAGCGCCTATCATCTGCTGCTGCACCAAAGATTTTATGTACATTTCACACAAATCATCCAAATGAATCCATGATTGCCATTGTTTGCCCGTTCCCAAGGCGGCACCCACGCCCCAACGAACGGGATGCGTAAGTCTTGGCAAAGCGCCACCTTTCTCACTCAAAACAATTCCAGTACGTAATTTAACCGTTCTAATGCCCAAAACTTGAATTTCATCAGCCGCTGCTTCCCATTGAATACAACAATCTGCCACGAAATCTTTGCCTGCTGGATGTTGCTCGATAATATGTTCGTTGCCCGTGTTGGCTCCGTAATAACCAATGCCAGAAGCCGAAACAAAGGCGGTAATTCGATGGGGCAATGATTTTAACTTATGCACTATCAAATTAATAGATTTTGTTCTACTTTCAATAATTTCTTTTTTTCTTTCATCCGACCAGTTTTCATCGGCAATTCCAGCTCCGGCCAAATGAACTAAATAATCAGCTTCGAGGAGTGCATTTTTATCAATAATTCCGTTTTTTATATCCCAGAGATATGTTTTTACGGACTTCCCTCCTATTATTTTATCTTCCACTTTTCGAGTAAGATGTGAGACGGAAAAACCTCTTTCTATCAATATTTCTGTTAGGCGTGTTCCCACTAAACCTGAGCCGCCAGTAATTAAAACATTCATATTTTCTTATTTTTGTAGCTTGAAACTACCGTAGTGAACGCCATTCTCACCCCTCATGTTTAATTTCTTAACTCTTTTTTTTAATTTTTTCATAGCATCTATACGAAGGTCGCATTTTTCTGTTCTATAAATGAGGTCAGATTCTTTCCAGAGGGATATAAATGTAAGTTCTGCCTGTTCTAAGGGAAATATTTTTTGAGAAATTGAAAGGACAGCGTTTTTCTTAGACTCATAAATAACTGGCCAGTCATTATTTTTATGAGCCACTCGTTTAAAAATCAGTAACGATAAGGAGGCAAAAAGGGTGATTTTTCTAATAATTTGAAGGTTTTTCGATGTAGGAGATGAATGAAAACTATAAAAATATAGTAAAAATTTCTTACCTTTATTTTCTTCCAGCAACAAAAAAGAAATAAGCAACATGAATTCTGTATTAAGAAAATTTTTCTCCATGACTGATGTCTTTGGTTTCTTTGAAAGGGATCCATTCGGCAATTCTATGCTTTTAAAGAGATTCATTGTGATGATTTTGGGCGTGATAACATACACCCGTTTGCGAGGCATAAATAAAACGAACATTAGTGGAACGGAGCATTTGGAAGGATTGCCACGTACGGGCGTATTATTTTTATCCAATCACCAGACTTATTTTATGGATGTGATTGCGCTATATCATATTTTCTTCAGCGTAAAATGGGGTTTTAGAAATTCGGTCAATTTCCCAATTTATTTATTAGCACCCCGTTCCAGAGTATTTTATGTGGCGGCCTCTGAGACGATGAAAGAAGGCGGTTTTTTGCCGAGGGTTTTTTCACAGGCGGGTGCCATATTGGTAAACCGCTCGTGGCGAGCCGAGGGAAAAGATGTGAAACGTGCGGTAGACTCTTCAGCGGATGATAAAGTTGGGAAAGGATTATCTTACGGTTGGGTAGTAAGTTTTCCGCAAGGAACCACCACCCCCTACGCACCCTTGAGGAAAGGCACCGCACATTTGATAAAAACACACAATCCGATTGTGGTGCCGGTAGTAATAAACGGTTTCAGAAGGGCGTTTGATAAAAAAGGCTTACGATTTAGAAAGATAAATACAACTTTGACAGTAAATTTTAAAGAGCCCATCCGCTTCGACCCCGAGATGTCAGTGGAGGCAATTTTGGAAATTTTGAGGGACAAAATTGAACAAAATATCACAGTCGAAAAATTGACGTGGAAGAGACAGGGGGTTTAAGGATTATGGGGTTTCAGGGTTTAGGTCTTTACCACTCAATCCCCATAATCCAAATAATCCCATCAACCCCTAAAAAATGCTTTATAAAACTCGTGGCATAGTCATCAATTATATTCGTTATCGAGAAACTTCGGTAATTGTGAAGATTTATACTGAACAATTTGGCATTCAGACTTACCTTGAAAATGGTGTGAGAAGTGCGAAATCAAAAAATAAAATTGCGCTGTTTCAGCCACTTACCTTGTTAGATTTAGTTATTTATCATAAAGATGGAAAAGGCATTCAGCGGATTTCTGAGATAAAATGTAATGCTCCATTTCAGACAATTCCTTTCGATATTCATAAATCTTCCATTGCTTTGTTTATTACCGAAATTTTGTCGAAATCACTACAGGAGGAAAATGGCAATACGCCGCTTTTTCATTTTCTCAACAATTCCATTCTATGGCTTGATGGGGTGACTGAAAACTACGAAAATTTTCATTTACAATTTCTCCTACAGTTTGGAACTTATTTAGGTTTTTCGCCCGAAAATGCCCAAGAAATGTCTCATGAATTAAGCATTCATACTCAGCCAGTATTGACGAAAGTGCTTGAAAATCAGCTGGATGTGTTAATGAATACACAATACGATAAAGCGCCAAAGATTGACCGTTTTTCCAGAAATCAATTATTAGATTCAATTATTTTGTTTTATCGTCTGCATGTGGATACGCTAACGGAAGTGAAATCGTTGGCGGTTTTGCATGACGTGATGCGGGGGTGAGGGATTAATGTTCCTTCAAAATAGAAAGAAAAGATTCTAAATCCACCACTTTAAGTAATGGAAATTCAAGTTCTTTAAAAATAGTAAAATCTCCCTCATTACTTACCATAAAATCTGCATTAACAGAAATACCTAAATCGGCAAATTTATTGTCATAAAGGTCATTTTTGATAAGTTCCCAACGAAAAGCGGCTCGGCAAAAACTACATTCGGAGCAATTGCTAACTGATTTAAGACTAATTGGGCTGTATTTTGAGAGTAAATATTCGTTAAAATCTCTTCATATTCAAGAAGAATTTCTGTACTTACAAACCATACAAGTTTACCAGCCATAAAATCTACATAAAGTTGATGGAAAAGACTTTTAGGAGGAATGGATGCTCGTTAACAGTTTGTATCAATGACAACTCGAAGCATTATGATTTGGAATTGAGCATTTGACGAAAATCGTCTTCACGATAACCTTTTTCTTCAATAACAGTTTCTAATTCAGCTTTGAGTTGAACATCAAAATAATTCATCATCAATTTGCGAATTTCCAAGGTTTGATCGTCAGAAATATTTTGCGAAAATAATCTTAAAAGACTTATTTGTAGGCTATTAAGTTTTGGAGAATTAGATATGTTTTCGATACTTGACATGAAAAAGTCTGTTTATTGTTAGAACTAAATAATGAAATATTTGTGGAAATTACAATGCAAAATCCACTTTTTCCCTCCAATCAATTCCATCAGGTAAATCAATATCCGAAAACGCTAAATGAATAACTCTCCTATTACCTTATGAGGTTCTTTTATTAGAAACATGAAGAATCAGTAGTTTCATCAACATTACTCCACCTTTTTTAATTGGGCAGCTTACAGATTTTGAATAATCCTTAAATCGAAAATCTTTCATCGAATTTCTCCCTTTTGATAGCTATTTGGAGCCACCATTAAAGCTCCAGTGGTTTCATGGCAATCATTTAAGTGAATCCCAATGGTGAAAATATTTTCCAAAATCTCTTGTGGAGGTTGAACCGTTTACTGTCCTTGTTTTATAGACCTATTCACAAAACCTGCTCTTTCAATCTTGTCAGAAACAGAGAAGGTTAAAACTTGATGTCATGCTATTATCCAATTTAATTTTGGAGGTTTATCGAAATAAATCACTTTGGCTTGGATTGATTTTTTCCAATGAGATTATTAATCAAAGTTGTAAGTACCGTTTTCGAGAGCGTTCGATCAACAGGTTTACCGATGTTATTGTGTAAATATCTGAGTCCGTGGATAAGGATTGTGTAAGCGTGAATCCACTTGGTAGGTAAACAAGGTGTAGAAATTTTTGGGGAAAAGTCTGTTCATGCACCAGACTTTGAGAAAGAACACCACTTAAAGATAATGTCCCGCAGAATGCTACGGAAAGATTAGGATCCGTAGTGTTCTGCAGGACTCTTAAACGCTAGTACATTCTGAAGCATTACAATTCAATTAATAATTATTTCCTT
>Ga0114959_10001322_pt1 | contig 21892 bp, 21 predicted proteins | sample C_130625_EF_Meta_FD_87317 | JGI IMG/M metagenome (GOLD analysis project Ga0114959, IMG submission 87317) | Freshwater microbial communities from Lake Croche, Canada to study carbon cycling - C_130625_EF_MetaG | ecosystem: Environmental > Aquatic > Freshwater > Lake | place: Lake Croche, Canada... | reverse complement strand
CCGAGACCGAAGTATACCATAAATCGAATGTTCTTTACGGAATTTTTCAAGCAAAAAATGCCATCCGCACCAAAGATGTTTGTTATTTGGTGGAAGGATACACCGATGTAATTTCCTTGCATCAAGCGGGCATTGAAAATGTCGTTGCCTCTTCTGGAACTTCCTTGACGATTGAACAAATTCGCTTAATTAGCCGATTTACGCAAAATATCACAGTCCTTTATGATGGTGATTCGGCTGGCATAAAAGCTTCTTTGCGTGGAATGGACATGATTTTGGAAGAAGGATTGAATGTAAAATTAGTCGTTTTCCCAGAAGGTGAAGACCCCGACAGTTACGTACAAAAGATTGGTTCTGACGCATTTTTAAGAAATATTCAAGATAATGCTACCGATTTTATCACTTTCAAAGCTGAGCTTTCCTTAAAAGAAGCAGCAGGCGACCCATTCAAACGTGCTGAGTTGATTAAGGATATGGTGGGAAGTATTTCCAAAATTCCAGATTCGATCAAACGATCAATATTTTTTCAAAAAACTGCCAGTTTGATGCAGATTGATGAACAATTGTTGATTTCGGAAAGCAATAAAATAACGATTGAAAGAGTTCGACAAAAAGAAAAAGACCGAGAACGAGACAACAATCGCCAACGATTGCAGCATGATTTACCAAAAGGCGTAAGCCTGAGCATACCCCCTTCCAATCTCAATTTGGGCCAGATGGCCAGTTTCTCGGAAGAGGAAGAATTTTCTGGATTTTTGGGAGATTTTGCACCAAATCAACAAACTGCTGAATCATTCATTGAAAGTACCAAGGCCTCCAGAACGGTCATTTCGGGAATGGGTTTGCAAGAATTGGAATGTATCAGATTGTTAGTAAATCATGGCAGCAAAGAAGTTGACCCAGGCGTAGCTCCTGGTGTAACGGTGACGCATTATATTTTAGCCGAAATAGACGGAATGAATTTTGCAACGCCCATTTATCAAGAAATTTTAACCATATTTCGAGAACAACTTTTACAAGGAAATATCTTAGATGCGCAGCATTTTATCGGACATGAATTAGAGAAAATCCAACATGAAGCAATCAATCTTTCATCTGAACGTTATGCAATTTCCGATGCTTGGGTGAAGCACGATATCATTGTTCCAACGGAGATCGACAAGTTAGCAGATTTAGCTTATCAGAATATTCTCAGACTAAAAAAGGCTTACAATGAGCAACAGATGAAGGAAATTATGAAAAAAATGTCCCAAACCTCCGATCTGATCGAGCAAACTCGTCTTTTGGAAACGTTTATGCAAGCCAAACAAATTGAGAAAGATATTGCCAAAGAATTGGGAACGGTGGTGGTTCGATAAGCACTTTGCATGACAAATTTTCAAGCTATTGCGGTCAGCCGACCACTATCACCGAAAATCAAAAAGAAACGGAATCACCTACAATTTGGCGGATTACGCTTCCAATATCCATAGTGATGGATTTAAACCCTTTGCTATGAATGTTGGAAACCATTATTGCTAAAAAATACGTTTCGTACAAAATAATACACAGTTCCGCACAAAAATTTAATACACATCAATAAAATACTTAACCATTAATTAATAATGACAAAAACCTTATATTTAGTCCGTCACGCACAGGCTTCAGACTCCGTTAGTCCAGATTTAATCCGTCCAGTCGTTGCCAATGGAATGATTGAAGCAGCCCGCATGGGAAGACATCTTGCCTCAAAAATGCAAGGAATTGATTTAATTTTAACCTCACATGCTGAACGTACGCAAATGACTGCTCAGGTTTTTTGTGAGCAATTGGGCATTGATAATCAAATAGTAAAAGTTATTGAAGATTTATACGAGAGTTCACCAAATCATTATTTAGTTGCCGTCAATACCATTTCCGATGATATTGAATCTGTGATGATTGTGGGTCACAACCCAAGTATTAGTTATTTAGCTGAATACCTTACTGGCGAAGCTATCGGTTCAATGCCAACATCAGCAGTGGTTGGAATGACGATTGAAAATTTTACTTGGAAGAACTTACCAAAAAAGTGTGGACAACTAACTTTCTATGATTCGCCAGATGGAATTTTGGGCGTCAAGGTGTAGGAGGAGGCGTAAATGAACGAATGGGCAAAGTGGCAGAGCAGAGGAAAAATTTCTCGCTACTACTTTGCCAATCCATTTATCTTAATTGCTATTTTTTCCTGTGATGCTTATTTTACCAACCGAAACCTTCCTATCATCAACTCGCCTCCAACCAACAATCTCAAAAGGGAATTCTGCTTCAAAAACGATGGATAATTTTCGCTTCAAATCCAGATAATCTAAGCTGTAAATTTTAAGTTTCTTACCCGTAAATTCCTTTTCCATATACTCTTTTAATTCCGCTTTGGCTTCGTAAATATTGGGGGATTTTCTGACCGATTGCCAATAAGCAAAACTTGGAATCATCTCAATATCTCCTAGAGGTAAATCATCAGGATTCATGCGGATTTTTGCCCATAATTCATCTTCTAAATTTTTGCGTTCTAATACAAAATGTGCTTTCGTTTTTTCTTTAAAAGTATTCTTAGCAACAATTTCATAGTATTTTGGAATTTGTAATAATGCGATAAATGAGTTTCCTGCTGGTTCTTGAACAGAGTTTAATACTTTTACTGCGTGAGGACGAATTGTAAGATTTAATGGTAAATAAGTAGAAGTCATACCAGAATAATTATCATTTTCTTGATGAATTTCACCCTTAAAATCTGAATGTAGCGTTTGAATTGAATCGCTTTTATTTACGCCTTCAACGTAGTCAATAGAAAAAGTCAAAATCCCCTCTCCTATTGATATTGAATCTTCTTTTAATTCGTATTTTATAATCTCTATTTTTCCATTTTTCCAATAATCAATAAATGTTTTATTTCGCTCGTGATTAACGGCGACAATTGCTGCCACTTTCGGTTTGGTTTCTTGTTGGAAAATAGTTGCTTTTTGGGCGAAGGCATAAATAATTGCCAACGTGATGCAGATAGCTAAAAAATTATTTCGGATAAATTTGTTCATAATTGCAACCACATAGTTAAAATAGTAAATAGCGGATTTTTAGAAAAAATTTTGATTGTTCCGATGTGGCTTGGCAATTTACGCAATTTCGTTAAATTTGTTAAGGTAAATCACATTTTATCGTGTCAAAGAAGCATTCGCTTAAACCCAAGGCTTCCTTTAAAATAATTAATGAATACTCATCAACAAACCATGAAAAAAATCACTCAAATTTTGACATTATTTGTCGCTCTATTTCCCTCTCTTTTGCCTGCCCAAATTGAAAAAGCACCGCCTCGTGCGGAAGGCGAAGGTCAATTTAATCGCCTGATTATCAGGGGTGTAAACTTGGTCAATGGCACAGGTTCGCCTATGCAAGGCCCTTGCGACATTGTGGTGGAGAAAAATAAAATCGTTGAAATAAAGGTGGTCGGTTATCCGGGCGTTCCGATTGACCCAAAGAGTCGTCCGAAACGCAATGAGGGTGATAAGGAACTGGATTGTACGGGGATGTATATGCTCCCGGGTTTTGTGGATATGCACGGTCACATTGGTGGAAAGTCGCAGGGAACGCCAGCGGAATACGTGTATAAGTTGTGGCTTGGGCACGGGATCACGACCATCCGTGACCCATCGGCGGGCAATGGTTTGGACTGGACACTCGACCAAAAAATAAAGTCTGCTAATAATGAAATTACGGCTCCTCGGATTTTGGCATATACCGCTTTTGGGATGGGTTCAAAGGAATCCATCACCACCGCTGAACAGGCAAGGGCTTGGGTAGAGGAAAACGCAAAAAAGGGAGCGGACGGCATAAAATTCTTTGGTGCAAGACCTCTAGTGATTGATGCGGCTTTACGAAGAAATAAAGAATTAGGTTTACGTTCGGCATTTCACCATGCCCAAGTGGATGTGGCTCGCTGGAATGTATTGAACTCAGCACGAGCGGGATTGACCTCAATGGAACATTGGTACGGACTGCCGGAGGCACTTTTTGATAGTCAGACCATTCAAGATTATCCGGCCGATTATAATTATTCTAACGAACAAAATCGTTTTGAAGAAGCAGGCAAACTATGGAAACAGGCGGCTAAACAAGGTTCAAAACGTTGGAATGAGGTCATGGACGAATTGTTAAAATTAGATTTTACCATCGACCCAACTTTTAATATTTACGAGGCAAATCGAGAGTTGATGTTGGCTCGCCGGTCGGAGTGGCATGAAGAATTTACCTTGCCACAATTATGGCGTTTTTATCAACCTTCTAGGATTTCGCACGGCTCCTACTGGCAAGAATGGGGAACCGAACAAGAAGTACAGTGGAAGGAAAATTACAAAATTTGGATGGCCTTTGTGAATGAATACAAAAATCGAGGTGGTCGAGTAACAACAGGTTCCGATTCCGGATTTATTTTTCAATTATACGGTTTTGCCTATATTCGTGAGTTAGAACTTTTGCGTGAGGCAGGGTTTCATCCTTTGGAAGTTATTCAGTCTGCGACGCTCAAAAGTGCAGAAGCTTTGGGCATGGCGGATAGAATTGGTTCTGTAGAAGTCGGTAAATTGGCAGATATGATTATTATGGAAGAAAATCCTTTAAAAAATCTTAAAAATCTTTACGGAACTGGCGCCATTAGATTAACCGAAAAGAACGAGGTCGTACGGGTAGGTGGCATAAAATATACCATCAAAGACGGTGTAATCTATGATGCCAAGAAACTCTTGGAAGATGTCAAAAAAATGGTTGCAGACGCTAAAAAGAAAGAAAATTTTGAAATTTTTCAGCCCGGAATGGAAAAGAAAGTTGGCGGAAAAGTGCAGGGGAGTAAAGAATAATTTTTAAATTATTAATTTTCAATGCTCAATTTTAAAAGAAAAGGTACCCTTTAAATTATCATTACTCACACGCTATTTGTATTTGTAATAAATTGCCTTTAAAAACGAACCATGCTCACTTGTCAAAAATCACTATTCAGCCTCGATGAAGGCATTCATTATATCAATTGTGCCACGATGTCGCCGAATCTAAAATCAGTGGAACAAGCTGGTATTGAGGGGATTATGCGCAAATCTAATCCTCAAAATATCACGCAAGAAACCTTTTTTGAAACGACCATTCCCGTGCAGAAAGCCTTCGCAAAATTAATAAATTGCCCCGATTTTGAACGTATCGCAATGATTCCGTCTGTTTCATACGGGATGGCGATTGTGGCGAGAAATTTGGGTTTTAAACCAAACCTAAGGTCTGGCCAAGAAATTGTCATGGTTCACGAAGAATTCCCTTCGGATGTTTACGCTTGGGAAGGCGTTTGCTTGGAGAAAGGATTGAAAATAAAAACAATTCCTCCGCCCACTCAATTCGAAAATCGGGGGAAAATTTGGAATGAAACCTTGATAAATGCTATCAATGCCAATACTTGCATGGTTGTAATTTCTCCTACGCATTGGGCAAATGGAACCCGTTTTGATTTAGAAACAATTGGTAAACAATGCCGAATTTATGGAGCCTTATTTGTATTGGATGGGACGCAATCCACTGGCGCATTACCCATTGATATTCAAACCGTTAGGCCTGATGCTTTGATAAATGCTGGTTATAAATGGTTACTCGGGCCTTATTCATCGGGGGTGGCATTTTTTGGTGAATATTTTGACACGGGTTCATCCATCGAACGTAGTTGGGTTAATCGAATTGGTTCTGAAAATTTTAGAAATTTAATCAATTATCAAGACCAATACCGTCCTAAAGCCGATCGGTACAATGTGGGCGAAAGAAGTAATTTTATTTTGAATCCCATGCTGGAAACTTCGCTCAATCAACTCTTGGATTGGGGCGTGGATCATATTCAAAATTATTGCAAAAGTTTATTGGAAGAACCGCTGAAACTTATTCAATCAAAAGGTTTTTGGGTAGAAGATGAAGCCTATAGAACCTACCATTTGGTGGGAATTCGCATACCCGAAGGAAGTGACATTGCAAAAGTAGAAGCGGCTCTAAAGCGTAGTAATGTGCAAGTTTCCATTCGTGGAGAATCCATCAGAATTTCACCTCATCTTTACAATGACCAAAACGATATTGATGTTTTAGTGGAGGGCCTACTAACGGTTAACGGTTAACGGTTATCGGTTAATGAAAAATGCTGATTCAGCATTACTAGTTCCGAGTCAGCATTTTCTTTACCTTCCAAATTTCGTTCACCGTGAACCTTTTACCAATTACCTAGGCATCAATACTGTGTCAATTACGTGAATAACGCCGTTGCTTTGATTTACGTCAGCAATTGTTACTTTCGCCATTCCGCCTTTTTCATCCGTAAGAATTACATTTTTTCCTTTCAAAGATGCTCTCAAAGTTCCACCTTGAACTGTGGTAAACGTCGCTTTTCCATTACTGGACTTAATGGCAGCAACCACATCGGAAACGCTTATTTTTCCTGCTACCACATGATAGCTAAGGATAGAAGTAAGCGTGCCTTTGTTTTCTGGCTTTACTAAAGTTTCAACCGTTCCGGCAGGCAATTTATTAAACGCCCCGTTAGTTGGAGCAAAAACCGTAAATGGTCCTGCACTCGAAAGGGTTTCTACCAAGCCTACTGCTTTTATTACCGCAACCAACGTGGTGTGGTCTTTTGAATTTACGGCATTTTCAACAATGTTTTTTGAAGGATACATGGATGCACCACCTACCATTACAGAATTTTGGGCAAACGAAGTAGCTGATAGTAAAGCGAGAGCGAATACCAATGCTATTTTTTTCATAATTAAATTAACTGCGGAACGCCGCAACGTTTTGTTAAAATTTGTGGATAGGATACAATGATTACAACGCTCGATTAATATGAAAGTTTGGATTTATATCCGTTAAAAAAAATAAATGAGTTGATTTTCTTAAAAAGTGTGAATTATATAATTTTTAGTTTCAACGCTATAATATCTTTTAATTTAATATTCTGACCTTTACGCATTCCATTTTTTTTATAAATCAGAAAAATAAAGGCTTTAACGCTAGTTTTTAATTACTGATTTTACTTCCAACTTATTTATTACCGACCACTTACAATTCAATTGATAACTCAGGAATAGCAAGATAATGGAGGTGAGAAATTCGAGGCAATCTCTCGACTGTCCTAGCTTTCCATTTTTACAACCATTTCAATTATCCCGATTGTAGCCTTAATTTTATTCTCCGCTGTTACCTAACAATAAAAAGAGCCATGAAATTACACATAAAATACATGGTCAGTAATCGCTGTAAGATGGTGGTTAAATTAGCTTTGAAAACGCTTGGGGTGCATTATGTAATGCTCGAGTTAGGAGAGGTCGAAATTATGGAAAGGCTCACAATAGAACAACGTGGCTTTCTACGAATTGAACTTGAAAATGCTGGTCTCGAATTGATAGATGATAAACGGTCTATTTTAATTGAAAAGGTAAAGAACACAATTATCCAAATGATTCATCACTCGGATGAAATCATAAAGGTGAATGTCTCCGTTTTTTTGAGTGAAAAACTCAATCATGATTATACCTATATGGCAAATCTGTTTTCGCAGATCCAAGGAATTTCCATTGAACAATTTATCATTCTTCACAAAGTGGAACGGATCAAAGAATTATTGATTTATGGAGAACTGAATATCTCGGAAATAGCTTACAAAATGAATTATAGCAGTAGTGCTCATTTATGTACTCAATTTAAAAAAGTTACGGGTTTGACTCCCTCCCATTTCAAACAATTGAAAATTAAAAGGAGAAAAACCATTGAGCATATATAAATCCATCTTCTTGAGTCCTTATATCATCCGAAAGCGTGGCTTAGGATTTAGAATTTAGGCAGTCACACCATAACTCTTTAATAATTAAGCTGTTGCAATATTTTAAAACATAAACTAATTGCTAAGGAATACTTAAAAAAATTATTCAGGGGTAAAACTTTGCTAAAATACCCCCGAAAACCATTTTCTACTAGAAAACGCATGTTGGCTTATTTAATCATGTTTTTAGTATTGGAAGAATGTTTTCTTGATGTTTTAAAAAAATAGAATATTTAGAAAAGAATTTTAAAAACCACCGCTTTGCTAGCTTTAAAAGCATAAAATGACTTTGAGAAAATCAATCATAAATTCAAAAGCGTTAAAAGACGTTTTGGCGCAGGCACCCGTAAGCATTAGCATAATCAAAGCCAATGATTATACCATCGAATTTGCCAATGAATATTATTTAGCCCTTTTTGATAAAAAAAAAGTGATTTTAGGTAGGTCAATCTTTGAAGTATCACCAGAACTTGTTAAACAAGGGATTAAAGATATTATTGATCAAGTAATTAAAACGGAGGTTCTTTATCTTGGTAAAAAACATTCTTTTAATATCAAAAAGAACGATATTGTAGCAAAAAGCTATTTCAATTTTATTTTTATGCCGATTAAGGAATCAACTGGCATTATTTCAAAAATAATCCTAATTGCTATCAATAGAACTAAAAACGTAAACGCTCAGATAAACGCTGATACAGAAGAACAACTTTACCACGAATTAATTAATTCTTCTCCTTCAATGATGGCGGTTTTAAAGGGAAAATCTCTGCTGATTAGTCGTGCCAATGACTCCATTCTAGATTCTTGGGGAAAAGGGAAAGATGTTATCGGGAAATCACTTTTGGAGGTTATGCCAGAAATAGTTGCGCAGGGTTTTGGCCAAATATTACGAAAAGTATTCAAAACTGGCACGCCTTACTTTGATTACGAAAAACCCATAAACATTTTACGTTTCGGAACACAAGAATTAAATTACTATACTTTTATCTATTATGCGATTCGGAATATTAAAGGCAAAATTGAAGGCGTTGCCGTAATTGCCAATAAAGTAAATGACAGCGCACTCTTACACATGTAAATACAGGCTCAAGAATATAGTTATGAACAAATGATTTATTCCTCTTCGACCGCCATCGGCATTTTGAAGGGCAGGAAATTTTTGATTGAAACCGCCAATGATACCCTTTTAGAAATTTTTGGCAAAGGCAAAAATATTATTGGCAAACCGTATTTTGCCGTAATGCCTGAACTTTTAGCACAAGGATACCTTGAAATTTTTAAAAAAGTATACGACACTGGCAAAACTTATATTGCCAAAGAAACTTTCATCAATGTTTTTAGCCATGACAAAGTGGAGCAAAAATATTTTAACTTCATTTTTCAAGCACAGCGAAACCGTATTGGTGAAATTGATAGTATTGGAATTATTGCTCATGAAGTAACATCGCAAACAATTTTCAATAAGCGCATTAAAGAAAGCGAATCACACTTTAGGATGATTGCCGAACTGATGCCCGAAAAAATAACGAATTCCACACCTGATGGGAAGGTTGTTTTTTATAATAAAATATGGACTGAATATACCGGGCTTAGTACTGATAAATTAATCAATGAAGGATGGGATTCTTTGATTTATCCGGAAGATATTCAAAAAACGCATAAAAACTGGCGTAATTCTATCAAAACGGGTAACGATTTTGACATGGAATTGAGAATCCTGAACCACCACGGTGAATACCGTTGGCATTACCGCCGTGCGAGAGCCATCAAAGATGAAAACGGAAATGTGCAACTTTGGATTGACACCTGCGCAGATATTGATGCTCAGAAACAACAAACCCATGAATTAGAGAGGGCGGTGGCGAAAAGGACTGCCGAATTGGAAAAGAAAAATCGGGAAATTCATGAAACCAAAGAAAAATTATTGTCAGAATATTCTCGAAGTTTGATTGAGGCCAGTCTCGACCCCTTGTTTGTCATTAGCTCAAAGGGAAAAATTACGGACATTAATCAGGCAGCCATTCGGATCGTGGGCATGTCTAAACAAAAACTCAATGGCACTAATTTTTACGATTATTTTACCGAGCCACAAAAAGCAAGAGAAGTATATCAAGAAGTCTTTTTGAAGGGATTTGTTACGGATTATCCCCTAACCATTAAAGATGGCGTTTTGACTGATGTGCTCTTTAATGGTTCCGTTTATAAAGATGAACAAAATAACGTGGTTGGGGCGGTCGTGGTGGCGAGGGATATAACAGAATTAAAAAAGGTCGAAAAACAATTATTTGATTCAAAAGTAATCGCTGAACGAGAAAAGGAAAATGCTCAAAATGCCCAAAAAATTGCTGAAACTGCGGTAAAATCGAAACAGCAATTTTTGTCGAATATGAGTCACGAAATCCGAACGCCAATGAATGCCATCATTGGATTTACGAAAGTGCTAAAAAAAACGGGGTTATCTGCCAACCAGAAGGAATACTTGAATGCCATTGAATTAAGTGGCGATGCCTTAATTATGCTGATTAATGATATTTTGGATTTGGCAAAAGTAGAAGCTGGGCAAATGACCTTCGAGAAAATTCCGTTTAAATTAGCCTCCACGGTGGCAACCACAATCCGTTTATTTGAACCAAAAATCCACGAAAAAAACATACAGCTAATTGAAGAGTATGACGAAAGAATTCCTGAAAATTTGTTGGGAGATCCGGCTCGGTTGAATCAAATTTTATTGAATCTAGTAAGCAATGCCGTAAAATTTACCAGCGAAGGATCCATAAAAATTAGCGTACACTTGGGGAAAGAAGATGATGAAAAAGTGACCATTGATTTTGCGATCACAGACACTGGCATTGGCATTAAAAAAGAGAACTTAGAAAGCATTTTTGAAAATTTCCAGCAAGCCACTAGCGAAACTTCTCGATTATTTGGAGGAACCGGGTTGGGACTGGCTATCGTAAAACAGCTTTTAGAACCGCAAGGAGGGCATATTTTCGTAGAAAGTGAACTAAATGTAGGTTCTACCTTTAGTTTTACATTAACTTTTTTGAAAACAGACGTTACCCAACCCTTCATGCACGAATCACTACAATTAGAAAATGAAATGAAGGGAATGAGGGTCTTGGTGGTAGAAGACATGGCACTCAACCAATTGTTAATCAAAACGATTTTGGATGATTTCGGCTTTGTCACCGAGATTGCCGACAATGGAAAAATAGCCCTCGAAAAATTGAAAAATAATCAGTACGATATTATTTTGATGGATTTGCAAATGCCCGAAATGAATGGCTTTGAAGCCACTGATTACATTAGGAATACGATGAAATCAACTATTCCAATTGTGGCACTAACCGCCGATGTTACCACGGCGGATGTTGGAAAGTGTAAGCAATTAGGGATGAACGATTACATTGCCAAGCCCGTGGATGAAATATTGTTATACCACAAAATGGTAAAGTTAATTAAAAATGCGGTCAAAATTCCAACCGAGAAGTTTCCCCAAGAAACTGTCGTGGAAAAGGAAAGATCTACCAACTTAGCCTATTTGCGTATCCGAACAAAATCTAATCCAAATTATTTAAAGGAAATGATTTCAATTTATTTAATGCAAACACCCATATTAACCAATTTAATGAAAACGAGTTTTATTGCCAAGGATTGGAAAACATTATCATCGGTGGTTCATAAAATGATTCCTTCTTTTGCATTGATGGGAATGAATCCAGAGTATGAAGAAATGGCACGTAAAATTCAAGATTTTCCCAACAATCAATTACAAATTTTAACGATATCAGGCATGGTTTTTCGCCTTGAAGCAGTTTGTGAACAGGCATGCATGGAATTAAAAGGTGAACTAAAAAAAATGAGTTAATGGCTGAAGAATCATTTTGTAAAGGAAATATTTTAGCGTAAAAAATTTATGCTGCTTAAATAAAGAAGTAACTGGAAAGAATTACCCCTGGCAGGAATAATCTAGTAAACCATTGAATACCAAATGATTATCATAAGCCCGCCACGGATTTGTTAATGATTACAAGCGAATATTTTAGCGTAAAAAAAAATTATGCTTCATCAATAAATTGATTTTAAATCCACTAAGTTGCCGATGATCATTATTTGATGTTAAATCGTTGGGGAGTGACAGGATCTGGGTGAATTCTTTTCGTTTGCTTAGCTGTATGTATTGAAAGCACTTTTTATTTAAGGGTATAAATGACTGATATTACCGCTTTTTGGACGCACACCGAAGGCCTCAATCTTCACACCTTTTATTTAGTGATTTTTATTTTTTTACCAAGTAGTTCTAATTGATCAAATTATTGCGAATAAAAAGCATTTTTAATCGCCAATTTATACACAAATAGCTCATGAATAAAGCAAATAAAAAAATCCTATTTTTAGTAGATGATGATGCCCTCTTTTTGAAATCTTTAGAAATTGAGTTTCTCAGTAAACCAGATTTTGTGGTAGAAACCTATCCAACTGGCGAACTTTGTATTGCAAATTTATCAAAAAACCCAGACATCATCATTTTGGATTATCACCTTGATGGCATTGATAAAAACGCCATGAATGGTTTGGAAACACTGGAGAGAATCAAAGCAAAAAATACAAAAATACCCGTGATCATGCTCTCGTCGCAGGATAAAATCGAGATTGCCATCAATTGTATGCACCAAAAAGCGTCTGATTATATCGTAAAAAGCGAAACCGCCTTTGTGCGTTTACAAGCAAGTATGGAGAATATCTTCAAATACCAACGCATGCAAAAAGAGTTGGGTTGGTACATGGACAGAATGTAGCTTTTCGTTTGAATAGTAGTTTGCGCATTTTAAGGTTTTAAGCCTAAAACACACCCTCACTAAACATTTCGACGAATGCAAAAATTTTAAGTAAAACACGATTTTATGTACGAATTATTATATTGCTCATCGGCGAAACCTGATTTGACTACCGATGATATTGCTGATATTTTACAAGCATCGCTGAGGTGGAATCTTCAAAATGGGATTACTGGTTGCCTTTTGTATTTCGATAAAAAATTTATCCAATTCATTGAAGGTGATAAAGAGTTAATTAAAAAACTATTTTCTGCGATTGAAAAAGACACTCGCCATGAAAATGTGATCGTTTTAGCTGAAAATGAAAAAAAAGATCGATATTTCACTCATTGGACTTTAGCGTACAAAGAACTCTCCCTGAGCGACATGGAAAATATTGAAAAAGTGTTGATGGTTAGTAATTTCATTGCCATCAATGCCTTAGATTGTCGAATGTCTAGCGCAGTGAAATTATTTTGCACGATCGCAAAAGAGCCTTTTTTAAAATTAACTTTACCACCACAATATTGTTAAATAGCCTTAAAATGTACGAATTAATTTATAGCTCAACCGCCAATTCAAATATAAAAGAAGAGGATATTTTAGGAATTTTGGAAAAAGCCCGTGATTTCAATGCAAAAAACAACATTACTGGCTGTTTATTGTTGCACAACTATGAATTTATCCAGATTTTGGAAGGGGACAAAAAAATTATCGAAGAACTTATCGTAAAAATCAAAAAAGACGAAAGGCACAGTCATGTGCTGGTTCTTGCTGAAAATGAGATTGAAAATCGAGTTTTTGATAAATGGAGTATGGCGTATCACAAAATTGAAAATAACAGCGTAATCAATGTCGATCGATTAATTTTTGTTAATAATTTTTTAACCCTTTCCGAATTGATTGCCAAACCCACGCATGCCTCAAGGGTATTCTGGTATATGGCAAAACAACTCCTGCAAGAGTGATTAGGAGGCAACAAAAAATGAACCTTTAAATATTTCTCCACGAACCTGATGGCAAAACTGGGATTGATTTTTTGATAAAACCTTCCCAACGAATCATTCACGAGCGAGTCTTGTAATCACTAATTTTAATGGTTCTTCGCAAGTTTGTAACAGAAATTTAAAACTTAGTTAACGCTGGGTTTTGATCCCTGCCAACATTAATTTTCGGATAAATCAACCTAAATCCCCCTTCATTTAACCAATTCAATCCGCTTTCCCTTCTAATTCTTACGGCTCCAATATGTGAAAGATGTAATTCTTTGGAAAAATTCTGTAATACTATGTTGCCTAACGCTTCTCACCTTTGCAGAGAAGTGAAAACCAATTCACGGTATCAAACCAAATTAAGATGAAAAAACTTACTCTTTACCTCATGACAACGATTGCATTATTGTTATTCATGCCCAGTCAATCCATGGCTAAAATTGAAAACAGTAAAGCCCTAACGGAAAAGACTGAAAAAGTAGTTTCAGCCGAAGCCCAATTGATCATTACTCGGCTGGAAGAAATCAAAGCGATGGACAAATCCAAGATGAGTTCTTCGGAAAAAAAAGCATTACGGAGAGAAGTTCGTTCCATTAAGAGCAATCTTGCAGAAATGAATGGCGGTGTTTACCTATCAGTCGGGGCGATCATTATTATCGTTTTATTATTGATTCTTTTACTTTAAATAAACTTAGTAAGTACGGGCATCTTAAAACTGATGCCGTACTTTGTGGCAACTGGCTGAAATGAACTTCATTGATCAAATGGAATTAAAGCTCAAAGATTTAGGGAAATTATTCAAATCAACTTTTCATGCTTGGCATGATAAAGACCCAGTTCGGTGATTGCGTAATATGCCATTTTTAGCATTCCTGCTGTCTTGGTTCTCATCATTGCTATTACAGGATATTTTTGGAAAAGATGCGGTAGACGACAACCTAATTAACCATATCTCAAAGACTATGGGCATTGGATACTGACGCTTCCATCAAAGAAATGTTGACCAAAGCGAGCCAATCAAAAGCATCAGTGCTTGGTTCAATTTTTAGCATTGGCATAAGATTGGTGGGTGCTACGGGATTTTTTGCGGAATTACAGAAATCACTCAATGATATTTGGCACGTAAAGGTTGTCAAGCAAAGTAACCTTTGGTTAATTGTGAAAGCCCGCCTTTTCTCGTTTGGATTGAGCTTAGCGATTGCTTTTCTGTTATTATTTTCTCTGGTAATTTCAACGGGATTAACCGCTCTGAGCGACATTATTAAAGTCTATACCTCCGAATTTACGGTGGTGCTTTTCAACATCACCAACTTCCTTTTTTCCGTAGCGGTGATTTCATCACTTTTTGCCTTTATGTTCAAAATTCTGCCTGATGCCAAAATTCAACGGAAACACGTTTGGTTTGGTTCTTTGATCACTGGAATGTTGTTTACGCTTGGTAAAACGGCGTTGGCATTCTATTTTGGCAAAGCCAATCCTGCTTCGGTTTACGGGGCATCGGGTTCGGTTATTTTAATCCTTTTATGGGTTTCTTATGCTTCCATGATTGTATTTTTTGGGGCAGAATTTACCGCCGCTTTTGCCCGACAATATACCAGTATTGTGGCTCCAATTGAACTCGCAAAATCAGTTGATGCTAAGGCTATCAAAAATTAAAGTAATCTTTTAATCAGCACATAAATTCATTTTTCTGAATTTCGGAATTATACTTCAATAAATTTTCAACCTCCAAAAATACACATATTATGACATAAAAAAACAATAATTGAGTTGTTCGGTATTCTTCGAAAATCAACAACAATCCGCTGACAATTCGAGCTAAAAAGCACTTTTATGATGAATAAGAGTGCTTTTTTTTATCATGTGTGAATCTTATAACTATTTATATTAATTGTGTAATAAATTTCACACCGAAAGAACCCAATTTTGTGAAACATAAAATTTTAATTCATGCACAGGCGTAACATTAAATTCTCAGGATTGTCTATTCAAAGTATGTCTTTAAATTCTTTGAATGTTGAGCTACTAAAAGCGACCGTGGATAGCAAATGGCTGTCCTATTTTTTGAAGGTTACAGCGTTGATATTATGGTTGGTTTTTAACACTTTGGCCATTGAAAGCTATCAATTTTCACCCTATCCTTTAGTAGTTATGAACTTGGTTATGTACTTTATTTTAGCAACTGTAGCGAGTCCAAGTTATTCGGAAGAATCCAAACCTTCATTCAAAAAGATGATAAACAGAAATCAAATTGATTTTCAAAAATAAAGATGAAAGAAGACTATAAAAACACAAAAAGACCCATTCAAGCGGTGGATGGCGAATCGAAAGAGAATTTTCCTGGTTATCCAAAATACCCAGCCAGTGAAGATATTTATCAACAATTTAAGGAAGAGTCTGAAATTGACCCCGAAAACCCTTCAATTACGAAAGATTCAGGCGATAACTTGGGTGAATGGAATGAGAAAACTTTTCGTGAAGATTTGGTCGGCGATGATTTAGATGTGCCAGGTTCAGAAACCGAAATTGCCCTTGAAAATAACGATTTGGAGGATGAAGAAAACAGTTATTTTAGTATTGGAGGAGACAATCACAATGAATTAGAAGAAAATCAAGGAGAATAGATTCTTTTGTGCAAAATGCTTCAAAGCATAATAATTCTGACCCTATGAAAGTAATTAGCGAACAAGTCCTCGCCCTTTTTTTAATGGCAATTCCGATTGCGTGTGTTGCTTGGACAGTTACCCACGAAGAAATTTTTAAGGAGCCAAGAGAATATTGCCTTGGTTGTTCCAAAACTGGTAAAACAATTTTAGCACGCAAATTTTTCTACCTTTTCACTTGTGAATATTGTTTTAGCCATTACGTCACCGCATTTTTTATTTTTTTTACTAATTATAAACTTTTGATGGATGATTGGCGTGGATACGTAATTGCCTTATTTTCAGCGGTTTGGATTGCCAATATTTATATGGGTTTATTCGCTTTGATTCGGCAAGATGTTAAGAAAGAAAAGTCGGAAATTGCCCTAATGGAACATAAAATTATGGATCACCAAGCCATAAAATGATCATTAACCGCCAAATTTTACCTAGCTATTACAAATTCGTTATTCTAATAATTAGGTTGTCGGAGTTCGCCGTGTTTTTTTCGAGCATTCATTTTTGGAAATTGAAAAAATCGAACCCAATGGCTTTATGGTAATTAGTCGCATGAAAGACATCAAAAAGGGCATCATTAAAAAACGCTTATCAGCACATTCCTGTTTATTTTTTCTGGCTTTAAAACCGCAAAACCCATGAACAATATTTTTAAAGGCTTAATCGCTGGATACGGTGCCAGTAAATTAGGGAGTGGCTGTTTCGGAACAGTTATCGTGTTTGTAATTATCTGGGTTGTTTTAGAACGATGTCATTAACACACCTTAAAAAAACCGCTAAACTGAATGAAAGAAGATTTTATTTTACCTTATTATGTAAAAACATCCATGATCATGATTGGCTTACTTGCCTTTGTCTTGATTCTATACCTCACGCAAAGAATAATTCTACCGATAATCTATTCGACAATTATAGCAATTGTGCTAAGTCCGATGGTTAACTATCTAATAAAAAAAAAGATTAATCAAGTCCTTGCCATTACCTTGACGCTATTAATTTTCATTGCAATCACCATTTTTGTTATTTCTTTCTTATCGATTCAGATGATGCAATTTTCTGATTCATTGCCAAAATTAGTAGAGAAATTTAATCAGTTTGCCAATTCAATTGAATCATGGGCATCCATTCGATTTCAAGTGAGTAAGCAAAACATTCATTCCATGGTCTTAAAGAAAAGATCAGAATTTATCAATAATGGCGGCGTATTGATCGGGGAAACCATTGTGAGTACTGGTAGTAAAGTGGTCGTTATGTTGCTTATTCCTGTCTATGTTTTTATGATTTTATTATACCAAAATCACTTAATAAAATTTATTCATAAGCTGTTTAGCAAAAAAGAATACGGAGAAGTTGATGCGGTTTTAAGTTCCACGAAAGTGATTATTCAAAGCTATTTGGTGGGTCTTTTATTAGAGGCGCTCATTATGGCGGTGCTAAATTCCACCACTTTATTAATCATTGGGATTGATTATGCCATACTATTAGGCGTGCTGGGTGCAATTGTGAATGTTATTCCTTACGTTGGAGGAATTATATCTATTCTTTTCCCGGTCATCATAGCCATTATTTCACCAAATCCTTCCGATACTTTATTGGTAGTCGGATCCTACTTGATAATCCAATTCTTTGATGTCCATTATATTGTTCCAAAAGTAGTGGCATCGAAAGTCAAAATAAATGCGCTGATTTCGGTCATCGTTGTTTTGGCGGGAGGAGCCTTGTGGGGCTTTCCGGGAACATTTTTATCTATTCCTTTAACCGCCATTGTAAAAGTAATTTTTGACCATATCGAACAAGTGAAACCATGGGGCTTTTTACTGGGCGTTCCACCATCAGGAACCCCAATGGTTACTAAATCAGCCGAAAATAAAGCGTCCAAATCTATCTAATCTTTAGTTAAACAAAAATTGAAACTTCAAAAACAAAATTAACTCATGAAAACATCCATTGGATTGTCCGCAGAACAATTAAAGACCAGTACCGACATTCTCTCAACTATTTTGGCGGATGAAGTCACCTTGTACATTAAAACCCGAAAATTCCATTGGAATGTTTCCGGTGAAAGTTTTATGGAATTACACAAATTGTTTGAACATCAATATAAAGAAATAGAGAAAATTATTGATGAAGTGGCAGAAAGAATTGGAAAATTGGGGAGTGTAACCATCGGAACCATGAACCAATACCTCAAACTTACCCGATTGAAAGAATGGCCAGACGAATATCCTACTCGCATGAAAATGATTGAAGAATTGGTGGAAGATCACGAATCCATCATCAAAGAACTAAGGGGCGATATCGATCAATGCGATGAAAATGGCGATGCGGGCACGACTGATTTTCTTACCGGTGCTATGCAAGCTCACGAAACGATTGGGTGGACTTTACGAAGATATTTAAAGGAAAAATAAGAGCGTGAAGCAGGCAGTAAAATAGTTTGCAGTAGGTCATTTGCAAAAAAGTGAGCTTGGTTGCTAATCATAAAACAGATAAATGAAAATTTTATCAACTGCCTACTGCCAACTTTTATTGACATAATAAACCCTTAAACACCCCAAAACTATGGAAAATAAAGAAAAAGAGCCGCTGAAACCAGATTTAACGGACAATAAATTAACAAGTAATACGGACGGAACCAATGCAGTTCCAGAAAGCGAAATGATGACTGATGATGGAATGGACAATTTAGAAATTGGTAACATCAATGACGTGAATAGAGACAAGCGAAACGATGAAAAACTAAATCGGACGCAAGTGAATAGTAAGCGTGAAAAGTGGGATTTACCCCAAGATATTCCTAACGATGAAACCCCACCGCTGATTGATCTGCCCAAAGATTACAATAAAATGCATAGAAAGGCAATGCCAGATGATTCGACGGAAAAGAAATAATTTGCTTCACAATGCCTGTACTTGGAACAACATTTACACATAATTCACGCTTAATAACTTCAAATTTTTATCAAATAGATAATTTCGGGGCGAACCCGTTGGCATATTTATTTTGGCAATTTCTTGGGGGCTTATCTTTTCTAAATACATCATTAAAGCCCTCAAACTATTACCATGAGCTACCACCAGGACATTTTTCCCTTCCCGTAATTTAGGTGCCATTTCAATTTTATAGTAAGGGATCATGCGGTTGAAGGTATCTTCTAAACTTTCGCCTTCGGGCGGACGCACTTCGTAGCTTCTTCGCCACAATTCCACTTGAAAAAACCCGTATTTTTCCGAGGTTTCAGCTTTATTCAATCCTTGCAAAATCCCGTATTTTCGTTCATTCAACGCTTCGTTTTTAATTGGCAAAAGATTTGTTTGTTTCAGCGTTTCCAGAATAATGCGGAGGGTCTCCCAGGCTCTTTTTAGGGTTGAGGTAAAAGTAAAATCGTAGGTAAAATAAGCCAGCTTTTCTCCAGCCAACATGGCTTCACGCCGCCCCAAATCAGTGAGTTCTACATCTACATCTCCGGTAAAACGATTTTCTAAATTATACGTTGATTGTCCATGACGGACCAAAGTTAATAAGGCCATTGGGTAGGTTTTAAGCACAAAACAGGGCAATAAATCGTTCATTATTTGTTAAATTTACATTTCTAAATGTCATTCACCGCTTACTAAAACCAAACTTAAAGGTAAGCTTAAAAGAACAATATTTTCAAGTTATTGACAATCAAAGTATTATAAAAATGATTAGTGTGAAAGATGCAATTCTTTTCAAAAATTGCATAAAACTATCTCCTTTATATTCCTCATATTTGTACATTCAAAACTCTAATAAAATTATACTAATTATGACAACTCATTTCAAAATTTTATCCTTTTTCATTGCCATCACTTTTTTATCATCGTGTGTCGCCAAAAAAAAATTCATTGATTTACAGGCCAGTTACGACAAAGCTAAAACAGACTTAGTAAGTTGTGGAGAGAGTGTACAAGACTATAAAGACCGCTTGACGGCGATGGCGAGAACCAATCAAGACAACGAATCTCTAAAGAATCAAAGAGATGCCCAAATCAGTAGTTTAAATGAACAAATTATTGATTTAAGAAAAAATCGGGACAAGCAATTAGAAGCCGTTGGAAATTTGACCATCTTGTCAAAAGAAGCGAATGCCAATATTGATAAAACATTATCCCAAATGGAACAAAAGGATAAGTATATCAATCTTTTAAGAGCCGCTCGTACAAAAACCGATTCCTTGAACCTAGCCTTAGCCTTAAATCTTACCAAAGTGTTGGCTACCGGAATTGAAGACCAAGACGTGGAAGTGAAAGTTGATAAAACGGTAGTAATGGTGAATCTTTCTGATAAAATGCTTTTCAGCAGCGGAAGTGCAAAAGTAACAGCGAAGGCGAATGCAGTTTTAGAGAAAATTGCTCAAATCGTGAAGTCAAGACCTGAATTGGAAGTGATGGTGGAGGGTTATACCGATAACGTGGCAATTAATACGGACTGTATGACGGATAACTGGGATTTGAGTGTAAAAAGAGCCACGTCCGTAGTACGGGTGATGCAACAAACTTTTAACATCGACCCTAACAAATTGATTGCGGCGGGAAGAGGTGAATTTAATGCCTTGACGAGTAATAGCACCCCCGAAGGTAGAACATCCAATCGCCGGACTCGTATTATCTTGATGCCAAAATTAGATCAATTATATGATTTGCTGAATCCTGATAAGAAGTAAAAATCAATTTTATTTAGCATCAAACAAATTTTTTAAAATTAATATTTTAAGAGAGTGGAAACAATTTTGCTTCCACTCTCTTTTTTTTGTTCTACCTACCTCCTCCCCTATCAAAAAAACAATTCCCTAAATCAGAAGAAGTTATTATTTAATCATCCCCAATTTGTTTTTGTATGGCTCCCCTCTAAAAAATTATCCACGAAAAATTATAAAAAAATACAATCTGAGCTACGGCTCGATAACGTAGTCATTGGCTAAATAGCACCTAAAAATTCAGGCAAGATGAACGTTCATGCATTTTTTTACCTTTTTTGTAAATTTTAAGTGATTTTTATCAATTAACGTAATTTAAAATTTTCAAAATTACTTTAATGATGAAATAAAGATGCAATTTTGTATTTTAACACATTTTAGAACTTAAAGTTGGTATTTTAACCAGCACTAAATTAGTATTTTTATGAGAATTTGCTTCAAAATCACTTATGTTTACCTTCTTATCACTTCTTTGTCATCTTGCGTAGCTAAAAGAGATTTCACCGAGCTACAAGCAATGTATAATAGATCTCAAACGTATGTGCTCAGATACGGAGCGGAGGCTCAAGAATATAAAGACCGATTAAGCGTATTGTCTATGAGCTCTTCTGACATGTCAAAAAAATATCAAGAAAATGAGTTTCTTTTAAAGAATAAATTAGATTCTCTCACGACTACCTTAAACGAACAAAAAATTAATTCGAGTAAATTAAGCGATAATCAACTATACTCAACTGATAATCTTATCTTTTCTTCAAAAGAAGTAGATGCTAATATAGATAAAATATTTTCGCAATTGGGGCAAAATGACAAACATAATAACCTCTCAAACGCCCCTCAGACCAAAGCAGATTCT
>Ga0114959_10001321_pt1 | contig 21893 bp, 20 predicted proteins | sample C_130625_EF_Meta_FD_87317 | JGI IMG/M metagenome (GOLD analysis project Ga0114959, IMG submission 87317) | Freshwater microbial communities from Lake Croche, Canada to study carbon cycling - C_130625_EF_MetaG | ecosystem: Environmental > Aquatic > Freshwater > Lake | place: Lake Croche, Canada... | reverse complement strand
GCGCTGCAAGTGCTCAACGGTGAAAACCTGGCCGCCGAGATGGGCCCCATCGTGACCGACGCGGCGCGTCAGCGCATCAAGGGCTACATCGACGCGGGTGTGGCCGAAGGTGCCAAGTTGCTGGTCGACGGCCGCGAGTTTGACGGCGCGAAGGCCGGTGCAGGTTGCGAGCAAGGCTTTTGGCTGGGCGGCACCTTGTTCGACAACGTGACCACCGACATGAAGATCTACAAAGAAGAAATCTTTGGCCCGGTGTTGTCGTGCGTGCGCGTGCCCGACTTTGGCACCGCCGTGCAGATCATCAACGACCACGAGTTCGGCAACGGCGTGAGCTGCTTCACCCGCGACGGCAACGTGGCGCGCGAATTTTCGCGCCGCATCCAGGTGGGCATGGTCGGCATCAACGTGCCGATTCCGGTGCCCATGGCCTGGCACGGCTTTGGCGGCTGGAAGCGTTCGCTGTTTGGCGACATGCACGCCTATGGCGAAGAGGGCGTGCGCTTTTATACGAAGCAAAAGTCCATCATGCAGCGCTGGCCCGAGAGCATTGGCAAGGGTGCTGAGTTTGTGATGCCGACGGCCAAGTAAACAGCCTCACCACTTCATGAAGGGCGGCGGCGACAAAGGATGATGCCTGAACCAATGCCCTGCACTTTTGATGAGCATGCGGTGGAACCCTGCATTCGGGAACTGCGCTTGCAGCGCTTTGACTGTGCTTTTGGGTACGCCTTTGCGAACCCAGCCCATCGAAAAATCCACCAGATCGCCTTTGCGAAACGCCTCCACCAGCGGGAACCGTGCATCTTTGAAAGCGAATATTTTGTGGTGCTCATCAACCATCAACCCGATTTCTTCGCGCCATGCGTCAAGACCATGGGCCGATAAATACAACAAGGCTTGTCGTTTAGAAGGCGGCAGGTAATCAACCGTCTTGTCGCTCCAAATGCCGATGTCATGGTGCGCCGCGGCGATGATGATTTTTTGCTTGTCTTCTTCAGTGCAAACATGGAAGGTTTGCGTCAAATGAATCATGCGATAGCAATGGTTTTTATACCCCTCCAAATCCGCGCCAATGGCGGGCGCCCAGGGCTTCAAAATAGATTCCAGCAATTCGATACGGGGCTCAAGTGTCATGTCAGTCCAGTGGCACAGCGGTGCGCAGCCAAGTTGTACAAGTGCTTGATGCTAAATACTGACCCACTCCACGTCCATTGCAGGATCAACGAAAATCAGCGTCTGCACTTTCATTTTGAAATTTATGGACAAAATCAACCAAGCCATACTCAAGTGCTTGCGTACAAATGCTCGGCTGAGCTGGCAAGAAATTGGTCGAACTGTCCACCTCAGCGGCCAAGCCGTCGCTGTGCGTGTGCTGCACATGCAAGACAGCGGCGTCATCTCCGGGTACACCGTTCGCACACATCCCCGATCCCGTTATTGGGTCACCGTCTTTATGAATAACGCGGCCTTTGATGCCTTTGAACAATACATCGCTCAGCAAGCAGACGTGCTGGAGGCGTACAAAACAGCAGGTGAAGGCTGCTACCAACTGACCATCGAAGCAGAATCAAGCTCAAGGCTGGATGCCTTGTTATCCGAATTGCTGACTTATGGCACCTACCGCGTACACACCGTGATCAGACAAGTGAAATGAAAGAGGCACACATGAACGACAACACCTTTGACTACATCATCGTCGGCGGCGGCACGGCCGGGAGCTTGCTGGCCAACCGCCTGAGTGCCGACGCCAGCAAGCGCGTGCTGCTGCTGGAAGCGGGCAAAAAAGACGATTACCACTGGATCCATATTCCCGTGGGCTATCTGTATTGCATTGGCAATCCCCGCACCGACTGGCTGTATGAGACCGAGCCTACTGCAGGCTTGAACGGCCGCACTCTGCGCTACCCGCGCGGCAAAGTGCTGGGCGGGTGCTCCAGCATCAACGGCATGATCTACATGCGCGGACAGTCCCGCGATTACGACCAATGGGCCCAGATCACAGGCGACGACGCCTGGCGATGGGACCAATCCTTGCCTTACTTTCAGCTGCACGAGGACCATTACAAAGGCCCTGATGCTTTTCATGGTGCCAAAGGCACACGACCCAGCTTGATGGCAGCCGATGCCCCTGCGGGCAGTTACATCCACACCCTGAAAGCTCGGTTGGCGGGTGGTGAATGGCGCATCGAAAAGCAGCGCCTGCAGTGGGATGTGCTGGACGCTTTTGCACAAGCGGCTCAAGAAGCGGGGATCCCGGCCACCGACGACTTCAACCGCGGCAACAACGAAGGCGTGAGTTACTTCGAGGTCAATCAAAAAGCCGGATGGCGTTGGAACACCGCCAAGGCTTTCTTGCGCCCGACCTGCTACGCACGCCCCAACTTTGAGCTGTGGAACAAAGCCCAAGTCGCCAAACTTGTCATAGCCGAGCAGGCCGATGGCAGCAAGCGTTGTACCGGTGCCCAAGTCTGGACGGGCACGGAGATGGTGCAAGTCCAAGCGACACGCGAAGTCATTTTAAGCGCTGGCAGCATCGGCTCAGCGCAAATTTTGCAGCTGTCGGGCATCGGCCCTGCCGACTTGCTCCAGAGTAAAGGCGTCGAGGTCACACACGCGCTGCCTGGTGTAGGCGCCAACCTGCAAGACCACTTGCAAATTCGCTCGGTCTACAAGGTCAAGGGTGCCAAAACCCTCAACACCATGGCCAACAGCCTGTGGGGCAAAGCCATGATCGGCTTGGAATACGCGTTCAAGCGCACCGGCCCGATGAGCATGGCCCCCAGTCAATTGGGCGCTTTCACCAAAAGCGACCCTTCCCAGCCACACGCCAACATCCAGTACCACGTGCAACCCCTGAGCCTAGACGCCTTTGGCGAACCACTGCACAGCTTTCCGGCCATCACCGCCAGCGTGTGCAACCTCAACCCCACCAGCCGGGGCACAGTGAACCTCAAAACCAACCGGTTCGAAGACGCGCCAGCCATTGCCCCCAACTACCTGTCGACGGACGAAGACCGCAAAGTCGCGGCCGACAGCTTGCGCGTGACCCGCCACATCATGGCGCAACCTGCAATGAAGTCCTTCCACCCCGAAGAGTTCAAACCCGGTATCCAATACCAAACCGACGCAGACTTGGCCAAACTGGCGGGCGACATCGCCAGCACCATCTTTCATCCCGTTGGGACGACCCGCATGGGGCGGGCAGACGATCCGATGGCGGTGGTGGACAGTCGCCTGAAAGTACGCGGCATTGCCGGTCTGCGCGTGGTCGATGCAGGGGTCATGCCCACCATCACCAGCGGCAACACCAACAGCCCCACGCTGATGATGGCAGAAAAAGCAGCGCATTGGATCGCCATGGACGCTGAACGCGCCTGACGAGCCCACGCCTTTTTGATCAGGACATACCCGAATCGCGGGAAATCCCTGATCTTTTGCACCATCCGGGGGCATTACATTGGTTCCACTCGATGACGGGCACAGGCCATGTCACCACGAGGGACCGAGGAGACACATGAGGCTCGAAAGAGCACAAGACATCGGCAAACGATGACATAGAAAAACGCCGCTTCACGCGGCGTTTTTTTTGCTTCATCCGCTTGCGCCTTGGCAACACAACAGTGCCTTTGTCTGCCTTCGCGGGTGAGACAATCGGCGCATGGAATTACTGGTTGTTTCGTTGGCGTCGCTTCTGGCCGGTCTGGTGGACGCGATTGTGGGCGGCGGCGGCTTGATTTTGGTCCCCGCGCTGTTTGCTACCTTTCCAACGGCTGCACCCGTCACCTTGTTGGGCACCAACAAAAGTGCCTCTGTGTGGGGGACCGCCTTCTCCACTTTGCAGTACAGCCGAAAAGTCCAAATGCAATGGCATGCCTTACTCCCTGCGGCCATGGCAGGTGCTTTCGGCTCCTTGAGTGGGGCCTGGGCGGTGCAACTGATCGATCCTTCGCTCTTTCGCAAAGCCTTGCCTTTTGTGCTGCTGCTGTTGCTGGGCTACACCTTGGCCAAAAAAGAACTGGGGCGTCATCACGTCCCTCGCTTTGACGGCCCCCAAGCGGCTGGGGTTGCGGTGTGCATTGGCCTGGTGATGGGCTTTTACGATGGCTTTTTTGGCCCCGGCACCGGCAGTTTTTTGGTCTTTGCTTTTGTACGGATCATGGGCTTTGACTTCCTGAATGCCTCAGCCTCGGCCAAATTGGTCAATACAGCGACCAATTTTTCGGCCCTGGTGTTGTTTGCAATTCAAGGACAGGTCTGGTGGCATTTGGCGCTGGCCATGGCCTTGGCCAATATTCTGGGCAGCTTGATCGGCACCCGACTGGCGCTCCAGCATGGCACGGGGTTTGTGCGCATCGTCTTCATTGGCGTGGTGGGCGCTCTGATTGTGAAAACGAGCTACGACACCTGGTTCAAACTTTGAACTTGCGGCTGAAGTGGCCCGCATATTGCGCCAAAGCCACGCCTAACAACGTCACCCCTGCGCCTGCTAATTTGATACCCGTGTAATGCTCTCCTGACAAAGCCCAAGCGAACAAGCCCGCCATCGGCGGCATCAAATACATCAGAGGTGCCGTGCGGGCCACACCCCGCACCGTGTTGATCCACCCCCAGGCCAGCCAACCCAAAAAAGCAGACACCACAACGGACCACAACACACCCATCCAGTCCCACGCGGTCAACAAGTCCCAGGGCGCATCAATACCCAACGGGATGGCGACGAACAACAAAGGCAGGCCGCCCCACAAGGTCGCGTAGCCCATGACCAAAACAGTGCCATGCCGCTCCATCATCGGTTTGGCAGCCACGGTGTAATATGAAAATAAACTGGATGCCGTCAACAAGACCAAGTCTCCCCCTCCGGCACGCCACTGGCCACCCAACAACTTGTCCGACAAGAACATCAATACGCCACCCAAGGCCAAAGCAACGCCGCAGATCTGCGCCAAGCTCAGGCGCTCAAACCCTTTGTAGCGCAAAATCAACAGCGTGAACACCGGCCCACAAGCTAAAATGACTGCACTGGAAAACGCGGTGGACCAGTGAACGCCATAGCTGACCAAGCCCACATGCAACGAGTGCCCGACAAAGCCGAGCCGGGCCATCTGCCAACCATCTTGGCGGGAAATCGGAGGTAACCACTGTCCTGAACGCCAGCGCATCAACATCAAAGCACACAGAGGCATGAGGGTGTAGCGCAGCAACAAAAAGCCGGCCGGTGAGATGATGTCGAACAGATACTTTTGCAGCGTGAAATTGCCGCCCCAAATGACGATCAGCGCCAAAGCAACCATCAAACTGAGTCGATCATGCGGATGCGGTGGGGAACGGTGAGGCATGGTGCATTGTCCTCGGACAAGCGCGAGACGCCTGTCACGCGGGCTGCAAGTCCTCAACACGGACCGGAACCCTGGCGGACAGGCCACACATCAACTCATAACCTAGGGTGCCTGCCGCATGAGCCACTTCGTCAATGCTCAACAAAGCACCATTGGACGCCTTGCCCCACAGAGTCGCCGTGCTGCCCATGCCCGCCTCGGGCATCTCGCTCAGGTCGACCGCCAACAAGTCCATGCTCACACGGCCGAGGGTCCGACTTCGAACACCGTCCACCAAAACCGGCGTGCCCGTTGGGCAGATGCGAGGGTAGCCGTCAGCGTATCCGCAAGCCACAACGCCCACCCGGGTTGGTTGTTCAGCCACAAATAAAGCGCCATATCCCACACTGCCGCCAATCGGTACGTCTTGCACTGCAATGATCTTGGCATGCAAACTCATGGCAGGTTGCAAGTCCCAATCCGAGCAGTTGCGTTCAGGAAAGTCCGGCGAGCTGCCATACAAGGCAATGCCCGGACGGATCCAGTCGGCTTTCGCTGCGGACTGCGCATGTCGCAAAGAGGCGGCACTGTTGCTGACGCTGCGCTCGCCGGGCAGATCGCAGGTGGCTTCGTCGAAAAGTGCCATTTGTTCAGCGATGCCCAAAGGACCATCGGCATTTCCAAAATGGGTGACGAGTGAGATTTCATCCACTTGGGGCAGCGCATTCAAACGCGCCCATGCGGAACGGAAGCGCTGCGGGGTGAATCCCAAGCGGTTCATGCCAGAATTCATTTTAAGGAATACACGGTGCGGCTCGTGTGTTTTGTGCAACGCCAGCATGTCGATCTGGGCATCGCAGTGCACCGTATGCCACAAGTGCAGCCTGGAGCAAAGCTCCAAATCACGCGGCTCAAAAACACCCTCTAGAAGCCAAATAGGTCCACGCCAACCGAGCGCCCTGACCCGTGACGCTTCTGACAGATCCAGCAGGGCAAACCCATCAGCGCCGCGCAAGCCTTCAAACACATTTTCCAAGCCGTGACCGTACGCATTGGCTTTGACCACAGCCCAAGCGAGTGCGTCGGGCGTTTCGCTTCGCAGGCGTGCCAAGTTGAGCCTCAATGCGCAGGGATGAATGGTGGCCTGTATCGGTCGGGGCATGTCAAAAATTGAAAAGGGTGTCGGGGTCTGCTGCAATTGTGTCACTTCAACGGCGTGATATAACCCAATCTCTTCAGAAGATAACTGTCTTTAAGACTTCGGCATGGCTTTACTCACGTTCTTTCTCCTCAGAATCTCATGAAGCGCGGTTTTTTCACCATCATGGCGGCCCAGTTCTTCAGTTCGTTGGCCGACAACGCACTGTTTGTGGCCGCCGTGGAGCTGATTCGCACCAGCGGTGGCGCCGAATGGCAGCGTGCCGCTTTGGTGCCCATGTTCGCCTTGTTTTATGTGATTTTGGCGCCCTTTGTCGGTGCTTTTGCCGACTCCCGACCCAAAGGGCAAGTTATGTTCATCAGCAACGCGATCAAGGTGGTCGGTTGCCTGTTGATGTTGTTTGGCACCCACCCGCTGCTGTCTTATGCGATCGTGGGCTTGGGCGCGGCCGCTTACTCGCCCGCCAAATATGGCATCTTGACGGAGTTGCTGCCCCCGTCTCAACTGGTCAAGGCCAACGGCTGGATCGAAGGTCTGACCATCGCCTCCATCATTTTGGGGGTGTTGGTGGGGGGTCAATTGGTCAGCCCGCATGCCGCCGACTTGCTTTTGAGCCTGGATTTGCCCTTGATTGACACGGGCATTGACACCGCCCCTGAAGCTGCCATTGCCTTGCTGATTGTGTTGTATGCCTTGGCGGCCTGGTTCAACACACGCATCCCAGGCACCGATGCCCCTTTGCGTCCTTTGCCAAGCAATCTGCTGGCCTTGATCCCTGATTTTTGGAACTGCAACAAAAAGCTTTGGCAAGACCGACTAGGCCAAATTTCTTTGGCGACAACCACTCTGTTTTGGGGCGTATCGGGCAATCTGCGTTACATCGTACTGGCATGGAGCGCCGCGGCTTTGGGCTACAGCACCACGCAGGCCTCCAGCTTGGTGGGGGTGGTGGCGATCGGCACCGCTGTGGGCGCTGTGGTGGCTTCAGTGCGAATGAAACTGCACCAAGCCACGCGCGTGATGCCTTTGGGCATTGCCATGGGCCTTTTGGTGGTGGCCATGAACTTCATCAACAATGTGTGGGTGGCGGCACCCTTTTTGATTCTTTTGGGCGCACTGGGCGGGTTCTTGGTGGTCCCGATGAATGCCTTGTTGCAACACCGGGGACATAACCTGATGGGCGCAGGCAGGTCCATTGCAGTGCAAAACTTCAATGAACAAGCCTGTATTTTGGCTTTGGGCGGCTTGTACAGTTTTTCGACGGGCATGGGGGTGTCAGCCTTTGGTGCCATCACTGCATTTGGATTGTTGGTCGCAGGATTCATGTGGCTGATTCAAAAATGGCATGCCCACAACCGGGTGGCACACAAAGCAGTGGTTGACCACCTGATGGACGTCGCCAAAAATGACCAGCTGCATGGTTGAAGCCACTCGATCGCATGACCCAGCCCCCTGATCAGGGGCGCGGATTTGCTGTTGCAGCACTGCTCCTGAACGCCTTGGTTTGGGGAGTTTCTTGGTGGCCCTTCAAAATTCTCGAAGGCCAAGGCCTGCATCCTTTATGGGCGACCGCTCTGATTTACGCTTTGTCGTTGGGCGTGGTTTTCGCCCTCAGGCCTCAAGCCGCCAGAGGCTGGAAGCAACACCCGTGGTTATGGCTTTTGTTGCTGGCTTCAGGCTTGACCAACGTCGGCTTCAATTGGGCGGTGACGATTGGTGAAGTGGTCCGCGTCGTCTTGCTTTTTTATCTCATGCCCGCCTGGTCCATCCTGATTGCTTGGTGGCTGCTCGGCGAAAAACCCACCCGGATGGCCAGTCTGCGATTGCTACTGGCTTTGGCCGGTGTCGCTGTGGTCCTTAAGCGCCCTGACGTTCCTTGGCCTGTACCCGAATCCACCGCCGACGGCTTGGCCCTGATGGGTGGCTTTTGCTTTGCATTGACCAATGCCCAGCTGCGCAAACTGGAGGACGCGCCTGAAGCAGCAAGAATGCTGGCCATGTTTGGCGGCGGTACCGTGATGGCGACTTGTACCGGACTGGCGGGCTTGGCGCTGGGCATCATTGCCCCGTTTCCTGATGTAAGTCTCGCTTGGGCACCGCATCTGCTGGCCTTGTCTCTGGCGTTTCTGGCGGGTAACCTGGCCCTTCAATATGGCGCGGCCAGACTGAGCGCGCAAACCACCGCCTTGGTCATGTTGTCTGAAATTCTGTTTGCCAGTTTGTCCTCAGTGTGGCTGAACAATACCCAACTCAGTGCCCAAACACTTTGGGGCGGTAGCCTGATTGTGTGTGCGGCCATTCTGTCCATTTGGCCCAATACACGGCACACTTGACACTTCGGGCGGCACTGTTTGCCAACCCACTTCAAGGAAACTGCACATGAGTTCAATAGCTGATTTTCAAGCCCTGGCGATCGATGGAGCGCCCATTGCGTTGTCTGACTACAAAGGCAAGGTCATGCTGATTGTCAACACCGCCAGCGCCTGCGGCTTCACACCACAGTTCGCAGGGCTTGAAAAACTGCACCAGCATTACGCAAGCCAAGGCTTGACCGTGCTTGGTTTTCCCTGCAACCAATTTGGCAGCCAAGACCCGGGCTCGAACGAAGACATTGGCAATTTCTGCCAGCGCAATTACGGCGTGACCTTCACCATGATGGAAAAAATCAATGTCAATGGCAGCGATGCCCACCCCTTGTACCAATGGCTGTCTGAAGAAGCTCCTGGCATCTTGGGCAGCAAGGCCATCAAATGGAATTTCACCAAATTTCTGGTCGGTAAAGACGGCCGCGTGATCAAGCGCTATGCCCCGCAGGATGCGCCCGAGAAGATCGGCAAAGACATTGAGGCGGCGTTGGCGGCCTGAGCCCTTAAGCGGGACTAAGCGGGGTTCAACACCCCATCCACCAACTCCACCCAATGCCGCACCGGCAGGCCACTGCCGCTTTGCAGGTGCGTGATGCAGCCGATGTTGGCGCTGATCACGCCTTGCGGCTCCAGCGCGTTCAGGTGGCCCAGCTTGCGGTCGCGCAATTGTTTGGACAAATCCGGGTTGAGCACGCTGTAGGTGCCGGCTGAGCCACAGCACAGGTGTGACTCGTTGGCGGTGACCTTGATCTGGAAACCCAGATCGCCCAGGTGTTTTTCGACGCCGCCTTGGAGTTGCTGGCCATGTTGCAGGGTGCAGGGCGGGTGGTAGGCCTGCAGACCTGCGGTTTGCAGCACCTCAGGTTTCAGCTTGTCTTTGAGCAGCGGCACCAGCTCGGGTAGCAGCTCGCTCAGGTCGCGCGTCAGCGCGCCGATGCGGGCGGCTTTGTCTGCATAGGCGGGGTCGTCTTTGAGCACATGGCCATAGTCCTTGACCATGACGCCGCAGCCCGAGGCGTTCATCACGATGGCTTCGACGTCGCCGCTTTCGACCAGGGGCCACCAGGCGTCGATGTTGGCGCGCATGTGCTCTTTGCCACCGTCATGATCATTCAGGTGGAACTTGAGTGCGCCGCAGCAACCGGCCTTGGGGGCGGTCACGGCCTGGATGCCTGCGGCGTCGAGCACGCGGGCGGTGGCGGTATTGATATTTGGGCTCATGCTCGGCTGCACGCAACCGGCCAGCATCAGCACCTTGCGGGCATGTTGGCGGGTCGGCCAGAAACCGGCGTCTTGCGGCGCGGGCACTTTGGCCTTCAGACTTTCGGGCAACAGGCCGCGCACCCTTTGGCCCATCTTCATGGCGGGCGCAAACAGCGGCGAAGGCAGGCCTTCTTTGAGCGCCCAGCGCAACATTTTTTCGCCTACTGGGCGTTCGACTTTGGCGTCCACCAGCTTGCGGCCGATGTCGACCAGGTGGCCGTACTGCACGCCGCTCGGGCAAGTGCTTTCGCAGTTGCGGCAGGTCAGGCACCGGTCCAGGTGTTGCTGGGTTTTGCGGGTGGGCGTTTCGCCTTCGAGCACCGCCTTCATCAAATAGATGCGGCCACGCGGGCCGTCCAGCTCGTCGCCCAGCAGTTGGTAAGTGGGGCAGGTGGCGGTGCAAAACCCGCAGTGCACGCACTTGCGCAGGATCGCTTCAGCCTCGAGGCCTTCGGGCGTGTTTTGGTATTCGGGGGCGAGGTGGGTTTGCATGACGAGTCGCCTCAGAATGGGTGCAGGCGACCCGTGGCGAAGACGCCTTTGGGATCGAACTGCTTTTGCAATTGCTGCTGTATGCGTTGCTGCACCGCGGCCAAAGGGGTGTTGACTGGGGCCGCTTTATCGACATTGGCGTGGGCGCTGCTGGCGCGGAACAAACTGGCATGTCCACCCGCAGAGAGCGAGAGTTCGCGCAGCGCCCCAGCGGCTGAGGCCGGCGCCCACAGCCAGCGCTGAGCACCTTGCCATTCCACATATTGTGCAAAGGGCAAATCAAACACAGGGGCAGTCTGGGGCAAGGATAGGCGCCACAAACACACATCGTTGTTGGGCGGATGAAAGAATGGCAAACACTGCTCGCCACTGGCGCGCCAATCTTGTGCGGCCTGGGCGTTGTCCATTTGCTGAACTTGTGCGCCCAGAGCCATTGCATCGGCACTCATTTTTCCCAAAGCGGATTGCACAGCAGCCACTGCACCGCGCAGACGCACATACAAGTGATCCGCCTCAGGTTGGGCCGTGGTGTCGCGCAGCCAGGCGCTGGCATTCAAAGGCAAGGGCTGACCGCCCCAGCGGTGCAACAAGCTCAACGCGGTCTTTTGTGGCAGCCCCGCACACATCAGCGTGGCCTCTGCAGGGGCGACCGGCAGCACCTTGAGGCTGACCTCGGTGATCAAGCCCAAGGTGCCCCAGCTGCCGGCCATGAGGCGGCTCACATCGTAGCCGGCCACGTTTTTCATGACCTGACCGCCAAAGCTCAGGTGCTCGCCCAGACCATTGATGAAGCGGGCACCCAACACAAAGTCACGCACAGCGCCAGCGGTAGCGCGGGCGGGGCCGCTCAGGCCTGCGGCCACCATGCCGCCCACGGTGGCACCTTGCGCTGCGCCTTGACCGAAGTGAGGCGGCTCAAACGCCAGACACTGACCTTGTTCAGCGAGCGCGGCTTCCAGTTCGGCCAAAGGCGTGCCGCAACGGGCGGTGACCACCAACTCGCTCGGCTCATAGTTCAAGATGCCGCGGTAAGCCCGGGTGTCCAGCACATCACCCGTCAGGCTTTGGCCCCAAAAGTCTTTACTGCCCCTGCCGCGCAAGCGCAGCACACGGCCATCTGTACCCGCTTGGCGCACAGCATCGATAAGGGTATTGAGTTCAGCATCCATGCCCAGCATGTTAACGCCCTTGCTTTGAATACATCGTGAAGTCAGGACAGGTAGAAATTCACACCCGCGCCCGCAACCGCCAACCGCATTGCAAACACACAACCGGCTTGCGGGTACTGCGCCAGCTCTTCCTTGCTGCGGCCTTGACGCGATGTCGTAATGAACAGGGTTTTCAGGTCATCGCCGCCAAAGCAAGGCATGGTGGGGCAGGGCACGGGGGTTTTCACTTCAGCCAGCACCTCGCCGCTGGGCGACAGGCGCAGCAGGCGCTGGCCCTCGTATTGGGCGGACCAGTAGCAGCCTTCGGCGTCGATGGCCGCACCATCGGGCCGACCGAAATAAGGCGCGGTGTCGCCCCACGCCCAGCCTGCGGGTTTGGGCGGCATCTGATGAAACATGCGTTCACCTGAAAACTGACCGCTCGCCACTTCCACGTCAAACGCCCGCACACAGTGAGCGGCCGTATCAGCCCAGTAGGCGGTGCGGCCATCGGGCGACCAAGCCAAGCCATTGGCGGTGGTGACGCCGCCTTTCATGGCATGCAGGCCATGGGCATCAAGCATGAAAAGCTCGCCCAAGGTTTTGTCTTTGGGTTCGTACAAAGTACCCGCCCAAAAGCGGCCTAACGCATCGCACTTGCCGTCGTTAAAGCGCTGTTGGCGGGTGTCATAAGGCGCAGCGGCCAGTCTCACTAACGGGCCGCCCCACGTCGCGCCCAAATAGATGCCATCGCGCAATGCGATGATCACACCGCCACCCTGCACCGGCGCGATGCACCCCGGCTCCTCGGCCATGGGCCAGTATTCGACGGGGCCTTGCGCCTGCATCTGCCCCTTTATAGACAGTCGCGCCAGCCTGCGCCCGGGGATGTCTACCCAGTACAAACGGTGTTCTTGCGGGTGCCAAAAGGGCGACTCGCTCAGACCGTCAGGCGCGGCGGTGATGGCTGTCCAAGCGCTGGTCACTTCTTGCGGGCAGCAATGGCCTCTTCGGCTTCTTTCACCAAGGCTGGGCCCACGGTGTTTTTCCATTTGTCATACACAGGACGTGTGGCCTTGACGAAAGCGTCGCGCTCTTCAGGGGTCAACGAGGTGACAGTCACACCCATGTCGGCAATGGTCTTGAGCACAGGCTTGTCGGCTTCGATCAGGCCTTTGCGGGCCACGGCAATTTCGGCTTTGCCCGCATCGACGGCGGCTTGCTTGACGATGGCTTGGTCAGCCGGGGTCCAGGAGGCCCAAATTTCTTTGTTCACGACAAAGATCAGCGGGTCAGCCACATAGCCCCAGGTGGTCACGAACTTTTGACCCACGGTGTGCATCTTGAGCACGGTGAACAGGAACAAGGGGTTCTCTTGGCCATCGACCGCGCCGCTGGACAAAGCGGGCTGTGCATCGGCCCAGCTCATTTGCGTGGGGTTGGCGCCCAAGGCACTGAACATGTCGGAATAAATAGGTGAGCCCACCACGCGGATTTTCATGCCCTTGAGGTCAGCCGGCGACTTGATCGGGCGCTTGGAGTTGGTCAGTTCGCGGTAGCCGTTTTCACCCCACGCCAAGGGCACCACGCCCGATTTGTCCAAGGTGGTGAAAATCTTTTGACCCACTTTGCCTTGTGTCAGCGCATCGATGGCCGCGTAGTCAGGCATCAGGAAAGGCAACGAGAACAGGTTGAGTTCCTTGACTTGGGGTGACCAGTTGATGGTCGAGCCCACGGCCATGTCAATCACGCCTTGGCGCAAGGCACTGAACTCGCGCGTTTGATCGCCCTGAATCAAAGAAACGCCAGGATACAGCTTGATGTTGATGCGCCCTTGTGTGCGCTCTTTGACCATGTCGGCCCACATCTTGCCCGCTTGCCCCCAAGGCGTCGGTGGTCCCAAAACCAAAGACAAGCGGTATTCGGCTTTGTATTCGGCGGCAACGGCCGGCGCCGTAAAGGCGTTCAAACCCGCAGCAAGGGCCAGCAGACTGAGTAAATGACGGCGAAATTTCATGAGAGTCTCCTTTTAGAAAAATGACTGTTCAATAGCCCAAATAACGGGGCAACCACAAAGCAAGCTCAGGCCAGGCGATGACCGCGATCATGACCAGGAACATCGAAAACAACATCCAGCCGACCCAAGGCACTGTTTCTTCCATGCGCACACCGGCGATGCGACACGATACCATCAGGTTCACAGCCAAGGGCGGGGTGAACTGTCCGAGCGCCACCTTCAGTGTGAGGATGACGCCAAACCAGACCGGGTCCCATTTGTAAAACTGAACGATGGGCCAGAGCAAGGGCACGAAGATCAGGAAGATCGACACACCATCAAGGAACATGCCCACCGTGATCAGCAACAGGATGAGCAATGCCAACACCCCGTATTCGCCCAAACCTGAATTGACAATGGCACGGGTCACGGGGTCAATCACACCCAGGGTGGACAGCGAGAAAGCAAAAATACCGGCCAGCGAAACCACCAGCAAAATGATGGCCGACAGTTCGCCCGACTCGCGCAAGATCACAAACAGGTCGCGGAACTGGATGGTGCGGTAAATCACCATCCCGACAAACAAACCATAAAAGACGGCCACCACCGCAGCCTCGGTTGGCGTGAACCAACCCGCACGCATGCCCCCCAAAATCAGCACCGGTGCGGCCAAGCCCCAAGTGGCTTCTTTGAAACTTTTCCACAACGCGGGCTTGGGCAGGCTGGCCTCAAGTGCGCCCATTTTGTGTTTGCGGGCCATCCAGACGGTGGGCACGATCAGCGCTATGCCCGCCAAAATGCCGGGGATCATACCGGCCGCAAACAACGCGGGCACAGAAGCGCCGGGCACCAAGACCGAATAGACAATGAAAGCCACGGAGGGCGGAATCAAAATATCGGTGGCCGCCGCTGCGCCCACCACGCTGGCAGAAAAAGCAGGCGGATAACCTGCGCGCGACATGGCCGCAATCATGACCGCCCCCACTGCTGCAGCGTTGGCAGGACCCGAGCCTGAAATGCCACCCAAAAACATGGCCACCACAATCGCCACCAAAGGCAACATGCCCGGGCCGCGGCCCACAATGGCCACCGCAAAGTTGACCAAACGCAGCGCCACGCCCGAGCGGTCAAAAATCGAGCCGACCAAAACAAACATCGGAATCGCCAATAGCGGGTATTTGCCCAAGCCGGCATAAAAGTTTTGCGGTACCGCCAACAAACCAAACCATTGCGCATCCGAATTGGCCAAGGCAATGCACGCCGCGCCTGCCAAACCGAGGGCGGCGCCAATCGGCACCCCCAGCAACATCATGATGACAAAGGCCACAAACAGGAGCGTGGGGATCATGGCTTGCGACCCCGGCGGATAAAGAGACCCAGCGCTCGCCCCGCAATCGCTACCGACATGACCGGCAACCAAATGGTGTACCACCACTGCGGCACACCAATGCCGGGTGAGGTTTCGCCAAAACGGTAATCGTCCCAGACCACGCGGGTGCTCAGAACAGCGATCAGTGCAAACAAAAGAAACACCATCAAGGCACCGAACCGGGCCAATGCACGTTGGCGTTTTTCAGAGCCGCTGTCTGCAAAATACTCGATGCGAATTTGCCTGTTGCGTGCCACAGATGCAGAACCCGCGACCAGCGCCAGCACAATCATAAGGAACACCGAAAACTCTTCTGTCCAGGCAAAGGATTGATCGGTGAAATACCGCACCAGCACGTTGGCAAAGGTGATGAGTGACAGCAGGCCCATGACGATGACCGTCAACCAGTCTTCGATTTTCAAAGAAATGCGGGGGTTTTCGTCCTCTTCGGCAAGACTTGACTCAGGGTTTGGGGCCGGATCTTGGGGGTGTGACATGGGCAATCGAAGCAAACTTGAACAGCTCACTTTACCATGCTGTCCGGACATTAAAAAAGCCCGCGCACTTGCATGCGGCGGGCTGTGAGGAGAGGTGGTGAAAACCACCCTTGCAATGAAATCACATTAACCGTGGTACGCAGTCTCGCCGTGTGAGCTGATGTCCAAGCCTTCGCGTTCTTCTTCTTCGGTCACGCGCAGGCCGATCGTCAGATCCACCAGTTTGTAGGCGACCAGGGAAACGACACCCGACCAGACAATGGTCACCAACACGGCTTTAGCCTGAATCCACACTTGCGAAGCGATGGAAAAATCGGCCGAAGTGATCATGGTGGCAGTGACCCAATCGCCCATGGCGCTGGGACCACCCAAGCTCGGTGAGCTGAACACACCGGTGAGCAAAGCACCGACGATGCCGCCTACGCCGTGCACACCGAACACGTCCAAGGTGTCGTCAGCGCCCAGCAATTTTTTGAGGCCATTGACACCCCACAAGCAAGCGAAGCCCGCAATCAAACCAATGATCAAGCCGCCACCGATGCCCACATTGCCAGCGGCAGGCGTGATCGCCACCAAGCCGGCCACAGCACCCGAAGCCGCACCCAACATAGAGGCTTTGCCACGCATCAAGGCTTCACCGACACACCAGGACAGCACGGCAGCAGCGGCAGCGAGCAAGGTGTTGGCAAAGGCCAAAGCAGCGAAACCATTGGCTTCCAAAGCCGAGCCTGCGTTGAAGCCGAACCAACCCACCCACAAGAGCGAGGCACCGACCATGGTCAATGTCAGGCTGTGCGGTGCCATGGACTCACGGCCGTAACCCACCCGCTTGCCGACCATGAAGGCGCCCACCAAACCGGCAACGGCAGCGTTGATGTGGACCACTGTGCCGCCAGCGAAGTCCAGTGCGCCCCACTGCCAGATCAAGCCCGCTTTGCCATTCATTTCATCCACAACTTCTTTGGCGCTGTAGGCGTCAGGCCCCATCCAGAACCAGACCATGTGGGCGATCGGCAAGTAGCTGAAAGTGAACCACAAGACCATGAACATCAACACCGCAGTGAACTTGATGCGCTCCGCAAAGGCACCGACGATCAAGGCGCAAGTAATACCTGCAAAAGTCGCTTGGAATCCCGCAAATGTGATCTCAGGAATCACAACACCCTTGCTGAAGGTTGCAGCGTTGGCAAAAGTGCCTGCAGCGTTGTCCCAGATGCCCTTCATGAAGAGACGATCAAGACCACCGATATAGGCATTGCCTTCCGTAAACGCGAGGCTGTAGCCATAGATGAACCACAAGACGGTGATCAACGAGAAGGTCACCATGACTTGCATCAGCACCGACAGCATGTTTTTGCTGCGGACCAAACCGCCATAGAACAAGGCCAAACCGGGGACAACCATCATGATGACCAAGATGGTGGAGACCATCATCCAGGCGGTGTCGCCCTTGTTGGGCACGAGCACGGGTGCGGCTTCAGCAGGTGCTTCAGCTGCAGCCGCTGCAACGGCAGGCATCGCAGCAACAGGGGCCGCATCGGCTTTGGCTTCGGTTGCTGCAGGTGCAGCTGCGGCTGCAGGAGCGGGGGCATCGGCACTGAAGGCGGGCGCGGCAGCCAAGAGGCTGAAACCCAATGCCAAGGAGGCCAGTAGTTTTTTCATTTTTAGACTCTCTTTCGGGGAGGGGGTTTACAGGGCTTCGTTGCCGGTTTCACCGGTCCGGATGCGCACCACTTGTTCCAGGTCATAGACAAAGATCTTGCCGTCGCCGATCTTGCCAGTGCGGGCACCGGCTTCGATCGCTTCGATCACTCGCTCGACCAGCTCGTTCGAGACTGCGGCTTCAATTTTCACTTTGGGCAAGAAGTCCACCACGTACTCGGCGCCGCGATACAACTCGGTGTGGCCCTTTTGGCGACCAAAGCCTTTGACTTCAGTGACCGTGATGCCTTGGACTCCCATACCGGAGAGGGCTTCGCGCACCTCGTCCAGCTTGAAGGGTTTGATGATGGCGGTGACGAGTTTCATAGCGACTCCTTGTTTAAAGTGAACTCAATCAGAAGGTGTATTTCAAGCCAACCACCAGGTTGGAATTACCCAAGTCCTTGTTGGAAGGGCTGACGTAAGCACCTTTTTTGGCATCGGTGCCAATGATGGCGGCGCTGGCTGACAGGCCGTTACCCAAGTCCTTGCCCAAAGTCATCGCGTAATCGGTATAGCTGAAGACACCGTTGCCTTTGCCGCTGACGTTTTGGTGGCCAACATGAGGCGTCAATGAATAGCCATTACCCAGGTCGTATGCCGCGCTCAGGTCAAGGTAGCCACTGTTCTTGCTGCCCGAGAATCCGAACAGGTTGGAAACGGCGTGAGAGTACTTGGCAGTGAAGACACCCACAGTCACGGCACCATAAAACTCGTCTGTATTGGCATTGGGCTTGAGCTTGTTGCTGGGGTACTCATACCGCAGGTAACCGAGGTCATAGGCCACATCACCCACGGCGCCTTTGTAACCGCCGTAAAAGTCAAGTTCTACATTGGCGTTGCCGCCTGCATCCTTGATCCACTGGATGGAAGAGGCCCAAGCGCCGACATAAAAACCGCTCTTGTCGGTGTAATCCAATCCACCCTGCATCGCAGGGTTCAAACGGGACTGCGAAATACCGCGGTAACGGTACTCAGAAACCGCACCGACGTTGAAAGCCAATGTGCTTTCAGGCTCGGCAGGCGCAGCGGTTTGGGCCAAAGCCCCAGCAGCGGCACCCAGGGTCAATGCAAACAAAATGGGGGAAGCGATCTTCTTCATAAAAAACTCCGAATGAAAAGGAAAATAATGACGTTTTGGTTAAGCACTTAACGTGCCAAGCATGGCGCCCAACCGGTTCCCGTTGCCTCTACGCATAAACGATGAGTTCTTTACGATTCATTTCATGGTCCAATCCCCTTGGACATGCGCAGGCGCAACAAAACCAATCGGGCGCAGCGCCCATATTGCACCAATTAGGGGCTGAAAGGTGAGGAATGAGTCTGTCTTTGGTGCAGGGCCGCGCTTTGGTGGGTCTTCAAGCCCCCGCCGTCACCGTGGAGGTGCATTTGGCCAACGGTTTGCCCAGCTTTACCTTGGTCGGCCTGGCCGACGTTGAAGTGAAAGAGGCCCGTGAGAGGGTCCGCAGTGCCTTGCAAAACGCCGGACTGGAGTTTCCGCACAACAAACGCATCACGGTGAACCTGGCACCAGCAGACCTGCCCAAGGACTCAGGGCGTTTTGATTTGCCCATTGCCATGGGCATTCTGGCGGCCAGCGGTCAAGTCGACGCCTCTCGACTGGCAGGCTTTGAGTTTGCGGGCGAGTTGTCCTTGTCTGGCGAGTTGCGCCCTGTGCGGGGTGCCCTGGCCATGAGCTTGGCCTTGAGACAACTTCAGGTCAGCACCAAATTAGTGCTCCCCCCCGGCAGTGCCGAAGAAGCGGCCTTGGTGCCCGATGCCCACATTTACAGGGCCAGGCACTTGCTGGATGTGGTGCAACAATTTTTGCCTCCATCCGATGCACCGGCGGAACCCGCTGGCGAAGGTTGGGCACGGGTGCACACGACCGCCTTGCCTGCGCAAGCCCATTACCCCGACTTGTCGGATGTGAAGGGCCAAGCAGCGTCCAAACGGGTTTTGGAAATCGCCGCCGCCGGAGGCCACAGCCTGTTGATGGTGGGCCCACCTGGCTCGGGCAAATCCATGCTGGCTCAGCGCTTTGCCGGCTTGCTGCCACCGATGTCTGTGGAGGAAGCCTTGGAAACCGCTGCCATTGCCAGTTTGGCGGGGCGCTTCAGTCTCGAGAGATGGGCGCAACGACCCACAGCACAACCACACCACTCTGCCAGTGCGGTGGCGCTGGTGGGCGGAGGCTCACCGCCGAGGCCCGGTGAGATTTCCTTGTCGCACCATGGTGTTTTGTTTTTGGACGAATTGCCGGAGTTTCCACGCGCTGCATTGGAGGCACTGCGAGAACCCCTGGAGAGCGGCACCATCACCATTTCCAGAGCCGCTCGGCGTGCCGAGTTTCCGGCGCGTTTTCAACTGATTGCGGCGATGAACCCTTGCCCCTGCGGCTACTTGGGCTCAACGGCGAGGGCTTGTCGCTGTACACCTGACCAAGTCAGTCGTTACCAAGGTAAATTATCAGGGCCGTTGCTGGACCGCATTGACTTGCACCTGGAGGTCACCAGCCTGTCAGCGCAGGACCTGATCAGCGCCCCGCCCGGTGAAAGCACACAAGCCATACGCCTGCGCAGCTCAGCGGCAAGAGACCGGGCCATGCTGCGCCAGGGCTGTCCCAATCAAGGTCTGCAAGGTCAGGCCATCGACGCGCATGTTCAGCTCGAAAATCAAGCCATTGCCTTTTTGAACAAGGTCGCCACCCAACTGGGTTGGAGCGGACGCAGCACCCACCGCACGCTGAAGGTGGCCCGCACGATTGCCGATTTAGCAGGCAGCGAAACCACACAAATGACCCATGTGGCTGAAGCGGTTCAATACCGCAGGGCTTTGCAGGCGACATGATTTATGCCGGTTGCACCGGATAATTCGCGCATGTCTTTCCACTTCATGGGTGCTTTCAAAAGCCAACCCTCTCCCTCATTGGCATTTTTCTCGGGTTGGCTGTCTCTGGCGCAACTCATCACTTGGGGCAGTGTTTTTTACACCTTTTCGCTTTTGGCGCAGCCGGTGGAGCTGGCGCTGGACATCTCACGCGCTTCATCGTCCTTGGCCTTCAGTCTGGCCCTGCTGGCAGAAGGTTTGATGGCTTATTTTATTGGGCGATGGATCGATGCCGGGCATGAGCGACGGGTGATGACGCTGGGCTCGGTGGTCGTGGGCACAGGGCTCTTGGCGCACAGCCAAATAGACTCCTTGACGGGGTTTTATGTCGTCTGGACATGGCTCGGCTTGGGCTTATCGGCCACTTTGTACACGCCTGCTTTTGCGGTGGTCACGCGTCGCTTTCCAGCCGACTTTAGACGCGGCATTATTGTGCTGACGTTTTTAGGCGGGCTGGCCAGCACGGTGTTCATCCCGCTGTCCTCTTGGTTGATCGATACGTGGGGCTGGCGCCCCGCCCTGATGGTTCTGGCTGGCTTGCAACTGGGTGTTTGCGCACCTTTGCACGCTTGGTTGTTGCGGGGCGCGCGGCAGCCGCAAGCGCGAGGCATGCAGCCTGAACACCCGCTTACAAACCAAGTTCTATTACGCACTTTTCTCAAGCAATCCCCATTTTGGTTACTGACCGTTTTCATGATGTTGATGATGATGGTCACTTCTGCCTTGCCCGCACACATGGTGAATTTGTTGCGCGAGTCAGGCATGCCGCCCGCATGGGTCATGGCCATTCCCGCATCGATTGGCTTGATTCAAGTGTTGGGGCGTTGGTTGCTCTTCATGTTCGAGCGCCATTTCGATGTGCACACCGCGAACCGATGGATACCGGTGTTGATCCCCTTGGGGCTGAGCGCCTTCGTGTTAGGCGGCGTCACGGCCCTGCCCGCAATGGCGTTCATCGTGCTGTTCGGTTTGGGAAATGGCATGAACACCATCGTCAAAGGCACCGCCTTTGCACTTTATGTCAGCCGCGATCATGTCGGTCAACTCAACGGCCTGATCGGCGTACCGATCGCCTTGGCTCGCGCTTGCGGCCCTTGGGCGTTGGGCCTGATGTGGCTGCCTCAGGAAGGTTACCGCATCGGGCTTGAGTGGATGCTGTTGTTCAGTGTGCTCGGTGTGGCCGCCTTGTGGACGGCTCAAGCCCGTTCACTTCGCAATTCAACACGTATGGGTTCAGCCAACTGAATGCCTTGACAACAACAGAGAGCCGTGGATTGTTTCAAGGCATTACAAATTAGGGGCCAACAAGCGCTGCAGGTCTTTGACTTGCACGCCGCTGCGCTGCGCGAGGTCTTGCAACTGGTCGTCGCCCACTTTGCCCACACTGAAATACTGCGCCTCGGGGTGGGCGATGTAAAAACCGCTCACGCTGGCCGCAGGCGTCATGGCCAGACTTTCGGTCAGGCCCATGCCAATGTCTTGGCATTGCAGCAAGTCGAACATCGCCTTCTTAGCGCTGTGGTCGGGGCAGGCGGGGTAGCCGGGTGCGGGGCGGATGCCTTGGTATTTTTCGGCGATCAGGTCTTGGCTTGTCAGCGCTTCGCCAGCGGCGTAACCCCACAGGTCGGTGCGCACTTTTTTGTGCAGGCATTCGGCCAGCGCTTCGGCCAAGCGGTCGGCCAATGACTTGAGCATGAT
>Ga0114959_10001320_pt1 | contig 21894 bp, 20 predicted proteins | sample C_130625_EF_Meta_FD_87317 | JGI IMG/M metagenome (GOLD analysis project Ga0114959, IMG submission 87317) | Freshwater microbial communities from Lake Croche, Canada to study carbon cycling - C_130625_EF_MetaG | ecosystem: Environmental > Aquatic > Freshwater > Lake | place: Lake Croche, Canada... | reverse complement strand
GGTGACAATCCCTCTTGGTCGGAGCGTTTTCAGATTAGGATGCCTCCACCAAGTGCTCCAACAGGCGTGAGCGTGTGACCGGAAGCTTGTGGGCGACCGAGGAGAGGGAATGAACGGCCGGAACACTCGGATCATGGATCCCCAAGAGACGTGCCATCTCGGTCTCAAAATGCTCTAGTCCCCGCTTGCTGGGTGCCCGCTTTTGCAAAAATCCCCACGCCCGCTCAAGGAGCGCATAGATCTCTGGAACAGGATGCATCGTCTCCGTGAAGAGGTCGCAGAGCTCAGCAAAATAGGAGGCGCAGAGAATCGTGGCGTAGGTGGAGGGGAGTGCGGGATCTCCCTCGACCTCGACCTCGCTCAGGAGGTGGAGATCTCCGCTCTTCGGCTCCTTGAAGGCAATTTCTGCTTTGGTGAAAAGCTCCAATCTCCCGGCAAACGGACTTCCCTGCTTGGTGGCACTCCTGACCGCGGTCTTCACCTTACCGTGGCCCTCGGTAAGCCAGACGACGACGAGGCTGTTTTCCGAGAAACGATACCGCCGCAAGAGAATGGCGTGGGTAACCTCCATGGAGTTCTAGTCGGAGTCCTGATCGCCGATCTCCGACTCCCGTGACTCGAGTCCCTGGATCAGGCACTCCTGCAGGAAAGCGTAGAAATTCACCCTGAGAAGGGCAATCCCGTGGAAGGTCGAGAGATCGGGAGAGGTCTTGTGAGCGAGCTCCTCCTCTCCGAGGCCATGCTCGGTGACAATGGCCAGACGCAGTGCGTTGAGCGTGGTGAGCCAGGCATCGACGTGATCAATCGGGATCTCCAGCGACCAGACGGGCAACTTCCCCCTACCTGGCTTCATTGTTCCGATGTCCTGCGCAACCTGCGAGCGATCCTCGTCGAAACGGCGACGCAGGTCGGGCTGCACGTGATCAGACCAATCAGTCAGGAGTTCCTCATCCGTTCCCGGCGGGGGAAGGAGGCGCGAGCTTCCTTCTGGATACTCCTCCCAGGGATCCTCCGCCACACTCTTGATCATTTCCGCAAGAAAGGGGTGGATCCTGCTGAAGAGAAGATTTCCCCGTTTGGAAATTTCAAAATTCATGGTGAGCCTTATGAGGAGATCAGTGGGAGGTCTTCTCAAGCGTGGCCAATAGGAGGGAGGAATGAAGCTGCTGGACGTACAGTTCGGCCTTCTCCCGACTACCGCTCCAGACGACAGATCTTCCCTTGGAGTGCACCTCCATCATGTGCAGCTCGGAACGCTCACGCGACCAACCGAAGACCCTCCTGAAGACCATGCTGACATAGCTCATCAGGTTCACGGGGTCGTTATGTACGACAACCATCCAAGGCAGATCGAGTGCTTCGGAGAGCTCCGTCTCGGGCGATTCTAGAAGATCAGGTTTTGCCATCATCTTCAGACCACGGAGACCGCGCCGAGGGAAGGCGCTTCCACATGTCCAAGGACCCCTCCGATCAGAAACTTGGAGACATCCCTGCCATCCAGTCCCGCCCCAGTCCCCTCCTGTAGGAGATAGGATCCCTCCATGACCCGTGGAGGGAGACTAAAAAGACCGGCTCGCAGGGCATGGATCACGGCAAGATGTCCGGGAGAATCACCCGAGAGGACCGTCGCGCGGTAGCGCTCCAGCAGACGATCGCCACGAGGAGGAAGAAGGCCACAGGTGAGGCGCTTTCCTTCGGTACGACTCTGGAGGGCTAAATGCTTTGGCATGAGCGACTCCAGACGGCAGTCAATCACGGCTATTTCCAAATTTCCCCCAAGCGAATATTCCCGCCGCACATCGATCATCGCTGGACGGATTACCTTGGCATAGAGGGAGGCATTCCAGTTCAGGATCGAGGAGGCCACTGCTCCTCGCAGAGAGAGCGTCACATCACCGAGAGCATCCAGGAAGGGATTGCAAAGTTCCGCCGCGCGAACAATCACCCCGAGATCACTCCCGGAGTCGACAAGCTCCTGCTGGATGGCGACATCGCTCATGCTGAAAATCCTAGCACGCCAAGCGAAGGGCTTCCTTCAAAATCTCTTCCTGACGAGCATGCATGATCACCCGCTCATTTTCAGTCAGATCGTCGTATCCCAGAAGGTGCAGCAGGCCGTGGATTGCGCAGAGGGCAACCTCGTAATCGGTAGGATGGTGAAACTTTTTTGCATTCGTCGCTGCAATAGGGACTCCGATCAGGATCTCCCCATGCTCGAAGGTGATCACGTCGGTCGGTGTCGGATCCTCAAGGAACTCTCCATGAACCTTTGTAATCGCAGCCTCACCGAGTAACGTAATCTCCACCTCAGGAGGAAGTTTCACCCCCTTCTTTCGCGGCTTCCCGACACACATGGGCAACGCAGCCACGGCAATCCGCCTGATCTTCGGCAGATCGACCTTCACGGAACGCTGGCGATTGGCCCAAAGGAGAGAAGGGAGCATTGGGGTAGGCATCTAAAGCCTCCTTAGGAGTTGAGGACGCCTGGCATACAAACCCCCACTAGTTCCGAGTCGGGATCATATTGGAGATAAGGTCCCAGCCATTTCTCCACCTCAGCAACGGGCATCCCTTTCCTCTTCGCATAATCCTCGATCTGGTCGCGGCCGAGCTTGCCGACGGCAAAGTAGCGGGACTCGGGGGCAGCAAAATAGAGGCCTGAAACGGAGCTGGCGGGATTCATTGCAAGGCTCTCAGTAAGGGTGATCCCGGTGTGCTTGGTGGCATCGAGCAGGCGGAAGAGTTCCCACTTCTCGGTATGGTCGGGTCCGGCGGGATAACCTGCGGCGGGGCGGATGCCACGGTACTTCTCCCGGATGAATTCCTCCTTGGTCAGGTTCTCCGTGAGGCCAAATCCCCAAAGATCCCGGACCTGCTTGTGCAGCCACTCGGCAGCAGCCTCGGCGAAGCGATCTCCGAGTGCCTTCACCAGCAGGGAGGTATAGTCGTCGTGATTCTTTTCGAAGGATTCGGCATAGGTGCCGACTTCGGGTCCAGCCGTGACAGCAAATCCACCGATGTAATCGATACGTCCGCAGTCGCGCGGGGCAATGAAATCGGCCAAGGAGTAATTGGGCTGGCCGGATGGTTTTTTGTTCTGCTGGCGCAACATCCGGAAGTTCCCCACGAGCGAAGATCGGTCCGTATCGGCATAGAGTTCGACATCATCCCCGACCCTATTGGCAGGCCAGAAACCACAGGCTCCGCGAACCCGGAACTTCTTCTCCTTCACGATCGTTTCCAGCACCTTGAGGGCATCTTGATGGAGTTCCGTGGCCTGAGCTCCGATTTCTGGATCCGAGAGGAGGCCGGGATACCGCCCCCTCATTTCCCAAGCGGCAAAGAAGGGAGACCAATCGAAGTACTCCACAAGCTCGGCAAGCGGAATGTCATCGTAAGTGATCACCCCGGTCTTCTGAGGCACGGCGATCTCTGCAGTGGCCCAGTCGATCGGAGTGACATTCTTGCGGGCGACCTCGAGAGAGAGAAGTTCGCCCTTGGCCCGTTTACCGGCATGCTCCTCACGAAGTCGCTTGTGATTGGCTTCCACCTGAAGGTGGTAGGTCTCCTTGCGATCTTCCGAGAGCAACTCGGCCGCCACTCCGACCACGCGGGAGGCATCGAGCACATGGATCACCGGATGGTCATACTCTCCGGCGATCTTCACCGCGGTGTGGGCTGGACTCGTCGTGGCTCCTCCGATCAGGAGGGGAATATCGAATTTTCCGCGCTTCATCTCGCGGGCGACATGGACCATCTCGTCAAGGGAGGGGGTGATGAGGCCGCTCAAACCGATGATGTCGACCTTATGCTCGCGGGCTGCAGCCAGGATCTTGTCGCATGGCACCATGACGCCAAGATCGACCACCTCGTAGCCATTGCAGGCAAGAACGACACCGACGATGTTCTTACCGATGTCATGGACATCCCCCTTGACTGTGGCCATGAGGATCTTCGAAGCGGATGAGGTGTCGGCTGCGGCGGCTTTCTCGGCCTCCATAAAGGGAGTGAGGTAAGCGACGGCCTTCTTCATCACGCGGGCGCTCTTGACCACTTGGGGGAGGAACATCTTCCCGGCACCGAAGAGATCACCCACCACGCGCATGCCATCCATGAGAGGGCCTTCAATGACTAGTAGTGGGCGTCCGAGCTTCTCCCGCGCCTCTTCCGTATCGGTATCGATAAAATCAACGATGCCTTTGATCAAAGCGTGCTGAAGGCGCTCCTCGACCGTTCCCGAGCGCCAAGCCTGTTCGGTCTTCTGTTCCTTGGCGGTTCCGTCCCCCGCAGATTTTAACCCCTCCGCAAAGTCCACCAGACGCTCCGTGGCATCCGGGCGGCGATTCAGCAGCACATCCTCAACCATCGTGAGGAGCTCCGGTTGGATCTCCTCGTAGACCTCGAGCATACCGGCATTCACGATCGCCATATCGAGGCCGGCCTTAATCGCATGGTAGAGGAAGGCCGAGTGCATCGCCTCACGGACGGGATTATTCCCACGGAAGGAGAATGAGATGTTACTTAGTCCCCCGCTCGTCTTGGCACCGGGGAGCGTTGCCTTGATCTCACGGACCGCCTCAATGAAGTCGACGGCATAGTTATTGTGATCCTCGATTCCGGTGGCAACCGTGAGGATATTGGGATCGAAGATGATGTCCTCAGGATCGAATCCGATCTTGTCCACGAGCAGTCGGTAGGCGCGGGTGCAGATCCGGACTTTATCCTCCTTGGTGGCCGCCTGCCCCTCCTCGTCGAACGCCATGACGATGACCGCCGCCCCATAGCGCTGGGCCAAGCGAGCCCGATTGAGAAAGGTCTCCTCGCCATCCTTGAGGCTGATCGAATTCAGCACACACTTGCCCTGGAGGCACTTCACCCCCTTCTCCAGCACCGACCACTTGGAGCTGTCGATCATGATCGGCACACGACTGATCTCGGGGTCGGCTGCTAGCAGATTCAGGAAGGTCACCATGACCTCTTCGCTGTCGAGCATCCCTTCGTCGACATTCACATCGAGGATATTGGCCCCGCTCTCGACCTGCTGACGCGCGACCGAGAGGGCCGTCTCGTAATCTCCGGCAATGATGAGCTTCGAGAAGCGGGGGGATCCGGTGACATTCGTCCTCTCGCCGACCAGCATGAAGGAGCTCCCCTTCTCAATGGTGAGCGCCTCAAGTCCGCTCAATCGAGTCGCCGGAGGAGGGTTTGATGGCTTCCGAGGAGGATGGAGACGCACCTCCTCGGCAATGGCCGCGATATGGGTAGGAGTGGATCCGCAGCAACCGCCAACCACATTCAGCCACCCCTGGGAGGCAAACTCCCCCACAAGCGCTGCCATCTCGGAAGCGGACTGGTCGTAACCGCCGAAAGCATTCGGCAGTCCCGCGTTCGGGTAGCAGCTGATGAAGCTGTCGGAGATCTTGGAAAGCTCCTCGATGTAGGGCCTCATCTCGGAGGCACCCAACGCGCAATTTATGCCTACGGCCAGGGGCTTGCAATGGCGCACGGAATTCCAGAAAGCCTCGACGGTCTGCCCGGAGAGGGTACGTCCCGAGGCATCAGTAATGGTGACCGATAGAATAATCGGCCAGCGCATCCCCCTTTTCTCAAAGACCTCCTCGCAGGCAAAGATCGCCGCCTTGAGGTTCAGCGTGTCAAAGACCGTCTCGAGCAGGAGTAGATCAACGCCGCCATCGAGGAGGGCCTGGATCTGCTCGCCGTAGGATACCACGAGACTGTCGAAGGTCACGGCGCGGTAACCGGGGTTATTTACGTCCGGCGACATCGAGGCCGTACGGTTGGTCGGGCCCACCGATCCGGCCACAAAGACGCGGCGATCCGGATGGGCGGTCATGTATTCCTCGGCGGCCTCCCGGGCGACCTTGGCACCGGCGAGGTTGATCTCGCGCACGGCCTTCTCAAGACCGTAGTCAGCCTGTGAAATCGTGGTGGTGCTGAAGGTGTTAGTCTCCACGATATCACTCCCCGCTTCGAAGTAGGCGCGATGGATGCCCCTGATCACATCGGGACGCGTGATCGAGAGGAGGTCATTATTCCCCTTCAGGTCGTGGCCATGATCCTTGAATCGATCGCCGCGGAAGTCAGCCTCAGTGAGCGGATGCTGCTGGATCATCGTCCCCATCGCACCGTCAAGAAGGGCAATGCGTCGGGTAAAAAGCTCGCGAAGGTGAGCTTCGGATGCATGAAAGGGGAGCGTGGTGGGCATGGTGATCAGGGATTGGAGAGTGGTTCGGGGCGTGTTATGTTCCGAAGATGGTACCTAGGAAAACAAGGTCGGGAATCGCTCATGTCAGTGTGAGGCTTCCGAAAAGTTATGCCCCGGAAAGTTCCCGACGCTACCCCCTGCTTCTTGTGCTTGGTGAACTCCAAGCGAAGCCATGGACGGATTCCCTGCATGCCGAGGGGGTCCTCCCTGAGATGATCGTGGCGACCGCCCCGATCTCGGCGGAGGGAGGTGCTGAGTTCGCTCCTGCGGCCCTGCTTGCGAATCTTGCCGAGGTATACCGTATCCTGGAAGCACCCGAAGGAAGATGGATCTGCGGCGCGGGCCATGACGGCATCTCCGCCATGAGGGCCGTGCTGGACCCTCCCGATCTTTTCGGATGCGGAGCCTGTCTTTCCGGCTCCTTCGAGGGAGCGGAGGGGGAGTCGCCCCTTCAATCCACGATCCTGAGGGATCTGGAGGAGAGAAGGTCCCTTACGAAAGGGCGCCGACTTTACTTCGATTATGGAACTCTGGGACTCGACGAGTGCTACGAACCGTACCACCGCGATCTCGGCGCTATCCTCCGTGGCAAGGGATGGGGTGATGGGAGCGAGTTCACCATCCAACGAGTTCAGGGCGGATCCCATGATATCGTTTCCTGGCAGGCACGCTTGGGCGTTGCTCTTCAATGGCTCGCTGCTCGGTAACATTTTAGGCAGCAACTTTTTCTTGAGAGGCCTTTGCTGAGAGAGTTTTCTCCAAGAGCACAAAGAGTGCTGCAAAGAGCAGATCCCCGGTCAGGCTGTTTCGTAAGAAGGTCCAGGTGGGAGGAAATCCGGGGAGGCCCGTGGTCATAGACTGAATCCATCCGGCAGGCGTCTGCGTGTAGGCCGTTAAGCCGAGCCAACTGCCGGTATTGGTCACCACGTAAAAGATCACGGAGGCGGCAAATGTTCCGCACAGAATCTGCCAGAGTCCGACCTGTCGGGAGCGAAGGGACCAACCGATCGCCACGGCAATAAGATAGCAGGGGAGAGTCCAGAGAAGTTGGGAGAAGTTCATTGCCGCGCCATCATGGAGACTCAGCAGGACATCGGAAATAAGGAGAGAGCTGACTGGCAGAGCGAGGCCCAGCCATCCCGGAATGAAGACCGCGCCGCAAAGCGCCGCCGCCATGAGCGGGGAAAAGTTCGGCAAGGTCTCCGGTGCCAAGTCCGCGCGGATTACGCGGAAAAAGATACCGAAACCCATCATGAGAATCGCCACGGCAAGAGCGGGAGAAGAGTTCTTCAGAGGAGTGAGAAATGATAGGGATTTATTAGGACTCATAAAGTGACTGGAGTTAATTCGGGACAAGAAGTGAGGGATCAATCCGTCCGATGTTGGCATTAGGCATGCGCTGGTCAAGCGTTCCGGGCATCATCTTGAGATATCCTGCAGATCCATCCGCAAAGCCGACCATGGCGCTCCCTCCGATCCGAAAATGAACGGTCTTTTCATAGGTATCGAAGTAGTAGAATTCCTCCACCATGGGGTGAGATCCGGAGGCCGGAGACTGAAAGGTATTCACCTGTGCACACGTCGCAAAGACGGGAACCCTCCCTGGATTCTTGAGAGCAAGGCTCCCCTTTCCCTGCACGAGCAGGTTGTATCCATAGGCAAAGTGGGTGTTGCCATACTTGGGCTTGAAGACATCCCCTTGGCGACAGAAGGAGGGGTCCCTGATCATTCCACCGGACGCCGCGATGTAGGGTCCGAGCGGCCCCCTGTTCAGATCAAGCCAACGTCCACCTTCCGCAGCACCCAAGCTATCACTGGACTCGAATCCAAACCACCACTGCACCCCCCCATCCGTCACGCTCCGATACGGCCAGTACGTCATGTTATTTTCCATGAGGTAGGACTGTGCAGCGGCATTGAGTTGGGCGATGACATGAGCGCTTGTGGCATCCGTGGCCGAGGCCATCACGCTGCGACTTGCGGGCACGGCAATCATCAGGAGAACAATGATCATGAAGAGAGAAACCATCACCTCGATCATAGTAAAGGCCTGCGTGCCTACGCCCTGCCGCCCCCCCTTTCTGCAAAGATAAACACTCATGGCATCATCACTGGGAGATCACTTGCCGAAACTTCTGATCGGGGCTATCAGAAAGCGGGTGCTGACTTGGGAGGCTGGGTAAAAATTTGAAGTGCCTCCTTGGGAAGCAGTCATGGTGACAAGCCCTGTGCCGAGCATCGTGATCGTATTGCCTGAAATGCTCACACGGTTCGATGGACTTGCAGTCACGATCACGGGAAGGCCTGAAGTGGAGGCTGGAAGGGAAATGGTAAAGGGCGTGCTGCTCAAGACCCGGCTTGATATCGGGGCAAAGGGCCTGATCGTCTGAAAGCTCCTCTTGATCACAAAGCTTGTAGTGACAGGTGCCGCGGGAGAGAAGTTTGCGTTGCCAACTTGGGATGCGGTCAAGGTGACCGTGCCAACACCCAACATCGTGATCTTGCTATTGCTAAGGCTGACGAGCCCGGGAGGAGAAGTCTCGATGGTTACAGGAAGGCCTGAGCTGGCGACAGGACATTGGAAACCAAACGGGGTGATACTGAAGGCCCGGTTGGCGACCGGGTAAAACGGGCTGAGGGTTTGGGTTAGAGGTACAATTGGAGGGGGCACGGCGGAGAGAGGAGCTGCCCCGGAATATGTTCCAAAGGTCACGGGCTGATTACTTCCCGTCGTATCGAGATAATAATGTGTGTCACTGGATGCCCCAGTGAATGAAAAAGGGCTGATGGTCCAGGCGTCGTAGGATCCATTGGTGAGCCAACGCGTGTCCGAAGTGTTTGGTGAAACAATCCAATTGATCGTTGGGACATTGAAGGTGAAAGCGGTATTACCCCCATAAGGCTCGTACTCGCTCCCCCCCTTGATCCAATAAGTCCAGACGGGCGAGGTGAGAGGGTTCACGACTGGGGAAGAGGCAATTCCTATGGAGAAGCTGGTCGTGAGGCCGTAGGCACCCGTTGCGTTGGTGAGGGCTGTAGCCGATCCTTTGGTGGCAGCCACCACGGCATTGAGCAGATCCGTCCCACTCCATTTGGTCCCAGTCGCCGGATTAGTCGCTCCACTGTAGTGCCAAGCGTAAATAATAGGATTCGCACTCAAGCTCGTCTCATCAAAAACCAGGTAGGAAACATTTGCTCCCGTGCCACCTACATCATAAAAAACGGGAGAATTGGTGTTCACGGCGGCCTCTGCCATACCCAAGAGTTCGACCATTCCGATCAGGAAAAGAAGAAGGAATTTGTGATTTATAATCATCGTATGCAAATATGATGATATGTTTTAAATCGGTCAATGCCATTTGGTGAAACCCCTCTAAAACAGCTTACGGAACCTCTGTGAGTTGCCTGTTTGGCTTGCTGATGATCTCGATCGGTTTGAGCACCTCAGCCTTCACTTTCACAATTCCATCTCCGATCATGTCGATTTTTCGGGCAGCCACCACGCTCAGGTCAAGAATCCGCCCTTTGGCGTAGGGTCCCCTGTTGTTAATCCGGACGATCACGCTTTTTCCGTTCTTCAGATTGGTCACTCGCACTACGGAGTTAAATGGGAGTCTCTTGTGAGCCGCCGTGCAGTCGGTGGCGCGGTAGTGCTCCCCGTTGGCCGTTAATCTTCCGATCCAGCGCCCTCCATAATAGGAAGCCTTTCCGAACTCGGTGGAAATCGGCTTGGAATCATAGAGTTCAAGCCCAGGAGAATGAGGATCGATCGAGGCACATCCACTCAACAGAAACATGCAGCAGAGAGCTGCTACAAACAACGCACGGCAAAAGGCGAGAAAGGAAACAGGCGCGGGGGAAGTGCGCATTGCCAGTATCAAGCCAAAGGAAAAGCTTTCGGGCAAGCCCCCATCATTGGTTTATTCGCTGTACCTCTTGAAGATGAAGCTAAAGATTACCTGATATCACTAGCACTAGTCCCTAAGCCCTTAGCCCTAGGCACCTCCGAACTCTTACCATCCGCCGGATGACGTCGCTTGCATGAATCCTCATTCTCACACCACTCCGCTCGAACAACTGCAGGACGCAATACATTTCCTGGGACGCTTCGTCACACGGCCCGGCAGCATAGGATCGATCTGGCCCAGCTCCCGCCAACTCGGTGAGGCGATGATCGAGAATGTCCCCATGAATCCCGGTGATGTCGTGGTGGAGTATGGTCCGGGCACAGGATCTTTCACTCGGGTGCTCAGGGAACGGATGCCCTCCGGCGTCGAATATCTCGGTATCGAGCACGATCAGGAACTCCATAGGAACCTTGTAAAACGCTTCCCAGGGATGCGTTTCCATCACGGATCCGCTGAAGAGACCCCTGCAATTCTCACACATCACCGCCTGCGCCCAGCTAGATTAGTGGTTTCAGGACTCCCTTTTGCCAATATGCCGGCCGACCTTCAGGGGAAAATTCTTAGATCCACACACGAGGCGCTGCACCATGACGGGATCTTCCGCACCTTCACCTACCTACTCTCAACCCTGAGTCCTAGGACGAAACATTTCCGCCGTCTTGTCAGTGAACATTTTCATCACCACCACGGTGGAAAAACCGTTATTAATAATTTCCCCCCGGCAAAAGTGCTGAGCTATTCCAAGTCGAGTGGGCAGAATTAGAGATCTAAAATGGCCCATTAGAAAATGGCTGCCTCGCATGGATTCGAACCATGACAAGCAGATCCAGAATCTGCTGTGCTACCGTTACACCACAAGGCAGTGGTAAAAACCGCGGTTGAGCAAAATGCCGAAGAACGGCCAGATGTTCAAGTCTTTGCTACCAAACTCTCTACTCAGGCCGTGGGCACTGACTTCGTGGTCGTGATTTGAACAGGCTCCGACTTACCCCCGAATTTGGGGTAAACGTAGCGCGCGGCGGCAGTGTTGGCACGCGTCATCCCAATGACCGAATCAAGCCCGCGCTCTTTGAGCATCGAGAGGGATGCATGCAGCAGATGCTTCCCGATTCCCCGGTTGCGATACTCCATGATGACGGAAGGTCCACAGACCAACTGATTCTGGGCTAAGGGATCCGCTTCAAGGATGGAAGCGGCAATGAGCCTGTTTCCCTTGGGAGCAACGAGACAGAGGGGTTCCTCTGCGTTGAAAAGACGATGAATCGCCTGCTTCAGATACTCCTCGGCAAGGGCCAGCGAATCGTTCCAACCAGAATCCATCGAGAGGGAGAGCATGATAACCTTGAGGACTTCTTCACCCTCCTCACGGGTCGCAGGTCGGATCAGGGGAGCCATGGGGCCGGGTTGGAATGATGGGACTTGCGCGGTCTCCCAAGAAAAGCTTACCCAAGGCGGGGTGAATAATCCGCGGGCAACTCCGAACGGACGGTTTCCGGGAGTGTTTGCAGTGGCAGCAGTCGCTAGGTTGAAAGGCATTGGAAAGGTGTCTTCGAATTGCCGGAGCATTCCGAGGGGTGTGAAATGAGCCGAAATAAATCGGGAGGTCAACGGATTTTATGAAAAGTCCGAAGATCAAATATGTTCTTTTCCCAAATCGTGTTTGAACGCGCGGGAGGAAAATGGGAAGTTACACTCTTACACCGGTCTCACTTCAACTCAACTCACCCATTGTCCGAATCATATCGTCCCAAACATGAATGCGGCGTTTTTGCCGTCTATGGCCACAAGGACGCGGCCCTACTGACCTATTACGGACTCTTTGCACTGCAACACCGGGGACAGGAAAGTGCCGGCATCGCGAGCAGCAGCGGAGAAAGCGGATCCTTCAACCTGCACAAGGGGATGGGATTGGTCTCGCAGATCTTCGCACCTGAGAATCTGGAATCCCTCACCGGCACCCGCGCTATCGGACATGTGCGCTACTCGACCACAGGATCGAGCACCCTCCTGAATTCACAACCCCTCGTCGTCGACACGGCCCGCGGCCAGATCGGGGTCGCCCACAACGGCAACCTAGTGAATGCCGCAGCGCTCCGTGCTGAACTTGAAATGAAGGGCTCCATCTTCCAGACAACCGTCGACAGCGAGATCATCCTGCACCTCCTCGCCCAGCCCGATGGATCATTGGGAGGACCGATCGGATCATTCCGAAAACTTGAGGGTGCCTTCTCCCTTGTGGTGATGGGTGAGAAGGAAATCATCGGGGTGCGCGACCCATGCGGCCTGCGCCCCCTCTCTCTCGGCAAACTTGATGGTGGATGGGTTCTCTCCTCGGAAACTTGTGCCTTCGATCTGATCGGCGCCACCTTTGTGCGGGATATCGAACCTGGTGAGGTGGTCGTGATCAATGAGCAGGGAATCCGTTCCGAGTTCCCCTTTACGCAGTCGCGTGAGGCGTTCTGTATTTTCGAGTATGTTTACTTCTCACGGCCCGACAGCCGTTTGCGCGGAGTAACTGTCAGCAAGGCCCGCGTCAATATGGGACGCGAGCTTGCACGTCTCCACCCGGTCGAGGCGGATGTGGTGATTCCCGTGCCCGATTCCGGAATCTATGCGGCGCTTGGCTTGGCCGAGGAGTTGGGCATTCCGTATGATCCAGCCTTCGTTAGAAACCATTACATCGGCAGAACATTCATCCAACCGACTCAACTCATCCGGGATTTCAATGTTCGCGTGAAGCTGAACCTGATCGGGGAAGCAGTGAAGGGGAAGCGTGTCGTTGTCGTGGATGATTCCGTTGTGCGCGGCACCACAGCCAAGGCGCGCGTGGTCAACCTGCGTGAAGCAGGCGCCAAAGAGGTTCACCTGCGTATCAGTTGTCCTCCACACAAACATGCCTGCTACTACGGCATCGACTTTCCAGATCCCGAAAAGCTCATCGCCAACCAGTACACCCATCAGGAAATCTGCGATTATCTCGGCGCAGATAGCATCGGGTACCTTGATGTCGACGGGATGGTTCGGGCAACCGGACTTGAGAAAAACTCGTTCTGCATGGCCTGCTTCACCGGAGAGTATCCCGTTCCCTTCGATACAGCCTTTGATAAACTGATCATGGAGCGACGCAAGGAAAGCGCCCAACTCCTTCCGGATCAGAGCACCCAACCTCCCCTTTTCTCCCCTCGCTCCTGAGGCCCAATTTCACCAACACATCACTATTAAGAACGCCAAAGCGATCATCCTGAAATGAGCACCCGTAACACGATTTCTTCCAAGAAAACTGAACCGAAGGCAATGAAGACTGCAAAGCAAAGCTCTTACGCAAAAGCCGGAGTTGATGTCGCTCTCGGCAACCGGGTCAAATCAGGTATCGGTGCTCTCGTTCGACCTACTCACGGAGCCGAAGTACTGGGAGGCATCGGTGGTTTCGGGGGCCTCTTCCGTCCGGATTTCAAAAAGCGCGGGGTCAAGGATCCAGTACTGGTTGCAAGCGTCGATGGTGTCGGAACCAAGCTGAAGATCGCCTTTGCCACGGATCGCCATGACACGATCGGGGCAGATCTGGTCAACCACTGTGTCAATGACATCGCCGTGACGGGAGCCCGCCCCTTGTTTTTCCTCGATTACATCGCTGCGGCAAAATTGGATCCGGACGTTCTCAAGCAGATCATCTCGGGACTGGCGCGCGCCTGCAAGGAGGCGGGGTGCGCCCTGATCGGGGGCGAAACGGCACAGATGCCCGGACTTTACGGCAAGGGTGAGTACGACCTGGCCGGCTCCATCACGGGACTGGTGGAGCGCAAGGACCTTCTGGATGGAAGCCGCGTCAAGGTCGGAGACGCACTGATAGGACTTCCCTCCAACGGACTTCACACCAACGGATACTCGCTAGCCCGCAAGGTACTCTTCGATCTCCTCGGACTGAAGCTTACCGATCGCCCGGCTGGATTGGGCACCACGATTGCCGCAGAACTGCTCAAGGTTCACCGCAGTTACCTGCCCGCCTTTGAAAAGCTGCGAGCCATGAAAGGGAATCCCCTGCATGCTGCTGCCCATATCACCGGCGGGGGGCTCATCGACAACCTCCCAAGGATCCTCCCCAAGGGTTGCGACGCGGTGATCGATCCGCGTTCCTGGAAAGTGCCGGCCATCTTCGGGATCATCGGTCGCGGAGGGAATGTCGATCCGCTCGAAATGTATCAGGTCTTCAATATGGGAATCGGCATGGTTCTCGTTGTGCCTAGTAAGGATGGAAAGCGGATCGCCAAGAGCCTTGGCGGCAAGATCATCGGAGGCATCTCCAAAGGAAGCGGCGTGGTGCGCTTCATTCCGGAACCCGGAAAATAAAGTTTCGCAAACAAGGACTCCCCCTCACGCGTTGGAATGATCGATCCCTCCCAGAATCCACCACCCGGAAGGAAGGCGCTCGGCGTGGGATTGGGGGCAGGACTTCTCGGGGCGGTTGCACTGGCCCTGCGGTATGGATGGCGCAACACATTGAGGGGGATCATCCCGGATGCTATTTCACCCGCAGTCTTCGCCACCCGCGTGGCGGATACCTCCGTCGGTGAGATCGTTTATCACACGGCCGATAGCCAGACACCGGGAACTCCGCTTCTGTTCCTTCACGGAGTCTTTCCGGGAGCCTCATCCTTCGAGTGGTCCAAGATCTATCCCAGGTTTGCCGAATCCTGGCGTGTCTTGGTCCCCGACATGATCGGGTTCGGAGAGTCACAGCGCCCGAATCCCGCCGCGACGGCCGAAGAACAGGTGCGCTCGCTGGCGGAATTTCTGGATCATACCGCACCGCGGGAAGCAGCCGTGATCGTCGCTTCGGGACTCACTGCGAACATTGCCCTTCTCTTTGCTTCACGCCATCCGGAAAAAACCATCAAACTCATCCTCTGGATGCCCGACGTGGCCCTCGGTAAGGCAAACCCATCAAGGGGTTGGCACCGGCTTGCTTGGTTTCCTCGGATGGCGCGCCTAGTCTTCCGCTATCAACTCTCAACGGAGTCATTCCTCCGCGCCTGGTTGCTCCGTTCAGGATTCACGATCGAGGGCAACGGGCTAGAGGAATCTCTTGCTGTCATCTGTTCGACGGCGCAGCAGTACGGCTCCGAATACGCCTTCCTCTCACAGTCCTCAAAGGCATATTGGAGAAGTCTCCGCACCGGGTTGCGTAATCTCTCCTCGCCCGTTTCCATCCTACTGGCGATCGGATCTGACAAGGACTCCTCCGCGGCGATCAATGATCTGCGCCCACTCCTGAAGCGCTTCGGCATTGTTGACGTGGCGGCACAAGGACCGCTGGCCCCCCTTGCGGAACCGGAGATAATCACCTCGGCTATCGAGCGTGAACTTTTACCTCCGTCGGAAGAGACGCCATAAAAGGATTGCACCCCTTGGAGCCTCCGTCACACATTCAAATAAATCCGTGAACGTCTCAGACCTTAGAGAAATCCTCCAGTATGTACCTCGCTTCCGCGAGCGTATCTTCGTCATTGCGGTAGATGGAACGGTGGCGGCATCGGCGAACTTTCCAAACATCCTTCTGGACCTTGCGGTCCTGCGTTCACTGAGCATCCGTGTGGTGCTTGTCCACGGGGCAAGCCACCAGATCGAGGAGTTGGCAACCAAGCGCGGCATCAAGGTCACCAACAGTGATGGAACGGGCATCACCAACGAGACGACTCTTGAACTCGCGATCGATGCCGCCATCAGACTTACCAATAGCATCATGGAGGGCCTCTCAGCCGTTGACCTGAGAGCCGCCTACGCGAATGCTATCATTGCGCACCCTGCAGGTATCCTCGGTGGTACCGATCAACTCTTTACGGGGCGTGTCGAGCGTGTCGACAACCACGCCCTTGAACTCCTTCTGAAGGAGGGGATCATCCCGGTCATCCCCCCCCTGGGCTTCGATGGAGAGGGCCGGACCTACCGGGTCAATTCGGATGGGATCGCCCTTGAGGTCGCGGAATCCTTGCACGCTGCGAAAATCATTTTTCTCGGTGCCGACGAGGTGGTCGGAGGAACACACCCACTGCCACGCCAACTCTCGATCGACGAATCGGATGAAATGGTCAGGAAACTGAGGATCTCGGGCGCCAATGCCGGCCTCATCTCGAAACTGGAGTGTTCCTCACGCGCCTGTCGGGGCGGTGTTCCTCGCGCCCATCTGTTGGATGGCCGCATCAATGAGGCCCTGCTCACTGAAATCTTCAGCCACGAAGGCTCCGGCACCATGATCTACTCGAACGAGTACCAGCAGATCCGGCGCATCTTCAAAAAGGATGTCCGCTCGGTCATGGCCCTGATCCGCCAGTCCGTGGAGGATGAGGAAATCACCCGGAGGACGAGAGCCGACATCCTTGATCGGATTGAGGATTACTGGATCCTTGAAATCGACCGCACCCCCATCGCCTGCGTGGCGCTTCATACCCACCCGGACCAATCCCTTGCCGAAATGGCCTGCCTCTACGTGAGCAAGGCTCATGAAAACAAGGGGTTCGGTCGCAAGCTCATGGCATTTGCTGAGAACCTGGCCAAGGAGAAGGGCATGGAGAGGATCTACGCCCTGTCCACCCGCGCCGTCAATTACCTCCAGCAAAAAGGAGGCTTTGTCGAGACGGATGCCGAACTGCTTCCCGATGAGAGACGTTCTCGTTACGAGGGAAGCCGAAGGAACTCTAAAATCCTCATCAAAGAACTCCGCTCGCGGAATTCCTGATTCCGGATTGCAAGGCTTGATGCCTCTTACCATGCCCCTTGCCAATGGGTTTCTGAACGGGTTCGGGGTCGATGCCCTGGTAATCGCAGTCTATTTCACCGGCATCTGCGCCATTGGCATCCGGGCAGGAAGGGGAAGCACGACGCTCAAAGAATTCGCCCTTGGGGGTCGATCGATCCCTTGGTGGGCGGTGCTGGCCTCCATCATTGCCGCGGAAACAAGCGCGGCCACTTTCCTGGGAACACCAGCAGAGGGTTTCAAGACGCGCGCTTTTTTTTACGGTCAACTGGCGATCGGAACTGTCATCGCCCGCGTGGTGATCGCCTTCACCTTCATCGGCCCCTATTACCGGTATGGAGTCAACAGCATCTATGAGTTCCTGATGGTCCGCTTCGGACCGCGTACGAAAAACGCTGCCAGCGGGATTTTCCTTTTCACCCGCGTACTCGGCATCGGGGTGAGGCTCTATCTTGGCGGCCTGATCCTGGTAGTTCTGTGGCGTTACCTGTTTCCCGGTGTATCCGTGACGCTGGGCAACTACTTCTGGGGCATTCTGCTCGTGACCCTTATCACGACAGCCTACACGATGGTCGGAGGAATCAAGGCCGTCGTCTGGACAGACCTGATCCAGGCAGCGCTCATGCTCGGATCGGTCTGCTTCGTCCTTTGGTTTCTGATTCATCACCTCGGGGGCATTCGCTCGACGGGCAGGGCGCTGGGGGGATGGAGCCAACTTCACTGGATCCAGGTAGGTTGGGATCGTTCCCTGCCATTCGGTCCAGCCCTTGCTGCGATGCTCTCAGAACCTTACACAATCTTTGCAGCGGTGATTGGATCCACGTTCTTCACCATGGCGACACACGGCACCGATCAGGACATGGTCCAGAGGTTACTGACCGCACCAAATCCTCAAAAATCCCGCCTCTCGCTGATCCTCAGCGGGTTTGCCGACATTCCGATCGCGGTTGCTTTCCTGGGCGTAGGCGTTCTTCTCTATTTGTATTATACGGGCCCGGGAGGAGGAGTCCCCGACATTCCTGATAACGAGATTTTCGCCCATTTCATTGTCCACGATCTACCAACCGGCCTCAGAGGGCTGATCATCGCGGGGGTTTTTGCCACGATGATGGGCTCCACCTCGGCGGCGCTCAACGCCTTAGCAACCAGTTTCACCTCCGACTTTTATCTTCCCTACATGAACCCGGGCGCAGACGAGCGGGCCTCGGTGCGTGCGGCGAGAGTTGCTACTTTGGTCTTCGGGTTACTGATGGTTCTTGTTGGGACTGCAGCCGCCTATTCCGTCCTCAAAGATCCAAGGCTCACAATCATCCCGCTGGCCATCGGTGTCCTGGGATATACCTACGGAGCATTGCTCGGCATTTTTCTGCTCGGAATGCTCACCAGTACTAGAGGGTCGGACCGAACGAATGTCCCGGCTATGTGCGGGGGCATCATCGCCGTCTTCTTCTTGGGCAAGGTCCATCTTCCAGGGTTGGTCGATTTCGGGCGCTGGATGCCCTCCTGGTGGCCCGTTATCGCCTGGCCCTGGTATGTGTTGATCGGTTGCGCCGTGACCATTGTCCTTGCTGCTCCCTTTCACACCGTGGAGGGCGTCAAGGGTTTTCGAGATAGATCAAAAAATTTAAATAATCTTTTCGGGGTTTTTTCTTGAGGGTGGATGGGTGCGGTTTTTAATGTGTAACTCCCCAATCAATTTTCTTACGCCTTGAACATCCCTCTCAGACATCAATCCGGGCTTCCGTCAGTCCCGAAGCAGGAAACGAAGTCCCAACTCTGGGATCAACTAGCCGAAGTCATCAGAGGGCGTGTCAGCCCCGATAGCTTCGACCGCTGGTTCAGCGGAGTTTCCCTTCTTTCTGTTACTCCGGAGGAAGTCACCCTGGGAGTCCCGAACCCGATCCATCAGTTTTTCATCGAAAGCAATTATTCAACGCTTCTCTCTTCGGCGCTTGTGGAGGCCTTTGGATCTCCTCGAAGACTGGTTCTCGATTCTATTCAGGAGACCCATTCCCTAGTGGAAGGGAACGACGGGGCCGAAAGTATCGGGAGGTTGCCCGAAGAGATGCCGGGAGTTACTCAACCTGGATTAAAACCGCAGGCGTCAACCAACAAACCCGCTGCGGCTTCAGCGACTCCCACCGGGATGAATCCCTCCTATACTTTTGAAAGTTTTATCGTGGGAGCTAACAATCAGTTTGCCCATGCGGCCTCTAAGGCCGTCGCGAACTCCCCGGCGCGTACCTACAACCCTCTCTTTATCTACGGAGGAAGCGGATTAGGCAAAACCCACCTTCTCCAGTCGATCGGTCATCAGATCCTTGCCCAGAAAAAGGGGGCACGCGTGGTTTACCTGCGAAGTGAGCAGTTTACCAACGAATTTATTGATGCCATCCAGAAGAACGCCTTGGTTGCTTTCCGCAAGCGCTATCGTCAGGCCGACATCCTGATGATCGACGATATTCAGTTCTTTGCGGGAAAAGAGCGCTCTCAGGAAGAGTTTTTCCATACATTTGGGGCCCTTCACGATGGCAACAAGCAGATCATTCTCTCAAGCGATCGCCCCGCCAGTGAAATTTCCAACTTGGAACAGCGTCTTGTCTCCCGCTTTGAGTGGGGCATGACCGCCGAAATCCAACCGCCAGATATGGAAACCCGTATCGCGATCCTTCAAGGGAAGGCGTCGCGCATGCACATTGAGATCGAGCAGTGGGTTCTGGAATTCCTGGCGGACAAGATCCGCAGTGACATCCGGCGTCTGGAGGGTGCCCTCATGCGTGTGGCCGCCTACAAATCCCTCAGCGGCCACGCCCTCACCAACGATGCTCTGGAGCATCTCCTGCGCGATGTTCTTCAGGAGCAGGCCCGCAAGGCCGTGACCATCGAACAGATCCAGAAAAAAGTGGCCGAACATTTTGATATCCGACTTGCCGATATGACCAGCAAAAGGAGGCCGACCAGCATCGCCTACCCTAGGCAGATCGCCATGTACCTTTCCCGGGAAATGACCCCTTCCACCTTGGTCGAAATCGGGGACGCCTTCGGTGGGAAGGATCACGGAACGGTGATTCATGCCTGCAAGCTGATCAAATCGCGCATCGAGGAGGACCCAAAGGCCCGACATCTGGTGCGTCTGCTCGACCAGCAACTCCAGCGGTAGTGGTAGAAGGCGGAATTTCGGCAGCGGTGCCGTCAGAATCGCTTTGACACGGGAGGCCCCCGAATCTATCCACATAGTTCATCTTCTGCATTCAGCAGCACACTCCTTATCCATGAAATTCACGGTCACCAAACAGGCGCTTCTAGACGGCCTCCAGCGCATTCAAAACATCGTCTCCAGCAGAGTCACTCTGCCTGTTCTTTCGAATGTCCTTCTGGAAACTACGGAAACGGGCCTTCAACTCACGGCCACCGACCTTGAAGTAAGCGTACGGACTGAAACTGCTGCTACTGTCGAAAAGACGGGATCCACAACTCTGCCGGCCAAGCGTCTCCTGTCGATCATTCGCGAACTGCCAGCCGAGGAGATCCAGTTTGACACGGATTCCAAGAATATCACCTCAATCCGTAGCGGCCCCAGCTTCTTCAAAGTGTTCGGGCTATCCAAAGACGAATATCCCGCTTTCCCCTCGCTTGAAGAAAAACGTGGCTTCTCCATGAAGCAGAGCGAACTGAGGGAGGGGCTGAAAAAAACTTCCTACGCAATCTCCCTCGACGAGACTAGGTATGTCCTCAATGGCATCCTTTTCTCCTTCCGTGATGGTCATCTGACGTTGGTGGCCACCGATGGACGCCGCCTTGCCCTCTGCGATGCCGAGTTGGGAGAGATCAAGTATCCGGCGGGTCACGAGCGCGATTTCATTGTCCCGACGAAAGCCATCAGTGAACTCCAGAGACTTCTTGTCGATGACCGCGAAGTCCGCCTTCATGTGGGGGATAATCTCGTGGCTTTCGATCTTGGAACCACTGTTTTGGCCACAAAGCTTGTCGATGGTACCTACCCGAACTACCGCCAGGTCATTCCCGGCGAGGCGAAGGAAAGGGTCTCCCTTGAGCGGGAAATGCTCCTCCAGTCCGTTCGGCGCGTCTCCCTGCTGAGCAGCGACAAGAGTGGCTCCGTGCGCCTCAACTTCACGAAAAACAATCTCGATATCACATCGAACACGCCGGAAGTCGGCGAGGCCAAGGAGTCCATTGCCGTGCAATACAAGGGACGTGATCTTTCCATCGCCTTCAATCCCGAGTTCGTGATCGATCCTCTTCGCAACTTGAGCGACGATACCATCGCCTTTGAGCTGATTGATGAAATGAGCCCAGGCGTGATCAAGATCAATTCGGCACAGCGTTTCCTTTATGTGCTAATGCCAATGCGCGTCTCGGTCTGATCACTCGTTGTCCCGAGGATTATACCGCCAGAATTCCCGTTCCGGGAAAATTCACGCATGAAGAGATCACTCCTGCTTCCTTTCCTCCTGGTTCTTCTCCTCTCGGGTTGCGAGGCGCCCCTTGTTCTCCAGACCACTCAGGATCGGGAATCCATCGCAGCCACCATCAAGGGGGAGCATCCCGGGGATTACTTCATCGGCCGTAGATTCTATAAAGTGGATTACAAGATGTGGGGATGGGTCAAGAGCCCCGGCGAGACGTGGAAACAGTCGCGACTCGTGATGTTCAACGAGCAGAAAAAGCTGGCTCCCGACAGGGAGCACAATGCCGTTGGAACGGATAACAATTACGAATACCGCCTTGCCGGCCGCTTCTCAGGTGAGAAGGTCTACGAACCGGCAAGCGATACGTTCTACCCCGAGTTTGTCCTGACCTCAGCTACCGTCATCTCCACCAATCCCCCCCTGATTTTTCCAGACAAACGCTGGATAGATCCCGCCATTCGCTTGCTTAATCCACCCCAATACTGAAAATATGAACATGATGAATTCCACTGAAAAAAACCTTTTTGATCTTTCCGGAAAAATTGCCGTCGTTATCGGCGCAACAGGCGTTCTTGGCGG
>Ga0114959_10001319_pt1 | contig 21899 bp, 20 predicted proteins | sample C_130625_EF_Meta_FD_87317 | JGI IMG/M metagenome (GOLD analysis project Ga0114959, IMG submission 87317) | Freshwater microbial communities from Lake Croche, Canada to study carbon cycling - C_130625_EF_MetaG | ecosystem: Environmental > Aquatic > Freshwater > Lake | place: Lake Croche, Canada... | reverse complement strand
TGTTCATGCAAACAGTTTCATCAGGGCACGACGTTGGGTCGTCGCCGCGGCCCGTCGCCGGCGTTTCTTGGTGGTGGCCGGGGCCGCGGCCTTAGAAGGGCTCGGGCCCGGCCCCCCTTTCTTGGCGGCACAGGGGCATGCCTTGGTCGCCTTGGTCGGTGTCCCAGGACTGTATTTGAGAAACCATAAATTGTATTCGCGGGTACCCCGTTGGTTCGCCAATTCCTTGAATTTGTTGGATTTTTCAATACGAATGTCGTCCAGCGTCGCCTGTTCCCCCACGCAATCCGACGAAAACCGTTTCAAGATGCCCCGCTGTTCCAGGCGATTTTCCTGCTGGACGTCAAACAAGAACTTGGCCATGCACATGATGCGTTCGGGGTAGTAGTAAGGCAATTGAACGTATTTGAACGCCAGATAAAACGTGAGCAGCGTGTCAATGGTGCCGATAAAAACCTTGCGTCCTTCCACATCTATTTGGTTGTAGCTGTGGCACGCAATGGGTTCGTACATATGGGCTAAAATATCCTTGCCGACCCGGATTTCGTAATGGACGGGGACGATTTCTCCAATGGGTTCCCGCCGTTCAATCTGGGCGTTTTTCACGCCGACGTCCACCAGACGTTCTCGGACAATGGTGGCGACCCTCTCCGGGGTCTCGGACAAGACATCAAAGTCGGGCACCCTTTGCACCAAGCGACGTTGTTTGACCGGCATGTACCGCGAATAGATGCTGCTGGCGTAGCCGCCGAAAAAGACGACACCCTGATCCACCAAGGTATCGCGCACCGTCCGGTATATTTTTTCTTGGATACTCTCGTCGGCGTCTTTAGGAATATCGTCCATCTGCCGTTGAAAATTGACCTGTTGGCAATCGTAGTTCACATGAAAAGGGTAATGTTCGTTGAGTATGGTGAGCCGCTTGAGCACCTTTTCCCACCGTGACACGTCGCCTCGGGGACGGGACAATTCCAAGTACATGTTCATGCGCAGAAAATCCGGCGGCGAGTAGAGGATGCCTGCGACGGAAATGGCCTCGGACTGCAGCGACTTGAACAGGGCTTCCGGTAAATAGGTAATGTCCGCAATGGGCGTAAAGTTGACAAAGACCTTGAACGTCCCGTAATGCACGCCGGCTTTGGCCTCCACCTCTTTGTACCCTTTGGCGTAATACAGATCCGCGAGCTCCACCGCATGGTCCATCGCTTCGGGCGAATAAAAATCGTAGTCGGGAATTTCCACATCCCGGTTGTAGAATTGCGCTTCCCGGGGCAGGATGTTGTTGATGGCCGTGCCTCCGTAACAAATGAGCTTCTTGGTCACCAAAAACTCTTCTAAAATGGCGATGATTTGGTCAATCTCTGGGTTGCGTACGGCGGTACTCTTGACCTTTTCCTCGGTCTCATCCACGGCATGACGCAAAATCGCGAGTTCGCATTCTTGGAACGACATGTTATCCTCGCATAATTTGGTCTTGTATTTCATCGGTCTCCGGCGCCTATGGCGATAACCTTTACTACTATATAGTATCCTTGCAAGATTTCCGATGCCCCGCACGTTCAAGACCCCACAAAATAAAAGCCGGGACCCTCCGCCTGTCCCAAGACCTGCCCAAGGTCCGGTTCCTAGCCAGGGACCCCATTTGATGACCTCGTTGGCCGAAGGCGTCGCTCTGGGCACCGGTTCCGCGTTGGGACATCGTTTGGTTGCCAGTGTATTCAATGCCTCCGCACCGACGCCTGCCACCCCACCCCCCAAGCCCGTGGTACGAGACTGTCGCCCCCTCTGGCACGATGTCGCCGAATGCCGCGCCGCCTTTTCCGAGGAACATTGCCAACCTGTTTACGAAACCTATCTCACTTGCATGAACCTGCCCACTGCCTAGAACCCCCGGCCCCAGCCCGGCCCGGCCCCAGCTTCGCCTTGTGCCTTGTGCCTTGTGCCTTGTGCCTTGTGCCTTGTGCCTTGTGCCTTGTGCCTTGTGCCTAGGACATGTATAGGATCCTATACTAAACGGGTCACGAAGTGACCCGTAAGGTTGCTTGGCAATCATGTCATTGGATTACAAGTTTCCCAATCCGTATTTTTGTAGGTACGGAATGGCCAAGTAAAACGGCACAAATGCCGTTCCCTGGGCCGCAAAAAACGCCTCATAGCCCACCAACTGGTCCCCCTGGAAATAAAACGGGTATTCCACGATTTGGGTCCCGTAATTCTCCGTGAAAAACGCCAGACTGAGGTCTAAATTCGCCGTACTGGGGAAAATCCACGACCAGAAACTCTTGGCCCGGTTTGCGGCGGACCCGCCCCCCGCTTCCGGTCCGGGTTCCACTGCGATGAACCGGCTCACGGTGGACATTTGCGTGCCGTCCACTAATTGCACCGGCTGAGTGAGCATGGCCTCCAATTGCCGCGGCGAATATTTGAGCATGGACATTCCCCCGGAATACAAGTTGACATATTGGGGCAGCGTGGTCTGACGGAATACCGCGTCCTGGATGACGTTTTTGTCCAAGACGATGACCACATTCTTGGCGAGGTTCGCGAATCGCACGGTGGCCGGGTCCAAGGCGCCTCGGTACTGAGTGCGGGAAAAATACCGCTGGATGAGCCCCGCCACGTCTTGGTACGCATCCTTGTCCCCCGAATAAATGCGCAGTTGGATGAACAGGGGGTCGGCCGTGTTGGGCGACGGCCCCTGGAACGCGAAATCACGCACCCGCTGGAACACGTCGGTCAACAACAGACAATTCTTGGACGTCATGGAGACCCCCGTGGGGTCGGTGGAAAACGCCACGCACGGTTGGCGCGAATGCTGCAGGGTGGGGTCACTCTTCAAGGTCGGTATGGACGTCTCCAAATAGTACACCGCAAAGTCCAAGAAGCGGCACCCCCGTGACATGACGTATTTGATCATGTCCAAGGTCACATAGGTTCCGGTGCAGGCACTGTTGTAGGATGCCTTGATGCAATACTCGCGCAGGGGCAAATTCCCCATTTTGCTGACATTATAGGAAGCGATTTCCGAGGGCGTCTTAGTGCTCGTGACGGTGAGCAACTCGTTGGTCTGGGGGCTCGGCATGGCAGCATTGGCATCAGTCAAGGTGAATCCTTCCGTGGTCCGGGCAACCTCATCTAGATTGCCAGGCAGGCGCTGAATCCGGGCACGTTGTACCAAGAGCAACCACAGGACCAAGATGGATACGATTAAAATAGTGGCAATGATGAGTTTTCTTAGAGTGCTCATGGTGCGTATATCGGTTGGCTAATATATTCGGCGATTTTTTTCACGCGAAAGCTACATAGAATGCTTATCCCATCATAGAGTATAGGATTTTTATGGCGGGGGGATTGTTGAATATTGTTTCCGTCGGCAATGCCAACGTCATTTTGAACGGAAACCCGACCAAGACGTTTTTCAAAGTGGTTTATTCTAAATATACCAATTTTGGTCTCCAAAAATTTCGGTTGGATTACGAAGGATCCCGGGATCTCCGGCTCACCACATCCTCGCAATTCACTTTCAAGGTCAAGCGTTACGCCGACCTGCTGATGGACACCTATTTAGTGGTGACGTTGCCCGATATTTGGAGCCCGATTTATAACCCGGCCCAGGAGACCAATTATCAGTGGGCGCCGTACGACTTTCGTTGGATCAAATACCTTGGTATTCAGATGATTGAGTCACTGGAAATCAACTGCGGGTCCACCTTGATTCAGCGGTATACCGGCGACTACCTAGCGGCCATGGTGGAACGCGATTTCACCGAGGAGAAAAAGGCGCTGTTTTACCGGATGATTGGTCATGTTCCCGAACTGAACGACCCGGCCAACGCCTTTGGTCGGGTCAACATGTATCCCAATGCGTTTTATACCAACAATTCGGCGGGGAGCGAACCGTCTATCCGGGGGCGCACGCTCTATATTCCCATCAACACGTGGTTCACTTTAGACAGTCGGTGTGCCTTCCCCTTGATATCGCTCCAATACAATGAATTGACCATTACGGTCACGCTGCGACCCATTCAGGAACTCTTTCAGGTGCGCGATGTGACCGATTTCAACAACCAGTTTCCGTACATTCAGCCGGATTTCAACAACGACGTGTTCCGCATGTACCGGTTTTTGCAGACCCCGCCCGATGTGCGCATTGATTCCAATTATCAGAGCCTTGCCACGGTGTACGAGAACCAAACCACGACGTGGAATGCCGACGTGCACCTGATGACGACGTATTGTTTCCTGTCCAACGAGGAATCGCGCCAGTTTGCGGCGGAGGACCAGATTTACCTGGTCAAGGACGTCTTTAGGTACCAATTTTACAATGTGACGGAGACGGCGCGGGTCAAGTTGGAGAATTCCATGGGCATGGTCGCGGCGTGGATGTGGTATTTGCAGCGCAACGACGTCAACATGCGCAACGAGTGGAGCAATTATACGAACTGGCCCTACGAATCGTTGCCGTCCAATGTGGTGGTGCCGCCCGCGGCCCTGCCCCTGCCTCCCATGTACAACGGTAGCCTTAATCAGTTCAACCAGGTTTACGAGAGCACCCAGAGCGCCTTTTATGACCCCAACATGGTGTTGACCACCGGCCCCTACCAAAGCCCCAACTATTTTCCGCAGAATCTACCCAACAATAAGTACAGCACTGGTTTGTACATCAGCGGCGATTTCAACGCCGACAACCAGAAGGACATTTTGTTGACGCTGGGCATCTTGTTTGACGGCGACTACCGGGAAAATGTCTATCCCCGGGGCGTGTACGACTATATGGAGAAATACGTGCGAACGCCCGGTTCGGCCAAGGAGGGGCTGTATTGCTATAATTATTGTTTGTCCACGGATGCGCGGGAATACCAGCCATCCGGCGCCATCAACCTGAGTAAATTCAAAAACATTGAGCTGGAACTGACCACGTATTTGCCGCCCACCGATACCACCAATGTACCCGAGAAGGTGGTGTGCGGGGTGAATGGGCAGCCCATCGGCATCAGTTTGAACAACAACTGGCGCCTCTACAATTACCAGTACAACATGGTGGTCTTTGAGGAGCGGTACAATGTCTTGTCGTTCATCGGGGGCAACTGTGCCATGATGTATGCGCGTTAAGGCGGTGTATTGGTGTCGTATCTATCTGTGCGTAGATATATACGAACGACGTCGGTTCCACCCCATTTAGATGCATGAAACCACCTGGAAGAAAAAGAAGAATCGCACGAAAGTTCCTGAAACGTTCTCGGATAGGACCGTTGCCGCCTCCAACGAACCCGTCAAGCGTGCGACCACTCCTCTGGAAGTGACCCTGGCATGGTTAACGCCGCGGTCCTCTGACATATCAGATACTCATGCATCCTTGAAAAACGTCAACGACATGGTGACCGAGGGATTTGATGCGGCGGCCGAAGACGCGCTCAAGCAGCAACTGGCCCATCCCCCGTCCCAAGCGAATTCAACCACGTATGGGATGATGTTAGAAACAACCGCCCCCGAGTTGGATAGCAACGGCAACAGTCCGGGGATAGTGACCGACAACCTCGGCAACTATTTGGGCTACCACAGTATTCCTAAATGTCATCCGGTGATTTTTCAACACCAACTCTTGGGATTTTCCACGATTACCGACGCAAACGACCCCACGAACGGCATCACCACCAGCATCGCGACGCGCGCGCAGTGCCAGTCTTACCAGAACGCGATGGATGCGTCCAATTTGCTGTTGGGTGGGGGGCAAGGCCAGATTCAGATCCAGTATATTCAGTCGGGCAACGAGACCAAGGCGTACAATACCACCTTGGGGGGCATGGGCGACCCGAATTCCTCGCTGAACAACATGGACCTTTCGCAAAACATACATGCGGTAGTGAAGTACACCATTGAAGCAGTGAACAAGGGCATTTATTACGCATCTTACCCACTCATTTACACGCAAAAGGTCATCCAGAATTTTTCCGGGATGGTGACGGACACCTTTTCGGGGGTCGGATTTTACGAAAGGGTGGCCCCGAGTGACCTGGACCGACTGTGCGTGTACGTGACGATCCAAAACATCATTTGGTACTTTATTTGCATCTGGATATTCTTCAATTGGTACTATTTGATCTGTTACCGTGAGAATGGTCATCCGGTCAAAACGTACGACATCTCGTGGGTATGGCTCAAAGAGCATAATATCTTCCTGAGTTTGTTCTTCAAATATGTGGTATGTCAGGTATCGTTCATCAATGCGGTGATGATGTTTTTCCAGAGGTACGCCAATTTTGTCTTGGGTCCGGTCTGGGGGCCCAAAATTAACGCGATGATCTTGTTTGTCTTGATCGTACTCTTGGTGATTTATGCGGACATGACGACCAAGATAATGAATTTGTTTTTCCAGTCGCTCGCTGCGAATATACCTAATTGGTTGGTGGCGTTGCTGATTGGCATGGCCTTGGTCTTTGCCTTGTACACGTTTTTATTGGAGGATTGGATTGTACTGGCCCTCAAATTCGGCACCATCATCTTGGGCATTTTTACGATTGTGTTGTTCATTTTGCGGATATTGTGGTCCGTGTTGATCATCTGGGTTGCCTCGCTCCTGATTGCGTTATATTTTATTGTCTACTCGTTGTTTGCCATGGCGATTTATTCGCGGACATCGGTCTTTCAAACCATACGGCAAATGACGGAATACATGTCGGCTGGGTTTGAGCCGCCCTCGCCGTTCAAATACAGCGTATGCCGCCCGCGGACATGGGGAGAATGGTTGATAGAGCTTCTGAAAGCGATTGTCAGTTTTTTGATACAATACTTGTTTGAGATTATCTTGATCTTCATGCTCATCTACAATATTTACGTGTATGTGATGTTACTGGGCGACAATGCCAATTTACAGAACGCCATGATTGTGATCACCGTATTTATCGTCTTGGGTGTCTTGGGATTCATGTACCGCAAACTGTTCCCGGTGTCCAGTCGGGCTCCTACAGACGAAATTCACGAGGTTCAACGGGCCATGGGGGTGTTTTCCACGTCGGACCTGGCCCGGGAGACGTCCACCACGTTGTTTCCGACATTCAAGGGACTCTCGGCCAAGCTCACCAATTTATTCATACCTACCCGAGAAGAGGAAGCCGCGCGGCAGCAACGTAAACAGGCCCAGGCCGGGGGGCCGACTCAGGCCCCGGCCCCGGCCCCGGCCCCGGGAGCCCGTCCTGGCCCCGGGAACCCCCCCAATGTCATTGGAGGCGTACCGACCAACGGATTAGTGTAGATTGTAGATACATGAAGGTGTAGAAAGACCACCGGACTGTTTTTTCACCGTTTTTTTCACAGGGTAATATAGAAGTGCATGTCTACGAATCCGCCCATACCCATAAGCAACAAAGCCGTGTATATTGGTAATTTAGGTCAGACTCCGGCCCCTGTGGCCCAGGCCCCACAGGCCATCAATGCTATTCCGTGGACCGCCTCTCCCTCCACGGCTCAGACCCCGACGTATTCTCCGCAAGTGAATGGCGTGGCGGAGTTTGGGCCCTCCCCGGCCACGCCTACCCACTTGCCAATCTATACCAACAATCCGGTCAACTACGCGTGGTCCCCGGCCGCTTCTACGCCTCCCCCCCGGGCCGGCCAGTTTTTGCTGGCCGCTCCAGGTTCTTTTCGTCCGGCCGACGACCTGGCCATCAATTACAGTAAATTGACCGGACTGAATTATGCTTCCCCCGCGGACGCCCCCCTGGGCGGTTTCTGTAGGACCAACGCGACCAACCCCGGTCAAATAGATTCCGTGTGTAACAGTCTAGACACGAACGTATGTGCATCCACCCAATGTTGCGTGTTGATCGGCGGTTCGGGCGATGGTTCGGCCGGCGGTCCGGCCACAGGCCGATGTGTGGCAGGAGGAGAAAATGGTCCCGTCATGACGTCGTATTATACCGACCCGACCATCATGCATCGCGACCGGTACTATTACCAAGGCAAATGCTACGGTAATTGTAGCAATAATCCGATAGGAACCCCTTCTTCGCCCCCGGCACCTGCGGCACCTGCTGCTCCTGCGGCTCCTGCTGCACCTGCGGCTCCTGCTGCACCTGCGGCTCCTGCTGCTCCTGCTGCTCCTGCGGCTCCTGCGGCTCCTGCTGCGCCCGCACACCCCTTACCTCCAGGCAACGGAGGCGCCAAGCCCACGGTCGCGGCCTCCGGTATCAATTATGCGGTCTTGGCCGACGCCGCCATCGTGGCCGGTGCCTTGCTCTTGTAACAACACAACATAAACACAGACGATATAGGATCCTATATCATCTATGAAATTTTACGAAACTCATTTTGAGGATTATTGCAAGTCCGCCGAAAAGTTCCAAGAAACGGCGCTGCGGTCTGGTCAGGATAACGGGGACATCGTACCGGCCGCGGCCGAGCCCGACCCCCCACAAAATTGGATTGTTTACGGCCCCTCCGGGGTGGGAAAATATACCCGGACCCTGACCCTGTTGAAGCCGTACAGCCCGAGTCAATTGAAATACGACAAGAAGGTGAAAGCGGCCACCGAGAAGCAATCCTATATTTACCGCATCAGTGACATCCATTACGAGGTGGACATGTCCCTCTTGGGTTGCAATGCCAAGATTATTTGGCACGACATTTACAAGCAAATCGTGGACATTGTTACGATTAAACCCGAAAAGCTGGGGTTCATCGTCTGCAAGAATTTCCACGCGATTCACAACGAACTCTTGGACATTTTCTACAGTTACATGCAACAGCATTGCTACGAACGCGACGACGTCCATCACCCGGGTGTCGTCCAGATTTATTTTATTCTCATCACCGAACATGTCAGTTTTTTACCGAGCAACATTGTGGACCATTGTCAGTTGTTACGGGTGCCGCGCCCACGGCGCGACAACATGCTCGCCTTTGCCGGCATTTACAAAGACAAGGACCCTGAGAAAGTGACGTCTGTGTTGTCTACGGTGGGCACCGACGACATCATCAATCTGAAGGAAGTGTATTCGTTCGCCTTGGTCGCCCCGCCCCATCACGAATTGCCCCAAGACCATTTCAATATGGTGTGCGATACCATCATTCAGGAGATGCATACCCTGATTGGACGGATTCGGGGGGTCGGCGCCGAAGGCGCCGACCCCTCCCCCTCTGTTGCTGCCCCCACTACCTCGTTGACGTATTTCCGCGACTGTCTTTACGATATCTTGATTTACAATTTGGATGGCATTGAATGTGTCTGGTACATCTTTAGGCATTTCGCGGTGTCGGGACATTTGGTCCCTGGTTCGCCCCCCATGCAGCGTCTTCTGTACAAACTGACGGTGATTCTCAAACAATACGGCAACAATTACCGGTCTATTTTTCATTTGGAGAATGCCGTGTTTTCCATCTTGGAGGCGGCCACGGCCACCTCCTGAATAATCCGGTTTGAAATGGTACAGGTATATTCCACTACTGCGTGTAGAGAATCGTGGGCCAACCCACGAGGGAGGGACATATATCTGCGTATCTACTACGTAGAAATAACATGCCGCATCCATCCACGATTTTATGGAATGCCACCGATCCCGGGCTTCATTCCAATTTAGGCGATAACTCGCGCATAGAAACGGAGGTCATTATGTTGCCGATGGTGGTCATCTTCTTGGTGGGGTTTGTGATATTCTACCGGCGGTGCGTTTGACTGGTCCTCCTTCCCGTCCTAGAACAGCCGGTTCGGTACGCACATGGACTGGCCATTGGACTGACCGTTGATTCGTTCGCAATGGTAGTTGCGGGCACAGTTCAGGTCACAGGAACCGGGCACATTCGCGATCATGGCGGGAACGCAGATGGATCCGATGCCTTCAGACGTCTGACACTTCCATCCGGCCATGCAGTCGGGAATACAGGTCAGATTTTCTGATGCACGATCCGTATTAGATGCGATGCTTGTAGGACGGGGTAAAATGGTACGTACCGGGGTCTCGGAAGCCGGGTCCCGGGCCCGGGCCGAATCCTTGGGGCCACGCTGCTGGCTTCCCGGGGTCGTATTTGTCCGTTCGGCAGAGGGACCCCGCGTCACCGAACTTGGTGACAGGGGCCAGGTGGTCTTGTTGTACATCTCGTCGGGGGTCAGTATCCCGACGAAACTGGTCGCCGCATTGATCCGGTCCGCATCTTGCAAAGCATCCGCCGTAATCGCCCCAGGACCCCGGTCGGTGACACGAAACCCCTGGCAGTCGCCGTAACATTTGCCGTCGCGCCAGTAATAAAACAGGTCCTTTTGTGGCATGGTTTTCCCCCAGTAGTTGTTGTAGGCCCGGGCATTGTTGGTATTGGGGAAAGCCGCACGACACGCGGTACCGTTGACATAGACACAGACATCGGATGCGACACACGCTTCCGGGTCCAAGGCACGGCACGCGGTGTCCAGGGTGACCGGACGCACATGTTCTAAACCATGCGGTTCGGGGCTCGTAAAATCGTCGTATGGTTTTTCCAACGATTGCGAATAATCCGCCAAGACATTGCGCGCACCCCAGTGAGACTGAGGCGCAATCACAGTGCGATCACTGTCGACGTCAGTGATGGGCCTCGCATCCTCTGTATCTTTCCTGAGGCCCGTGCTACTGTCTACCGGAATGTCGCGCTGTGAATAGGGTTCCATCGGCCCAGCTCCGCCCGGCCCGGCTCTGCCTTGCCCGCCATTGCCGGGCAAGGGCAAGGCGTACATGAGGGCCGCCACGCATATCAATGCCGCCACCAAGAGCGTGAAAATCAACACATACATAGATACATATTCCTTAGATTATACATTCACGCCTGCCCGTTGCACTTGGCCCGTTCCTTTGCCCATCCTCAAACATGCTATATGATCAAGCCTGCGCGATATTAGATATGCATCCCAAAGACGGTAAAACCCGGATCATCATCAAATCCCATTACCGTCGTCTATGTCTGAAGTACCATCCGGACAAGAATACGGACCCGGGAGCGACCGAACAGTTCCAAGAAATCAATGAAGCCTATACCGTGTTATTAAGACATTTGCGAGACATGGACCAAGACGAGGACGGCGACAGCGAAGATTCGGACCCGGAACCCGCTGCCTCCCAGGTTCCTCATTCCACCAAGGAGTGGATACAGCGGTTGGCGCCCCTGTTTCAATCCATGGGGCAACCGATTCTGCATCATCCGGGATGGCCCGAAATCACGCAATGGCTCTCTCAAGCGTATCAATCCAATGCCTTGAAGTTTTTAAATACTCTGGACAAGGGGACGCTCCAAGATATTTACTATTTTATTTGCAAGCACCGACGGCGGTTTCCGCCCGTCACCGAGGCCTTGGTAGAATACATTGGGAAATTGCTGAATTTGTCACTGCATACCCGGACACATCGCGACAAGGTCGTGGTGCTTCATCCCGACCTCAATGACCTCTTTCTGTGCAATGTGATTAAGCACCAAGAAGGCGACCATAAATATCTGATACCGACATGGATGGAAGAAACGGTCTTTGATATCGCTGCGGCCACGGCCGGGGCCGAGGCAGACAAGGGACCAGAGGGTTCTGGTGGTCCTGGGGATCCGGGCGAGTTCATCGTGTATTGTGTTCCGGTCTGCCCCGACGGCGTATCCTTGGACGAAAACCACCATGTCCATGTCCAGGTGCACTGGATGTTCCAAGAGGTCCTTAACCGCCCCGAAACCGATCCGATACAGGTGCAGGTCACCGCCTCCCAGGTGTTTGAAGTAACCCGTTCGGATTTGTTGATGCGCGGATACCAAACCCGAATATTTCCCCGGCAAGGGGTCCCCATCGGGAACACCAAGGACATTTTTGACGTCTCCAACAAAGGCAATGTCATTTTGCATATTTACCTCACTTAGACGACCCCTTATTGAGAGGTTATTGCTGCTACATTCGGCGGGTTATTGGTTGCCTGCACCAGTGGCACCGTCAGCCTGGGGTTTGGTACCTCGGCTTTCTGGGGTAATGCGATAAATGGCTTGACCGGAGGTTGAATTCCCGTAAACCGGTTCACCACCCCCGCCGCCAAATTGTAGATGCGCACATGTTCCTCGACCACCGTCGTCGGTTTAGGCGCTTCCACCACATACGCCGTGATTTTATCCACGTAATTGCGGTCCTGTTTGCGGCGAAAATACGCTTCTTCGTACTCCTTGGTGTACTTGTCCGTGGCATCCATATACGCCACATTGGGCATCACCCGGTCCGAGAGATGGTATTTGACCAGTCCCGGAACGCCTGCCCGTTTATAATAATACAAAAACCGTTCTTGGTGCGCCAGTTGCGATTGCTGCGGTTTCTGTTTTTGTCCGGTCACGGTGACCCCGTGGGAAGCAATGGGCAGCCGGTTCTTGTCGGTAAAGACGATTTTACCGGGGGTGGCGGGGTCCAGGGTCACCTTAAACCCCGACTCGCTGTTGAATATATGAGTTAAATTGCCACAGGCGTCGGCCAAAGCCAAGCCTTCCACATACGTTAACTTTTTCACTTCTTTCGCCATCATATATGATATATGTTCATAGATGATGACCGAGCCTAAACGATGTTCCTTGTCCACCACCGGCCAGCACAACTTGAACCTGCAGATGTATTCTTTCCGGGAAATCCTGGGGCTTTTCCGTCTGGACGGCGTGTCCACGCTCACGGCGGACCATATGAAACAGGCGAAACAGACGGTGTTGCGCATGCATCCCGACAAATCCCGGCTTCCCTCGCAGTATTTTCTCTTCTACAAAAAGGCGTTTGATATGGTGGCCGAATACTACGACAATCAGACCAAGACCGACCGCGCGGTGCCGAGCGAACCGATGCAGTATACGGCCCCGCGAACCAGCGGTCTGTCGCGCGCGGCCGAGAATGGGGTCCAAGACAAAATTCGGACCATGAAGGCGACGGAATTTCAGACCACGTTCAACCGTCTCTATGAGGAAAACATGCGCGACCGGGAGGAGGAACGCCGACGCGAAGAACGGAACCAGTGGTTCAAAACCGAAGATGCCACGGCCGATTGGGATACGTACGCCCGTCAGGGTGGCGATATTCACCAGAAATTCCAGCATATCAAACAGGCCCAGGCGTCCCAGCAGATGGCCTTGTACCGGGGGGTACAACCGCTGGTCACCAACCGCGGCATGGGCGACTCCTTCCATGAAGGCGTCGACGACGCCGAGGACGCGTACATTACCACCGACCCCTTTGGCAAACTGAAATTTGACGATCTGCGTAAAGTACACAAGGACCAGACCGTGCTCTCCGTCAGCGAACGGGACGCGGACCAGGTCACCCAATACGGTAGCGTAGACAAGCTGCGCACCGCCCGGCGCGACGACGACCACGCCCATCCCGTTTTAGACAAAAGGGAGGCCCAGCGTCTTCTGGACGAACAAGAGGCGGCGAACCGCCGACGTTTTGAACAACGGCAACATGCGGCTAAATTGCAGACCATGCAGTACCAAGAAAAAAATGCCCAGGTCCTGTCGGGCTTCATGTACCTGGGCAACGGTTAGTTGGACTTGGCCCATGGCCCAAAACCATGTATAGGATCTTCCTAGGATCCTATACTTGTCTTGGGAATTACCACGAACGGGCCCGGGTCATTCCGCCCGTGGGGTTCGCAGTCATTTTCAGGACGAGGGCCGTCAACTGGTTTTCCAGTTCTCGGTAATCGTGTTGAAGGGCCCGGATGTCCCGCTTCATCTGTTCCGTGTCGGGTTCTTCAAAGGCCACGCTGCGTTCACGGATTCCGCTGGTAGCGCTGGTCTCGGTGGCCACGGGAGGCATGGGAAGAATATTTAGGATGTTGCGTGGGAGAGGGTCGGTGGACGAGATGGTGAGGGTCCGGACCGGAGGGGGAGGGGGGAATGTGCCCGGAGGGGCCGGAGAGAGTTGCGGCGGCGTGGGCGGGGCCGGGGGCGGCGGCAAAATGAGGTTTTCCCGTTCGCGCAACTGCTGTTGGATCAGTTCGTCCATGTTGGCAATCGGCGTATCCAGTTCGGTCACCTTGAAATCAATCTGTTGCGGGGGCGGACGTTGCAGGAATGTCTTCATTTCCTCCTGTTTTTGCAGAAACTGTTCATGAAGATGACTACCCGAATCAGGACCGTTGTTGGCCGTCGCGCCAGCTTGACTAGGGTTGGGCCCACCTGCCGGTCCTCGCGTGGGAATGCGCGAAGCCGTGGGGCGGTCCAAGTCCTGAAACGCGGAACCCATGGCCCTAGTATCGGGAAACGGCTGTGACTGGACTACCCGTCGGTCCACCGGAACGGTTCTCAGGGTCTCCAACATGGTACGCAATACGGCCTGGTTCAACCGGTTCAATTCGCTCGTGGTCAGAGGTTGTTGAAACCAAGTAGCGGGCAAGTTTTCGTAGAATTGCTGTATATGATGCTTGAACCAAGCGGGGCGTTCGGAAGGCGTCATCACATGTATTTCGGGACGCTCCTGTAAAATTTCCCATAGGATGGTCTGATTGTCGCGATGTATAAAGAGTGCCATGTATTCATCTCATGGCACCGTTTTATGTTGGTTTGGTTCGTAGGTCTTAGTTGCGTTTGATGGCCACCGTTTTATGGTAAGCCCGCGGAGGAACGTTGATGACCAAGGCGTTCATGTAATTATCCACCCATCCCAGGTTGAACACGTCCGACGGGTTGCTTTCTTCCACGTCCGTGTACGAAAAGGTCTCTTCGGAATTGATATGGTTCGGGTAACCAATCACCCATAGACGCACTTTTTGGTCGCTCATTTTGCCGCCGCGTTGTCTTTGGGTCTTGGTCTGTGGTTTCTTGGTACGGCGGCCTTGTGTACGGCGGCCTTGTGTACGGCGGCCTTGTGTACGGCGGCCTTGTGTACGGCGGCCTTGTCGGTTCGTTCGCTTACCCATAGTGACTGCTACTATATCTTGGTATTTGTTCCGGTCGGGGTCCTAAACCGGGTCATTGAAATACTCGTTGCGAAACCGGGCCACCACGGCGTCCGGCACACGCTTGGTCTCAAACCGACGCAGTGCGGTCATGACGCTCATCGGACGCTGATCCCATTTCCCGGTGACCAAGGTAACCAAGAAGAAGAGGGAATACATGCCGCATTCGCTGTTGCTAAATTGGTGCTGGACCCGGTTCTTCCGGTAGGTCATCTTTAGGCCCAGCTCCCGAGCCTGGTCCAAGATGCGGTGGACCAAGGTGTCTATTTCGGGTGGGGTGTCATTGAGAGCGCTATCAAAGTAAAAGACGATGCCGCGGTTCAGGTCCACGTAGAGGGTGACCCAGTGCGAGCCGGCCTCGTCGTGCTCGTCTAAATTGAAGCTGAGACCGATTTTTTTGATGCGGGGTTGCTTGGCGTCGGGGCCGACATAATTGGCCAAACGAAAGGTGCAGATGGCGTTTTCCACGCATCCCCGTTTCCCCGGAAGGCGTTTATCAAAGTCTATGGGACTGGGTCCCAAGAAAGTAAAGTCCGGGTAGGCGGCCTCGTATTGACGCAGCACGTTGATAATGTCGTAATTGGACAACCATTCCCGGGGGTTCTTGAGCCATTCCCGGGGATGTTTCGGGGCGAAAATACGTTCTTCCAGATACTGTCTTTGGGTAGCCGGCAGCAGCTTCAGCCAGCAGTCTTCTTGGTCGCATTGGTCCGAGAGGCGGTCCCGGAGAGCTTGCACCAGCGCCGCCGGTTGACGGGCCAGGATGGGCGGCTGGTCGGGATGGGTTCGGTTGTAGGCGTCGCGGATGTTGACCAAGATGGACCGGTCGTAACAGGTGCGTTGGGTGGCCCGGGTCCCCGCTCTCGTCATGGCCGTTGGCGCGCAGTTGACCTTGCGAAATGCCTTCTTGGTACGTCGGCCTTTCGTTGTGGCCTTTCCTTGGAACCAGGACCATAGACTACGCAACCTGGGGGCGGGGTTGGTTTCGTTACTCTTGATGGTATTCATGCCCGCCTGGTCTGTTTTCTGAATTTGTTCCGCTAAAATGGTATATAGTATTGATCACATATATGCCTACTCCACATGCTCGGTCTTGTTGTATGGATTACCGCCGCAATGACGGCGCGAGTCGCGGAGGCATGGTCGCCGGCGGACCCGCGGTTCCGACCCAGTCTCTTGCCCCCTCTGGGAGCATCGCAGCCCGTGGTGCATCCCCTCTCTGTGAAACAGTTGCTGCAGGGGTTGACACAGCACGATTTTGAACAGATTTACTTTGTGGGCAACCGGGTCTACACCACGGCTCCGATCACATCTGAGACCAAGGCCAAGGACGAGACCGAGGCCAGCACCGGATCCGCTGGATCCACGGATTACGTGTATTCCACGGAGATTAGCCCCTATATCACGACCAAATTGGTGGACGCGTCGCTCTACAGCGGCCTGGACCCCCAGTTCATTCCGGCGCCTGCGGCGCCGGTCGCCCCCCCTGGTAACGGGTTTGGTGACCTCCTGTTTACCGCTATTTATGTGTCTCTCGCGCTTAATATTCTGCGGTGGGGGCTCGGGGCTCTGCAACAATACGTTCGCGGCGGCAATTCCGGGGGCCGTCCGGGCCCGCCGCGCGTCGGCCCGAACATGGGCATGGGCATGGGCACCAACCTGTTTCCGTGGTCTAACCAGCGTGACGCCGCCCCTTCTCGCGAGAACATCACTTTGGTCGACTGGGCCGGGTCACCCGAGGTCCTGCAAGAATGCAGCGAAATCGTGTCCTTTCTGAAGAACCGTACCCAATACGACTTGGCCGGGGCCCGTATTCCTAAAGGCGTGTTGATGGAAGGTCCCCCGGGGACGGGCAAAACGTTGCTGGCCAAGGCGGTCGCCAACGAAGCCGAGGCCTCGTTCATTGAAATGTCGGGATCGGAATTCATAGAAATGTATGTGGGCCTGGGGGCGTTGCGGGTGCGCAAACTCTTTGAGGATGCCCGTAATCAAGCGCCGTGCGTGGTCTTCATTGACGAGATTGACGCCGTGGGGAAGCGACGGGCAAGCGGCGACGGCATGGCCACGGGTAGCAACGAGGAAAAGGACCAGACGCTGAACCAGCTTTTAGCCGAAATGGACGGGTTCAAGAACAACACGGGGGTCATGGTGTTGGCGGCCACCAACCGCCGGGACATTTTGGACCCGGCCCTGCTGCGCCCCGGACGGTTTGACCGCATTGTCGCCATCCCTTTGCCGGACATGCGGTCCCGGCGCGCCATCCTGGAACTCTATTTAGGAAATTTGCCGACCCCTCCGTCACCGCCGTTGGACATGCACCGGTGGGCGAAAATGACGGCGGGCAGTTCGGGCGCCGACTTGCGCAACCTGGTCAACGAGGCGGCCATCGCCGTGGCCCGTGAAGGCGGTCGGACGCTGACCGACGCTGCACTCTACGCCGCCTGGGAGAAACGATGGATGGGGGTCAAGAAGCTGACGGACGACCGCCCCGAAGAAGTGCGTCGCCGGGTCGCCGTCCACGAAATGGGCCACGCCTGGCTCGTCCATCTCCATCCGGAAGTATTTGATCTGCAAAAGGTGTCCATTCAGGCGTCCTACAGCGGGACCGGGGGATTCACCCTCTTTAGTGAAAAGGACGAGGTGGCTCTGGGGGGTCTCTACACCCGCGATGTCCTGATGAAACGTCTGATGGTGGCGCTGGGGGGCAAGGCCGCCGAGGAGGTGTTTTACGGGGCGGACCAGATTTCGGTCGGGGCCACGCAAGATTTGCGCGAGGCCAACGCCCTGGCCACGGACATGATAGAGAAGTACGGCATGGGCAACCAACTCCACGTGTTTTACAAGGGGGCGTCGCAGGGATTTGTGCCTAAATATTCGGAATATACGCAACGGACCGTGGACCGCGAGGTGGCGGAATTGGTTCAAGAAGCCTACCATGAAGCTGTCCGCGTCGTGCGCGACAACCGGACCACCTTGACCTTCTGGGTAGATCGCCTTCTCCAAGAAACCGTTCTCGGGGGCGAGGACCTCTTTACCGGGGATTGCGGTGACCATCCTTTGCCGTCATGCAACCTCTAAATACGGATGATATTATGCTCCGCAATAGCCCGGCTTCGCGGGCGTCCGTTTCGTTCCGACTCAAAAATTCACCGTTTTATATGATGTAAATATATACGCGTAACATGTCGTTGTTTGTTAAAGAATTTCAAAAAGACGACGTCGTTGACTATTTGAAAAATATAGCTAAGCGTTCACGCACGCCTACTCCCCCGAATAATGGTGATAAACGCGCCGAGCGGATTGATAACGTGGTTTCTCACGTAAATAATAATCAATTCAAAAATCACGGAGTATTGAAAAAAAGTATATTTGCGGAAGCCGAAGACATCTTTAAAAAAGAAATACAACGTTTGTTAAAGACCGGATATTGGACCAGTGAAGAAATCACCAACATATGTTGTAACGAAGAAGAACGTGTCAATATTATGGACATTGCGGACATTATAAAAAATATTCCCCCCTATGATACCTTGTCTTATAGAGACGTGTATATCACCATTATTTACACGTATTATAGTCTCAATTTGAACGAACAAACCAAAGATTGGTTGGAAAACAAAATATTAAGTAAAAACACCTTGCAACCCGAGTTATGTAATAATCTGTTTTTAGTGATTACTACCGGAGATTTAGAATACAAAGGTGTCAATTTGTCCAGTAAAATTCGCCGAGGCATGATGGGTTTACGAGGCGGTAAAAAAACACGTATGCGTCGTCGTCGCCATAAGAATACGCGTCGCCACCGACGAACCTATAAAAAACATATGAATAACTAATTTATCCTCCCAATTTTTACACCATTCATATTATTCTACCTGCCTGTTGTACATAATCTTATACACCACCATGCGTGTATAAGATTTACACCAATGAATATTTGAATTGATTTACCGGTAACATTGCCCTTACACCTTCTGCGAAGCGGCGCGTGGTCCCACCGGGTTGCCTTGCCTTATGTACCAGCAGAATCGGCAAAGGTGTAAACGACCTTAGGTGGTCGTGTAATAGCAAAAAGGGCAAGTGACTGTGCACTCCGACGCTCAGTAGACATTGTACACGCTGGTGCAAACTTGCAAGAAATCCGTCAAGATGCACGTGATGTCCTGTCCTCCCGTGAAATCAAACCCCACGAGTTCGTGCCGGTTCAGGTCGTGACGGCGCAGGTGGTCGTAGGTAATGTGGTCGGATTCCACGGGAAAATCCGTGAATTTCATCAATTGCACCGTCAGCTTGTGATACTGGCGGGTCATCACTTTCAGGAACGTAATCACGTCGGCCATCTTGTCGCAGTAAAACGAGAAAAACACCGGGCTCGTGACCCCCGTATCGCGACTAATAACGTGGTATCCTCCACGAATACCGTAGGTCTCCCAGACCGGGTCGTAGAACACATACATGGTCTCGCGTAACTGATTGTCGTCATCCGCTTCCACAAGCTTCAGCACCAAATGGTCATTGGTCGTCTGGTTCATCTTATTCGCAGATTGGGTGTGGGGTGGGCGCACGGTTACTTCATTATCACCCGACGTCTCTAAGTGTTTTGCAGCCGGAAATGCGAAAACGCTCGGCGCATGGTCGCATCGTCGCGGGTCAGCAATTCGCGTCGTTGGTCGTTGCATAATTTCACCATGGTATAGTTTTGGTAGTTCTTGGCCGTCGTTTCCCCCGTAATGTGGTCCACGGCCCGGACCGTGTCGCCCCATCCTACTTCGTCCAGGTACTTGAACGGCCCGCAGTTGGCGCAAAAGAGGTAGATGCGGTACATGTCCCGGTGGCTCTGAAACACCTTTTGGGCAGCGGCGTGCATGGTCAAATAGTCTAAATACTGGAGGTTGACGAATTGTATGTGATCGTCGTCCCGGAGGCTCTTCAAATAGTCCTCCACCGTCGCGTAGTCGTTGAACCGCAGAAATTCGGCGCACCAGTCGCGCATGAACGCCGACCCCGGCACACAGGCGAAGAACCAGTTTTCAATGATGGGGCTATAGGACAGAAACTCGGCGTCGGTGGACCCGTGGTAATAGCCGACCAGTTCCACCTGAAAGGTATTCTGAACCGCGTGGACCCAAGAGACGGGGGCATGGCAAATGATGGAGGCATCCACCCAAAATCCGCCGTGTTTAGACAAAATGAGGCACCGGAGGAAATCGGAGAATCGGGTAATACTCTCCTCGGCGTGGCGCAACGACCGGATATCCACGTCCAAATACTCGTGGCAATTGGTCTTGTTGAGGAGCACCACCTCGTAGCCGGGATGGTACGCTTTCCAAGACGCCACGCAGTATTCCACCACCGGGTTCATGGGACCTTCCCAGAACATCCAGATGCGGTGGGGAATTTTACTGCGGGGGGCGCTCCGCGCCCCCCCACCCTCCGGTTGAAAGGCGAATTCCCCCCGTTCCACATCGTTGGTGAAAATAATGGGATGTTCCCGGTTATCGTCCACAGCCACCAGACCCTTGGTGGACCCAGTCTCCGCAGTGACCGATTCTGAAAACCCCTCTCGGAACCACGAACCCACCGGGTACTTATTCAGTACCCACCATAGCCCCGTCACCAAGACCAACAGTAGGAGCTTGATTGCTGTGGACCAGTATAGGTTCTTTTTCACCGGAAACTTCATTGCCGTCCAATATCATCTATATTATGGGTGCAAATTAGACAGGACATGAAAAGGCCCTGCGTTTTTGGGCGTCGTCGTACTGTTCCAAAGTGTTCCGTTCAATGGAGCGTAATTTGACAAACGCGCATTGGAAATACTCGGACCGGGTCGGCTCGTTCATCAGCTGATGGACAGCCGTGGCCACGTCCCAGTTCACCCGGTGCAAATACAAAAACGGCCCCGCGCAGGCAGAAAAGAGAGAGAGACGGTACCGGGGTGCATCTTTGGCGTCTTGGAGCACCTTTTGCCCAGAAATATGTATCGTCAAGTAGTCGGGGGAACCGATGTTGGCCATGTTATTGAAATGGGTCCCGCCCGCTTTGACATTGTCTAAATACCCGCCGATGGTGGGAAAATCGTTGGTCCGTAAGAATTCGGCCGTCCAGTCCCGCATAAAGACTGACCCGGGCACGCAGGCAAAGAACCAGCTTTCCACCATGGGACTGTACGACCGAAATTCGGGGAAGGTGCCCTTGTGAATGTAATAGCCGACGAACTCGGCGCCGGTGCGCTGTTGACACACGTGGACCCAGTCAAACGGGGCGTGGCAGATGACCGAGGAATCTATCCAGATGCCGCCATGGTTAGACAACACCAGGCAGCGGACATAGTCGGAATATCGGGCCATGCCGTCCCCCGAATGCCGCAGGGCGTCCACATCCACTGCAGACGACCCAAGATAGTCTCGGTAATTGCGCTTGTTCAGGACCACCACCTCGTAGTCCGGATTGTAATATTTCCAAGAGGCGATGCAGTACTGGACGACGTGATTCTCCGGTCCTTCCCAAAAAGTCCAGAGGATGCGGGGGATCGGGCTCTCTTCTGCGGCCGCGGATCCATCGGAACCGGACCCGGCTCCATCGGATCCAAACAGAACCAGCTCGGCCCGTTCTTGGTCGTACAACGTGATGAACGGACTCGCGCCTGGTTTCGCGTCCGGGCCCGGGTTCGCGTCCTTTTCTCCAGCAAACCCCTCGCGGCCCCAACTTTTCACCCGATAAGCCATCTCCACATAATAGAGTACCATCAACGCCCCCACCAACAGAATAATCATGAAGGACAAGTATAGGATCCAACCCTGCGTGGTCATCTTGGTCAACATCTAAATCAGATCATATAGATTATGTTCTGATTTTCACCCTAACGAACCTACGGTTCAACGGGTCCTACGGGTCCTAACGAACCTACGGTTCAACGGGTCCTACGGGTCCTAACGAACCTACGGTTCAACGGGTCCTACGGGTCCTAACGAACCT
>Ga0114959_10001316_pt1 | contig 21918 bp, 27 predicted proteins | sample C_130625_EF_Meta_FD_87317 | JGI IMG/M metagenome (GOLD analysis project Ga0114959, IMG submission 87317) | Freshwater microbial communities from Lake Croche, Canada to study carbon cycling - C_130625_EF_MetaG | ecosystem: Environmental > Aquatic > Freshwater > Lake | place: Lake Croche, Canada... | reverse complement strand
TGGGGAAGTTTTGTCACCGCCGTATCTGCCGGCATTGCTTACTGGGTTGGTGAAAGTCTCGCTCATTGAGAGGCTTTAACAACCCAACCATGACGACGCTCATATAGAACAAATAGAACACCCCAGATGACAACGGCGGCATACGCCCAAATCCAAGCAGCTTGAGATGAACGTGATCCTGAAATATCCAACACCAGGCCGAAGATAGCCGGGCCTAACATACCGCCTCCAAAGCCCATTAAAGAATGAAGCCCCATTGCAGCGCCCTTGATATTTTCTTTAGCGCTAATGACCAGACCTGCAGTCAAGGTTGCAGAATCCGCCATGATAAAAATAGAATGGCCAATGGCTAAGCTAATAATTAGCCACCATGATTGCCCGGTGGAAGAGGCCAACGCAATCCCTAGGACAGCACTCGTCAACATCACAATACATATCCACCTCTGACGCCCTACTCGAAGCGCAATCTCATTTCCAAGAATAGAGGCAGGCACCCCAAAGAAATTAATCACGCCAGACAAAGTAGTTGCTGCTAAGAAAAAAGCTTCTCCGGAGGCTATGGCACAAAATGCAAAGAAAGCCACAATCCAACTTCTAGAGGCGAATAGCTCAATCGTGTGAGCGGTATAACCAAAAATAAAGCCAGATGCTTTTTTATCATGCAATACGGATTTCCATTTGTCGATTGGAAATATGTCATGCAAGCGAATATTAATTGGCCCCTTCCACTTCTCATGCTGGAGAGGTGGAATTAGAAGTAGAACAATTAAAAAGGCTGTGAAAGGTCCCAGCGCAATGATGCCAAATACATAATGCCAACCAAGTGCACTTAAGATCCAGCCGGAGCATAAATAAGAAAATCCAGTCCCGATACCAAAGAAAGCAGTATAAAAAGCAATGTGACGAGTAAGCTCACCAGACTGGATGCGGTCAGACAAAATTTTGAGGCCAGGCATATATGTACCAGCCAGACCCGCGCCGTTGATTGCCATGAAAAATAAAGCAGTCCAAAAATTGTAGGCAAATAGACCCAAACCTAAGAGACCACAGGTAGCAGAAAGTCCACCGATTAAATAGACCTTGCGTGCATCAACTCGATCCGTGAGTGCGGTAGCCAAAGGAACGGCCAGCATATAGCCAAAGAAAAAGGCGCTGGCAATTAATCCAGACTGTAAATTACTTAAATGCCACTCCTCCTGCAATGTGGTGAGCACCACTGCGTAGCAGGCAAAGCCCAATAAAGCACAGGTTTGTGCCATGAGCATAAGGGGGGTGTAACCAGCTGATCGAAAGCGCATAAAGTGTCAGTAAAAACGTGAATCCATTCTACTCGCCCTAAAAAGCCAAGACCCACTACACTTAGAAAAAATGGATGGAGACAGTATGAAAAATAATCGTATTTTGGGTAATTTAATTAAGCTTGGTGTAGGAGTCTTGATTGGGCTTAGCTGCACCTTAGTCTTAGCTGATGTGTATCCGTCAAAACCCATTAAAGCCATTGTTCCATTTGCCCCTGGTAGCACAACCGATCAAATTGGTCGCGCCTTTGCAGCCAAGATGTCTGAACTTTTAGGTCAGCCTGTTGTGATTGAAAATCGACCTGGGGCCAATGGACTCATTGGCGCAGATTTTGTTGCCAAGGCCCCTGCAGATGGCTACACGATTTTATTTGGAACCAACAGCACAAATGCCGCACTAAAAAGCTTAGTCAAAAACTTACCCTATAACCAAGACACCGCTTTCACTCCCATTGGATTCTTTGGCTCAGCACCACTCATCATTACCATTAACAATGATGTGCCGGCTAAATCGCTCAATGGATTTGTGTCTCTTGCTAGAGCCAATCCTGAAAAAATGACTTTTGCTTATGCAAGTACCTCTCAACGCGTTTCCTCGGAAATGCTCGCCACTACAGCTGGCATCAAAATGACCGGTGTATCTTATAAGAGCGGCCCAAATGCCATGACAGATGTCATTGGTGGTCAAGTCGATATGTTCACAGCCGACTTTGGGGTCTCGCTGCCACAAGTACAAGCAGGGAAAATACGCGGTTTAGCGGTAACGTCACTCAAGCGCTCACCCGCTATCCCAGAGTTACCCACGGTAAATGAAGCACTTGGCATTAAGGGTTATGAATTACTCTCCTTCTTTGCCGCATTCGGTCCTGCTGATATGCCAAAAGAGGCAATTCTCAAACTCAATAAAGCGATTAATGAGGCGTCAAAATCGAAAGATGTTACTGAGCGATTTTCTACCATGGGTTTCGAGACTCAAGCAGTAACACCGGAAGCACTTGGCCAGAAAATTAAATATGAGACTGCAAAATGGGCTAAGGCTATTAAGGATGCTGGCATTCAACCAGAATAAGTGCTGACTTACTGCTGGCCACGATTTGGAGAATCCTGAAAGCCGGTAGATCTATAGGTTAATACCAAGGTATCGCGATAACCGTAGTCCCCAACAGGCTGAATCGGGGTTGATTCATGGATCATGCGTTCATCATTCATGAGTAATAAGGACCAAGGTTGGTCTAGCGTGAAGCGCAAACCGGCAGAGCCCTGCGCATCAAATATTCTGGTTTCACCACCTTTTATGCCAACTCGATTCAACAAAAATACAGCCACAAAATCTACGCCATCACGGTGTGCACCCTCAGGCGTTGGTCGCCCAATACCATCAGTAGTATCAATCCGAAATTGATGCGCTTCAACAAACCAAGTGGTCACTGGTTTTAAACCATTCAATACTTGAGCAAGCCCAAGCAAAAGAGATTGCCAAGCTGGATTATTCAACAAGGCGGCTTGCATGGGTTCAAACCAACGTTCAATTCCACCATGCAGAGCGTTGTAATCAACCGACTGCCAGTGTGCGCGATGGGGCACTAAATTAAGGTGGTCGCCTTTAATCGCATAACTAGCATGACGACGAAAGCGGTAACGTCCACCATCTTTTAAATAAGGGTCGCGAGGCAAACCCTCCCAAAACTGAGTTAAATTCTGTAAATTTTCCGGCTTTACCTTAGCAATCTCAGCTACAGTTTCAGGAGATGCCACAGCATAACCCTGAGAGCGCAAAGCTTGCGCAAGCTCTTTAGCTGGAGTCAGCAGTGGGGCGAGCGAGGCATTAGTCATCGAGCTATTTTAGGGCAATCATCAGCACAGCCTTAATCTAGCTGCGCGCCGGATGCTTTCACAATTTTTGCCCACTTAGCCAATTCGTCCTTCAGCAAGACCCCTAGCTTTGCAGGGGGCACTGGATTCAGATCTAAACCCTGTGCATTTAATTTCTCACGGACATCCGCTCTTGCCATCACCTTATCCATGGCCACTTGATTTTTCTTAATTACATCCGTGCTCACACCAATAGGCGCAAAAATGGCAACCCAAACCTCACCTACACAATCAGGATAGGTTTCCGCAATCGTTGGGATCTCAGGGGCGGCACTAGAGCGCTTAGCAGAACTAATCGCAATTGCCTGTAGCTTACCTGTCTTGATGTAATTGATTGCTGATGGCAGGCTTGCAAAAGCTAAGGGCACTTGTCCACCCAAAACATCATTAATCGCAGGGGCAACCCCCTTGTATGGAATATGCTGCATCTCGATTCCAGCACTAGCATTGAGCATGGCGCCAAGCAGATGGCTAACAGTGCCATTACCAGCAGAAGCGTAGGACAGTTCGCCAGGCCTCTTCTTTGCAGAAGCAACTACCTCAGCCAAGGTCTTATAAGGGGATCCTGGTGGAGAAACCAACACATAGGGTGTGGCGCCAATATAGTACAGCGGCACAAAATCATTTACTGGATCAAACCCGGGATTCTTATAGAGAGATGGATTAATCGCTTGCGCACTATTAATCGTTAAGAGCAAGGTGTAGCCATCCTTAGCAGAACGCGCCACACTCTGAGTGCCAATATTGCCGCCCGCACCAGGTCTATTTTCAACCACAACAGAACTTCCAATAGCCTCCCCAAAAGCTGGGGCAATTAAACGGGCAACGATATCGTTTGTTCCACCCGCAGCCTGAGGCACCACCAAGGATATAGGCTTATGAGGATAAGGCTGAGCCCATGCGGGTAAAGCAATAGATAAGCCAACAATAACGATGAGTAAGCTGCTCATTTTTTTACACATGATGCCTCCAATTAACTATATAACTTTAAGCGTTCCCGCACTTCCCCAATATGCCCCTTCAGGTCATACCACTCCTTCGCATCCATCATTGATACCTTCATACTTCCAACTCGGCGCTCTATGGTCTCCAGGTCTTTCAAATTCTTTTCTCTCAGCTCAGGATTTAGCGCATTTTTTTCGAGGGCCTTTAATTCTTCGTAAACCTGAGCAAGCTTCAGCTTTAAAAAGAAGTTCTTTGCGGCCGGAATATAAGTAAATAAAGGTATAAAAATTACCAAGAGAGGAATCACAATTTTGATGAAGCGCCCAACCCAAACCGCAGTCCAAAATGGTAGATGACGGTGCAAGAATGAAGGTCCATCTTTTAAATAAATTTCTGCATCCACATGCAACGGAAAATCTAAGCCAGCACCAGAGGGAAACTCACCCGCTTTTTGTAAACGGGAATAGGACTTCAAAATATCGTAAGAAGCGCCCAACAATAGAGATACCAAAGCAGGACTAACACTCTCTTGAGCAACTAGGGTAGCTGTTGGTGCAATGACCTGTATATCCTGACGTGGCAAATCATGCTCAATACTCAGCAGACCTCTAGGGACAGCTACCTTAGACAGGTAGGGTAGATTACGCGTATAGGCATCTGCCTGCTCAAAATTCATTAAACGGATATTCGGTATTGCATAAAAACTCTTGAGAACTGGCGCCTCAGCGGCAGCAACAATAAAGACCACATCCAACTCACCTTCATTGAGTTTTTGAATAGCCTCATCTGGCTTGAATTTTTCTATGTGAATTGCGCTTAATGGAACTCCAGTAATCTTTAATAAAGCATCGCTCAAGGCTAGAGTCCCGCTTCCATCATTGCCAATAGAAACGCGCTTACCCTTCAATTGCGTGAGCACCCTTAAGCCACCCTCACTTTTGAAGGCTCCCTCACGGTACCAAACCCAAACGGGCTCATAAAACATACCTGCAATGGAGATTAAGTCAGGATATTGGCCAACATCGGCTACCCCACCCTGCACTATCGCAAAATCGACTCCTGATTTTGGATCACTCAACAGCCTCAGATTATCAATCGTTCCACCAGTTTCCATGACATCCAGTTTGATGCCATCCTCAGCAAGTTCAGCCTTTAATCGCTCCCCAAAATGGTAGTAAAGCCCCGTCGGAAAGCCGGCTGCCATTTCTATTGCTTTTGGTGGAGGCGGAATCAGAACCCATAAAACACCGAAAATAGTAGTCAGAATCAGGAGAAAGCTAGCTAACACAGCTATAGGATTAAATAGGTGTTTTTTCAGGGATTTCATAGAAGTCTCTAATGTTTTTTGCATTATGCCCCGAGCGTAAGATTAGGCAAATGATTCAACCCCACCAGGGTTAAACAAAGGCTTACTGACGTACCTGGTCGACTACCAAGCGAACATTGCTTGTGCCAAGCTTCACTATTTGCGCAGATGAAATTAAATCGCCCATCTCAGCTTTTGCCATTCCAGTCTTAGAGATCCTGACTTCAATGGAAGCCTCAGACAATCCGGAAAGTGGCATGCTTGGATTCATTGCCAAAGCATCTGTCAAAGAAAAGCTTATCGGAAATACGGAGACTGCCATCTTTAATACTGCCACGGGCATACGCTCGCCAGGCTTACGCGCAATCACCATCACAAGATCACCAGATTGCACCTTAGACTTTAGGGCAGAAGATATCTCAATCTTGCCAGCAATACCTTTCGTATTTACGACAGCAGTAGATGGAAGGCCTCCCTTAGATCGCGCCTCAGAAATCGATTCTTGTATTGAACGTGCCTCTTCAGTTCCTGGGGGCAATTGTTTTGCAAGTTTTTCCCAAGTCTGGATAGCTGCTTTGTAATCGCCAGTTGTATAGGAAGCGGTCCCAGAAAGCCATAAGGCCATCAAATTATTAGGGTCTAACTTTAGCGCTTGGTTAATGAGTTTTAATGGCTTGCCGGCAAAACTTCCATTGCCATTACTAGCCAAGGTATCAGCATAGTCAGCCAAGAGCTGAGGGTCTGAATCAATAAAATTACCGGAGTGCTCATATGCCCTTGCAGCATCTTCATTACGACCTAAGATACGATAGGAACGAGCCAGCATCGCCCACCCCTTTAAATTAGACGGATCTTTATCCATCTTTACAGCAAATTCAGAAACCATTTTCTCAACACCCTCTCGAGTCATGGGCTGCTGTGCATTATTCTCAACAAGACGAGTGGCATCACCTAAAGACCAATAGAATCCAGCTGAGAGTACTGTGATGAATAAACAAAGACCAATTACAGTAATCTTGCTAGAACCCATCACAGAGCGATCATCATCTTCATTCGTATCCTGAAAGAGGCGTTGACGCATTTCAGCATGGGCAATTTCATAATCAGAGCTATTCATGGAACCCGCTAAACGCTCTGCCTCCAACTTTTCTAGCTCTTCACGATAAATAGCAGCATTCATTTGACGGCGAGAAGTTGCCTCTACTGTTGCCGGAAAAATAAATGGGCGCAATAGTAGAACCAGCACCAGGACTAGCAATAGAAAGGCGGGAATCAGAAAACTGGTCATGAAGCCTCCCGCTCATTCTTGTTATTAAGCAAAGCATCTATCTTTTTATTGTCATCATCAGACAAGGCAATAGTAGTAACAGCACTATTTCTCCGACGCAAATAGGTCAGCAACCCAAGTATGCCAATCAACAGAATGACAAAGGGGCCAATCCAAAGCAGCCAAGTAATCGGCTTGACAGGTGGACGATAAAGCACAAAGTCTCCGTAGCGCTCAACCATGAAGCTTCTAATTTGTTCATCACTCTTACCCTCTTTAATCAGGGTACGAATTTCTCTACGTAGGTCATTCGCTAAATCAGAACGAGAACCGGCCAAAGATTCATTCTGGCAAACCAGGCAACGCATCTCTTCGGAAATGCTAATCAAGCGCTGCTCGGTCACAGGATCATCCGCTAAAGGCGCAGCATCTTTGGCAAACGAGAAGCCAAAACTAAGCATGCAGAGCGCGATTGCCAGAATCTGTTTCATGGTTTCTGAAGATCGCTAATCAATGGATATATCTTTTTGTTTAACAACTCCATTGTGAGTGGGCCTATATGCTTAAAGCGAATCACCCCGGCTTTATCAATCACATAGGTTTCAGGCACACCATAGACACCGTAATCGATTCCGACGCGCCCATTTGCATCAAAGGCAGACAGTACATAAGGATTGCCCTGCTTTGCCAACATGGCAAGAGCATCTTCCCGTTGATCTTTGTAATCCAGCCCAATGATAGGCGCCATCTTTGACTTGGCGAGATCCACCAACACTGGATGCTCCTCACGACAAGCTACACACCATGAGGCCCAGACATTCAATATCCAAACTTGCCCCTTCATACTTGCCGGAGAAAAAGACTGATGCGCCTCCGATAACTGGGCAATCTCAAATGCTGGTGCCGGCTTATCGATTAAGGGTGATGGCACTTCATGCGGATCGCGATTTAAACCAATGGCCAGGAAGACCACCAAGACAATAAAGAGCAAAAGAGGAATTAAAAACTTTGCTTTCATGAGGCTTGTTTCTTCAGCTGAATGCGATAACGTTTGTCAGAGATCGCTAATATGCCACCAAGCGCCATCAATAAGCAGCCACCCCAGATCCAGTCTACAAAGGGCTTGTAATACACCCGGACCGCCCAAGACTTATCTGGCAACTCTTCACCCAGAGAAACATAGATATCGCGCGTTAAGCCCGTATCAATAGCAGCTTCAGTCATTGGCATAGTTGATGAAAAGTAGTTGCGCTTCTCAGGGTAGAGCGTTGCCTGAGTAATGCCATTTTTTGTTAACAAAAAAGTGCCGCGCATTGCCTGGTAATTTGGGCCTGGAACTAGATTAACATCTTGCAGCCGTATTTGATAACCACCCACTGAAACGGTTTCACCCGCTGACATACGTACATCTTTTTCTTCTTGATAAGCGCCAACCATAGTGACACCAATCACAAATACAGCAATTCCCAGATGGGCCACTTGCATGCCAATAAATGAACGGGTTGGCTTACCCGCTTTTGCTTGACGAATAATCTGTAAACAACCAGAGGCAATCACCCAAAACGCCAACAAGAAGCCAAGACCTGCAAGCCAGGTGAACTCACCCATCATCAGAGGAATGCTAATACCAGCAAGAACTGCGGCCAAGCCTGCAAGCCATAAACGCTTAATTACCACCAGCAGATCCGAATTTTTCCAGCTAGTCCAAGGACCAATACCCATTAGTACCAATAAAGGAATCATGATGGGTACAAACACGCTATTGAAATAAGGGGGCCCTACCGAGATTTTGCCTAAATGAAGAGCATCAATTAATAAGGGATATAAAGTTCCCAACAATACTGAACCAGCAGAAACAACTAAGAAAACATTTCCTAGAAGGATAAAAGTTTCTCTTGAGCTGAGGCTAAATTTGCCGCCGAGAGAACTTTTCGGCGCACGCCAGGCATATAGACCTAAAGAAGACCCAACTACGAGAGTCAAGAAAATCAAGATAAAAATACCGCGCCTAGGATCAGTGGCAAAAGCATGTACCGATGTCAGCACACCAGAGCGCACCAAGAATGTTCCCAAGAGGGATAGTGAGAAAGCAGTAATTGCTAACAAGACAGTCCAACTTTTAAAGCCACCGCGCTTTTCTGTCACTGCTAATGAATGCAATAGGGCAGTGCCAACTAACCAAGGAATAAATGATGCGTTTTCAACAGGATCCCAAAACCACCAGCCACCCCAACCGAGTTCGTAGTAGGCCCACCAGGAGCCTAGAGCGATACCAAGCGTCAGAAATATCCAAGCGGCTGTCGTCCAAGGGCGTGACCAGCGGGCCCATGCAGCATCGAGCCTTCCGGAGAGTAATGATGCGATTGCAAAAGCAAAGGCAACCGAGAAACCAACATAACCCATGTACAACATCGGCGGATGAAATACTAGTCCAGGATCTTGCAACAGCGGATTTAAAGATCGACCGTCTTGCGCTGCTGGAAACAAGCGCATAAATGGATTGGAGGTTGTCAAAACAAAAAGTAGCAGACCGCTAATCACTAAGCCCAAAACGCCAATCACCCTCGCAACCATAAACTCATCCAAAGCCTTAGAGAGTTGGGCAACCATGATGGTCCAAGTGCTTAATAAGAAAACCCACAGGAGCAATGAACCTTCATGACCACCCCATACGGCGCCCAATCGATAAACAACCGGTAATTGGGAATTAGAGTGCTCAGCTACATAGAGTACTGAAAAATCGTTGACATAAAAACTCCACGCCAAGATCGCAAAGGCAATCCCAAGAAGAAGGAAAACGGTTTGAGCAGCAGGTCTTGCCAACATTAGCCACTCGCGGCGGCCCTGGTGTGCGCCAACCAAAGGAAGCACCCCTTGGATCAAAGAAACACACAGCGCAAGAATTAATGCGTAATGCCCAAATTCAGGAATCATTTATTGCTTCCGTTTTTTTGAGCCTGCTCTAGAGCGTGTTTCGCCTCAGGCGGCATATAGTTCTCATCATGCTTCGCAAGAACCTCGCTGGCAATGAATTCTCCGTTGGTATTCATGCGACCTTGAATGACAGCGCCTTTTCCCTCTTTAAACAAATCTGGCAGAATGCCTGTGTAAGCAACTGGTATATCTTTGACGAGGTCGGTAATGACAAAATGCACAGTCAAGCCATCACGCCTTAAGGATCCATCCTTCACCATACCGCCAATACGAAATGCTTGGCCCTGTGGCGCCTTACCAGCAGCCACCTCACTAGGTGTGACATATAAAGCGATATTGCTATTGAGTGCATTGAGGATTAAGAGTGCAGCAACTCCAATGACTACCAAAGCAGCAACAATGATTAACGCACGTTTATGTCTCGACTTCACTGACCACTTTCTCTATCAAACTGCTCGGCTAATTGTTCTTGCTTCAGTCTACGCACCGCTACCTTAAAGCGAGAGCGCACTAGCAAAGGCTCAAGTAATAAAACTAGAGCACAAACACCAAAGCTACTCCACACATATAAAGCGTAGCCGCCCATAGCGAAGAATTCTGCTGGACTATTCCACATTAGCTCTTTACCTCGCTTAATTGTCTCACCCAATCGGTGTGGGCTTCACGCTCCAGAATAATGACTCGCACGCGCATCAAAGCTACCGCAATGGAGTACATCCAGAAACATAAAGCCATGAGTAGCATTCCCAAAAGCATAGTCTGCGCCATTGCAGGCGCTTTTGTTAAAGAAACTGAGGCGCCTTGATGCAAGGTATTCCACCATTTGACTGAGAAATAAATAATCGGCACATTAACCACACCCACCAGAGCCAATATAGCGGCTGCTTTATCAGCGCGACGAGAATCATCAATCGACGCTCTCAAGGCAATGAAGCCCAGATACAGGAAGAGCAAAATTAATTCGGATGTCAGGCGAGCATCCCAAACCCACCAAGCACCCCACATTGGCTTTCCCCAAAACGCTCCAGTCCATAAAGACAGAAATGCCATCCATGCACCTACCGGGGCTAAAGCTTGGGCCATCATGGCTGATAGGCGAGTATTAAAAACTAAACCGAGCCCAGCCCACGCAGCCATCACGAGATAAATCAACATCGACATCCATGAGGCGGGTACATGAATAAAAATAATGCGGTATCCCTGACCCTGCACTGCATCTACTGGAGCAACAAAGAAACTCACCCACAGACCGGCCAAACCAAATAGAGCGGCCAGCACCCAAAAAAGAGGAATCAGCTTTCCAGCAACCGGATAAAAAGTGCTTGGGCTTGATAACTTAAACCAGTTAATCAAGCGGCTATTAGAAAAAGGGGGGTTATTTACCGAATTCATTCAATCGCAATCTTTACAGCAGCGCTACTTACCCAAGGGATAAATGCTAAAGCCAAAATTAATAAAGCACCAAGCAAGGAAAAGTGGCCGGATGTATCTAGGCCAACACTATTTGCATATACAGCGCCAGCACCAAAAATTAATACCGGAATATACAAAGGCAAAATTATCAAGCTCATCAATACGCCCCCTCCCCGAACCCCAAGAGTTAAGGCTGCACCAATAGAGCCCAACAAGGATAGCACTGGGGTGCCCAATAAGAGAGTAGCCATCAATACATATAAAGAATTACTATCTAAGTCAAACTGAATGCCAATGATTGGAGCAAGCAGCACCAAAGGTAGGCCACATACGATCCAGTGCGCAATCATTTTTCCAGTGACCAATAAAACCATGGGTTGCGGCGATAAAGCCAATTGCTCCAAAGCGCCATCGTGATAATCTGCCGCAAACATACGATGTAAACCCAAGAGGGTCGACAACAAGGCAGAAACCCAAATAACGCCCGGTGCAATTTTGCGCAATAGGGCAGCATCTGCACCAATACCTAGTGGAAATAAACTGGTGACCACCACAAAGAAAAAGACTGCCGTCAGCACCTCACTCTTGCGGCGCATAACTAAAAGTAAATCGCGATGGATGATGGCAAGTAAGGCTCTCATAGCTCTAATACCTGCATATTTGGAATATTGATCTCCTGATGACTTGTCAATACAGTAAGACCGCCAGCAGTAATATGCTCAATAATTAAGTTCTGCAACTCATGAACTGCTTGGGCATCCAGGGCATTAAAAGGTTCATCCAAAATCCATAGCTTAGCCTGACGCGTTAACATGCGCGCCATCAGTACACGTCGCTTTTGTCCGGCAGATAAATAATGAACGGGTAAATTCTCACGCCCGCGTAACCCAAAACGCCACAAAGCAGCCAGTGCTTTTTCTTGCGAAAGAGAGACATCATCTAGTGCCGCATACATCTGCATATTTTCTAAAGCAGTGAGATCTTCTTTCAAGGCATCTCTGTGGCCCAAAAATAAGAGTTGACGATGATAAGTAATAGGATCAACTGCAATGGATTGACCACTCCAAAGTACCTCGCCAGATTCTGGTTTTGATAAGCCAGTTAAGAGGCGCAAGAGACTGGTTTTACCAACCCCATTCTCACCACGTACGTGCAAACAATCTCCAGAAGCAATGCGCAAATTTAGGCCCACAAATAATTCTCTTTCGCCGCGGACACAGCAAAGCCCACGGGCTTCAAGCACCAAGGGAGATTTACTAGAGGAAGTGGAAATATTGGCTGTCATGTAAGGCTGTGGCTTGAATCAAACCACCGCATGCATTGTCCAAGAGCCCATCAGGGCTGTCAAACAAGCAAAAATGGATTTTAAGAAATAATTCCTTTTAATTCAATTGCTTAGAGAATTATAAGCGAGTTGCTAGGTAAATAAAAAACCACCCGCAGGTGGTTTTCAGTCAAGTGCTCACGAATACAAGCCTAGAACTGCACAGTCTCCCCTTCAGTCATAGGGATAATTTTTATATTGCTACCCTTCATCGCCGCCTGGAACTCTGCCAAAGTACCCTTTGCCATTGGATTGGAGTTGTAGTGCATTGGAATAACCATCTTAGGCTTCACCCAAGTGCGGAGTGCATATGCAGCATCATCTGGGCCCATCGTGAAATTGCCACCAATCGGAATCATCACCAAGTCTGGCTTGTAATACTCACCGATAAATTTCATATCGCCGAATAATCCTGTATCACCCATATCCCAGATCTTGAAACCATTCTCTAACTCAATGATGTAGCCCATAGCTTCACCAGCATGATGCGCCTCCATTTTTTGGGTCTCAGGATTTTTATGTACCAATAGAGAAGAATGCTCAGCCTTCACTGCTGTCACCTTAATGCCTGGCAAAGGAGTGACACTTCCACTCTTATTAAAGCGATGACCTAAATCAGCAGGCAGTACACCTAAAAAAATGAGTGGCGTCACCATATCCGCTGGACCATACAGCTTTGTATTATTCATCTTAGCTAAGGCAGGTGCATCGCCAATGTGGTCAACGTGAGCGTGCGTAACCAACAGCAAGTCAACTGGGCCAATCGCAGCTAGATCATTCTTATATTGGGGCGGGGTCTTTGGGCCGCCAGTAATCCAGGGGTCAACCAAGATAATCTTATCGCCTGGCGTCTTAATCCGAAAACCAGCCTGGCCCAGCCACAAGATTTCTGTCTTACCCCGTACGCTGTTAGTAGCTGAGGTCTGAGCATGTGAGTTCCCAGCACTCAATAGCAAGATTACTGACACTACAAAAGTAGAAATTGAACTTCTCAATGAAACACGATTCATGCCTTATCTCCTACGCTCTTTTGATATTGATGAAGAAGCTCTGAGGGCCTAAGGAATCATGACAATGGCGCCAGATACCTTTCTACCCTCAGCTGCCCGATGCGCATCTGCAGCTTGCTCCAAAGGAAACTTCGCACCAATTTGCACTTTAATGTAACCCTTGGCAATTGCATCAAATACTGCCTTTGCATTTTCTTGCAGCAATGCATGTGTAGCATTGTGAGGAAATACAGAAGGTCTTGTTAAAAATAAGCAGCCCTTCTTATTCAGAATCTCCGGTTGAATCTCAGGAGCAGGTCCTGAGGCCGCACCAAATAGAGCTAGAGTTCCAAAAGGCGCAACACAGTCTAAGGAGCCCATAAAAGTTGTTTTAGCTACAGAGTCATAAACCACATTCGCCTTCTTACCGCCAGTCGCTTTAATCACTTCCTCAACCCAATTTGGCTGAGAGTAATCAACGACTGCATCACATCCTGCTTCTTTAGCTGCTCCGACTTTGGCTTGAGAGCCCACTGTACCAACCACAAAAGCACCGAGTGCCTTTGCCCAACCAGCCAAAATTTGACCAACGCCACCAGCAGCAGCATGAACTAAAACAATATCGCCAGCCTTTACCTTATAGGTTTTCTGAATGAGATATTGAGCAGTCATTGCCTTAAAGAACACCGCTGCTGCAACCTCATCAGAAACATTGCTTGGTACCGGCACTAACTTATCTGCGGGAACATTGCGGGCACTAGCGTAAGCACCAATGCCAGCATTCATATACATCACACGATCGCCAAGCTTGAGGCCCGTGACACCATCACCCAGGGCTTCAATGACACCAACGGCCTCATGACCAAGGCCCGTAGGTAGCTCAAGCGGGTAAACACCGGAACGCTGGTATACATCAATGAAGTTAAAACCAATAGCAGTCTGACGAATTTGCACTTCACCTTGCGCTGGAAGCGGCAACTCTTTATCGATTAACTTAATTACGTCAGCACTACCTAGTTCAGAAAGACTAACAACTCGAGCTTTTGTCACGTGTCACCTTATTTTTTATGGTTAAACAGAAAATCATACGGTCAGGGCATCTTCTTCAATTACAGCCCAAGTACTGTCACCCAACTTTTTCACTGCCATGGAATAAGTCCATGCATCTGGGATACCGCAACTCCACTCTTTTGGGCCATTCTGAATCAGTACGTTGACAGCATTCCTGCTGTCGTAATACAGGTGGTAAATTTTTCCATGAATGGGATTGAAGCTAAACTTCGCACCATGCACCATCTCGGTAGCATCCAGCCTTGCTTGCAAGGCCCGTGCCTGCTTCATTAAGACCTCAGCTTGCTCCATGATGCGCTCATACTCTTGCTTTGCATTTTGGCGCGCAACATTCACTGCCTTATCTTTTTCCTCAACCACCTTGATAGGAGCAAATACAGGGGCTCCAACTTCCATTGGATATTCAATCCCGGCATGTCTCGCTGGATCGGTATCTTCTATTCTCATGAAAGCCCCTGCGTATCCTAAGTGATGACTTACTTGATTAAGCCACAAGCAATACGTGGCCCAGAATTACCGGCCGGTTGTGACTTGTAGTCATCAGGATCGCGATGCACTACCACTGAACGCCCCACAATTCCGCTGGGGCCAGTATTCACAGCAAAACCATGCAGTGTCGCTGTATATGTAGCATCACCATTCGCATCCGACTTGATGTTGGGCAAATCGCCAGCGTGGCTCATATCGCTATTAGGCATGCCATGGGCTTTAGTCTCTGGATTAAAGTGGCCGCCAGCGCTAGTAGCATCTGGAGCAGAACAGTCACCTTTTTCATGAACATGAAAACCTTGTTCCGCATTTGGCTTTAGCCCAGAAAATTTTCCATTGATTAAGACATTATTACCTTGCCAGGTGAAATTAACCTCACCCTTTGCCTTAGATCCTGATCGAGAGTCTAGACTGGCAGTTGCCTTTTGGCCCGTGCCCTGCTCCATCGATTGGCATGCTACTAAAGTCAAAAGTCCTGCTACAGATAAACCAATCGCAACTTTTTTTAAATTTGTCTTCATATTTGTCTCCATGGGTTCTTCAATTTTTTGGGGGTACTATGACCCCCTCTATGACGCCGCACAGAAAGTGTGACACAAATTGAGGGTGTCTGCTTAGCGCTTATAAAAGCTCAGGGTAACCTCCCCAAGCTCAATGCCAAACTTGCTCATTTTGGCCTTATTGAGCATTACCTTGGGGTTTACGAGATACATCCAATCGTTAAATTGAACGTGATAAATCGTGCCATCCACTGGCAAAGCAAGGGTGTAAGTCCAGTTCAGGGCATTACCAGCTAAATCACCCTGGGCATCACCCACTACATCATCTGCCCTGCCAATGTATTTTCCTGGGGATTGTTCAGTCAAAGTCCAAATACGCTTTTGCTTGGTGCCATCAGAATAATCAAAGCTTTCATCCAGGGTCCCGACCTTCTTGCCATCGACAACTTTCCAATCTGCTTTGATGAGCACGGTAAATCGCTTCTTTACCTCGCCACTGCGGTCTGTGAAGATTCCATAAGCATCTATGGTTCCTGAAAAATACTCACTGAGCTCCAAGCTCGGCTTCTCATGTGCATATTGCTGAACATGAGGCCCGGAACAAGCTAACAGTAAGATTGTGCTGGCAATCATTACAAGAGATTTCAAAGAAAAATAGGGGTTCATTTAGCAAGCCTCATTAAAAAGGGGTGGTGGGCAACCTTGGCCCAGTAATTCGTTTCGCAACTTGGGTACGCTCGTTTTAGGATCCAACCAAATACCAAAGAACGCTTTTGAGAACTCAGCGCCAGAAATTTGAGCAATGCGCTTACCGTCATGATAAAAAACCGTTCCCAGTTTTGGCGTATAGATCGCCGTCAAACTCTGGCCAGACTCAATATTTGGCAAGATACCGGCAAGCTCTCTACCCCATAGCGCCGCCTGGTGATCAGAAACACCTATTTTTTTCATCTCTTCGGCGCTTCGATTGGCGATAGAAGTACCCGTAAATGATTTTTGATACCGAATATCTAACGCAAACTCCGCGGAAGATAGGGTATCTGCTCGATAGAACGTTGCATCATAGACATGAAACCCCCACCAATTGAGTCTGCCACTGCCCTGTAATTTCGCCGGATTTAAAACGCTATCGAAGTATGTGATATCGCGGGCAAAGCCACTGGAGCTTATGAAAATAAAAGCGCTAGAGAACACTATAAGAATCTTGAGTAATCTCATGGAGCACTCTTTGGGCTTGTCGCTTTGACTAAATGCAGGGCTACCGGACCCAACAAGCTAGAAATTGCATGGCGATTTTTAGCAAAGAAACGATAGCCCACTTGCAATATTGGTTGCAATGATTTTCTAGAAAATGCCCAGGCTAAAAATGGCAGATTTGCCCGACGATATGCCTCCGGAAAAACCGTGACTCCCTGTATCAAGACTCCATTGGCATATTGACCATACATCGCAGCCAAGGCCTGCTCGCAGGAGATGCCAATCTTGTCAGAATCAAAGCGCTCAGAATTAATATCCACAAAGTCTAATAAGCCCGCCTGATTTCTTCTGGATAAAAAGAGAATCTCTGCTTGGCATAAGGGACAAGTGCCATCGTAAAAGAGTGTGAGTTTTTCTAGTGATTTCATGGCTCAGCAAGTTTAAGCCTTATTGAATAAACTGGCTGTTAACAACACAATCGAAGGATGCTATGCAGAAAGAAGTTGCCTTAAACGTATTTGGGGAGCCTCTGATTCCCTGTTCCTTTGACCCACTCACCGGATTCTTTAGGGATGGCTGCTGCAAAACCAATGAAGAAGATGTGGGTAGTCACTTAGTATGCGCGGTAGTGACCAAAGAATTTCTACAATTTAGCCTTGAAAAGGGTAATGACCTTATTACCCCCAGACCCGAGTATCAATTTCCAGGTTTGGTTGCTGGAGATCAGTGGTGTCTTTGCATTAATCGCTGGGTAGAGGCTGTTAATGCACACTGCGCTCCTTTAATCAAATTGGAGAGCACCCATATCAAAGCCTTAGAAACTGTTCCTCTGAATATCCTGCAGCAATATTCGAGCGAAGTGTGAAGGCTTTTTATACCGACCATTTTGTATTGCCGCTACCAGAGGGACATCGCTTCCCAATGGAGAAATATTCTCGCTTACGGGACCTCGTAAATACCATTACCGATATAGAGTTGGTAGAAGCCCCTGCGGCAAGTGATACCCAAATTCTCTATGCCCATGACCCAAACTATCTGATCAATATCATTGAAGGAAAGCTGAGCACACAAGCTCAAAGAGAGATTGGCTTTCCTTGGAGCGAGCAAATGGTAGAGCGCTCTCGCCGATCTGCTGGTGCAACGATTGCTGCTGCAAAAACCGCACTTGAGGAAGGTATCTCGGTCAATCTAGCTGGTGGCACTCACCACGCTTATCGCGATATGGGGAGTGGATTTTGTGTTTTCAATGACTCTGCTATAGCAGCGCGCGCACTGCAGAAAGAAATCAATTCTAAGTTAAAAATTGCGATCATTGATCTAGATGTCCACCAGGGCAATGGCACCGCGTCAATTTTGCAAAATGATTCCTCAATCTTTACGCTATCCATTCATGGGGAAAATAATTTCCCTTTTAAGAAGGAGCAAGGCGATCTTGATTTAGGTCTTCAAGATGGATGCGATGACCAAACCTACTTAAGTTCATTGGCACAATGCCTAGATGTACTGAGTACTCGCTTCCAAGCAGACTGCCTGATTTACCTTGCAGGAGCAGACCCCCACGAGGATGATCGTTTGGGTAGACTCAAAGTTAGTAAAGATGGAATGCGCTTGAGAGATGAAGCTGTTTTCCAGCACGCCTTAGATAGAAACCTGCCTGTCGCGATGTCAATGGCGGGCGGTTATGGAAAAGAAATTGGATCAACTGTTGATATCCATTTTCAGACCATCAAAACCGCCCTTCAATTTCAGCAGCAATACTAAGAGGCCTAAGACTTCTTTTTAGACGCCGCTGTAGATGCCGATAGATTGCTAACGTTTTCTACGCTCTTCTCAAAGTTAGCAAAGGAGTCAGACATGGCAGCGCGTATTAACTCGAAATTTTGCAAAGCATTGTTAAATGAGGTTTTAAATACTGAAACATAGGCTTCACTCCCCATGGGCGCATTATTGGTAGCGTCATTTACAAAATGAATCAAGTCCGCCTTGGATTCTTGAATCAAACCCTCTGCAATTTTGACGAGCTCCTTGTTGCCGCTTTTCAAAACATTGAGCAACTGATTTTGGTATTGCGTCACTTCTTTAGCGGCATCCTGCAAAACCTCGGCGTGTACGTATTCAAAAGCGGCTCGAGGATCTTGAGTCTTCATCAGCTCAGAAACTCTTTTCTGCACTAGGGCAGCCAACTCTTGGGCAGCCTGCTGATTAATTTGTGCGATCGCTTGCGCACTTTCAGAAGCGACACGACCCGCAGCCTGGGTAGCATCAATCGCTCTTTGCTGACCTGGTATTGCACTCACATCAAATGGATTCTTGCTCATATAGACCCCTCAGGTAGTGACGACTACTACCAATCTACTCTCGTTACAGAGGGTTTCTATAGAGGAATACCAGTAGAAAAGGTCAGGGATACCGCTTTATAGATTTTTACTTCTTCTTCGGCAGACTATTCATCGTAGCGGCATCATTTAACTGCTGATCAACAAGGTATAGTGTTCCCCCGTAATTGGCCTGCAAATCATATCCAGCCAATCCAACCGTGTAGAAAGTAATATCGGGGTTAAACGAACGAATTGTGCCGCCAGATCCTGCAGAAAAATTAGCATCAATATCAATGCCGCCCCGTTGACCATCAATTGAGCTTAATAAAAACTGATCAATCGCTGAAGTCGTTTTAAAGATCACAATCTGATACTGATCCTGATATCCAGCACCCAATCCCTCGCCTGTTTTTAAGGCTTGCATAAACACAGGCTCTTTGCGACGCTTGTCATATAAAACCCCTTCACCCCTTGCAACCACAATTAGCAGCACATTAATGTTGGTGGTGCTAAAGACGGCATAACCCGGTGCTGCTGAAATTTCTTTCTGAACTGCGGGGTTTTGTTTGATGAGAGCCTGAAGACCCGTCTGCGCCATCTTGATTGTTGCTTGACGTTTTTGAAGAATCTCAGCCTCAGTCAGCGGCTTGCCATTCTGACTAGTAGATTGACAAGCGGTCAATCCCGCAATAGCAAGCAAGAGGATTAATGCGTAACGCATCATTGGATTTAGTAGATGGCTCATATTGAAAATTAATTTACTGAGATGACGGATTGCGGCTTGTCTAGTTTGTAATATTGAATTTCTTTTGCATTGACATCGATTTTCTTCATATCAAAAGAATAGATATTAGTAGTCTCGAACATTTTGAGGCTGTAGACCATATTTTTATTATCAGCCACAACACTCCACTCTGTGATCTCAATGCCACCGGCACCACCACCATAGGCGTTTGTTGCAGGCAAGCTAATGGCGCCAGGCGGAATATCAAAGCTGCCTAAAATATGCCAAGCAGTGTTCGTTTGCTGTACTGTTGTATAGCTTACCGGTACAGACTTAGTCAAAAATAAAGCCCGTATAAAGCGGCTGGGGCTCAAATAATCGCCAGGTAAGCCATGTAAACCACTGCCTGAGCTTGGCGGAACAAAACGTATTCCATTTATCAATAAGGGATCCTTCTCAACACTAGTCAGATTTGCATAATTACCAATGTTGTTCAATTGATCCCGAAATGCTGGGTCATTGGTCATCACACCTGTTGGGTTATCAGTGATTACTAGTTCGCCCTTGAGATACTCAATCACAATGCTCTTCCCTTTAGCATCATGCAATGTCATGCGAACGGGTGCCGATTGATTGTTGTATGCGGGAATAATAGAGCGATTGACTTTAATCTTCTGAAATCCGGTCTTCACTTCGTCAACGGTCGCAAAATTAGTCAAGGCATATATCAACATCTGGATGGAGGCAATGCTGTTTGCAGAGTCGGCCTGAGTAACTGCCTGATACACGGCGGTATTGGGAGCATTCAATAAGCCACCTACCAGGCCTTTTTCATTCATGCCATCAACTAAAACCGGCATACCTAAACCATTCATACCAGCCACTGCATATTTGCTAGTCCAATTGAGCCCTGTCCCAGGCTTACTATCAGCACCAACTCCAGCAATAGGTAAATTTCTTGGGATCACGGTCAATTGAGAGTTGAGAGCAAGCCCAAACTCCATGGTGCGGCCATAAACAAATCCATTGTCGCTCCCCTTTAGCAAAAAGCTAGTGCAGGCATTACTGGAGAGCGGCGCGATGATCAATAGGATCGATATCGATAGCGCGAGAAATTGCTTGATTGTTTGATTCATGGGAACTCCTGCAATAGATTGATTAATGTATGCCCAAAATTAGAATTTATTGAAAAGCAGTCATTTAGACACGCTGATTCTAAAGGAGCATTATTACTGATAAGCTATTTTCTTTAAGAACATCGCTATAGATATCAATAAGCCTGGTTCAACTAGAATGGCTTATCTTTTCCAATATAAATAAGGGAATATCAATGAGCCTCATTCATAAACTGCAGTGGCGCTATGCCACTAAAAAAATGGACCCATCAAAGATGGTCCCCCAAGAGAAAGTTGATCAAATTCTTGAGGCAATCCGCTTGACGGCCAGCTCTAGCGGACTACAACCCTATGAAGTACTGGTAATTACCAATCAGGAAATCCGTGAACAAATAAAACCTATTGCTAACGGCCAATCTCAAATTACAGATTGCTCACACTTACTTGTATTTGCAGCCTGGGATAACTACACGGCTGAGCGTATTAATGATGCATTTGATATGACTGAGGAAATCCGCAACTTCACCAGCGAGGCAGGAACGGCTTATCGTCAAATGCTTCTGAAAGCTTATCCAGCAAGAGATGCAGAAGTCAATTTCACGCACGCTGCGAAACAGGTTTACATTGGACTTGGTACTGCATTAATTGCGGCTGCTTATGAAGAAGTCGATAGCACCCCAATGGAGGGATTTGATCCAAAAGCACTCGATACCATTCTGAACCTCAGGGAAAAGGGATTGCGCAGTGTTGTGATGCTCCCGCTAGGCTACAGAAAATCTGATGAAGATTGGCTGCTTAAACTTAAGAAGGTGAGAAGACCCAAAGAAAGTTTCATGAGCTGGATCAAATAAATATCCAGTAAGAGCCAAAAATACCAGCCCCGGGGTTGGTATTTTTATTTGTAGTAGATCTATGTACGGCGAATAAGCGATGCCTGGAGTTCTGTAGAATCAAGTACATGAAGCCAACTATCAAAATTGACTACGTATCAGATATAGCTTGTCCTTGGTGCGCCGTGGGACTTGGCAATCTCAATCAAGCAATAGCCCAGCTAAGCGATAAGGTAGACTTTGAAGTGCATTTTCGACCCTTTGAACTTAATCCCAATATGCCTTTGGGCGGACAAGATGCCATTGAGCACCTCACTGAAAAGTAC
>Ga0114959_10001314_pt1 | contig 21929 bp, 20 predicted proteins | sample C_130625_EF_Meta_FD_87317 | JGI IMG/M metagenome (GOLD analysis project Ga0114959, IMG submission 87317) | Freshwater microbial communities from Lake Croche, Canada to study carbon cycling - C_130625_EF_MetaG | ecosystem: Environmental > Aquatic > Freshwater > Lake | place: Lake Croche, Canada... | reverse complement strand
GGTTGAAGTTTCAAAGCAACCTGAAGTCATCAAGCGTTTGGATGAATTAAGTCTTGATGCTGTCGGAAGCAATGCTCTTGAATTGACTCAATTTGTCAAACAAGAAACTGAACGGTGGGACCGTGTAATTAAAATAGCAGGTATAAAAATGGAATAAATGAATTTTAAATTTATAAAGTGATCGTTTATAAATTCTTTAATCGGGTTTTTCAGTAGATAAAAAAAACCAATTTTCACTATACTTTTGTTGTGATGTGGGCTCATTTGAAGAATATATCTTTTTTTATTACCCGGTTGAATGACATGCTCAAAATTTTCGCTTTGATGACGTCGCTTTGTCTTGGGTCGCTTTGGGCGGCGCAGCCTTCACTTACAACCTTGGTTGTTCCGTATTCATCGGGTACAGGCATTGACGCAGTCGCTAGAATTATTTCACCTCGATTGTCTGAGATTTTGGGTCGTCCAGTATTGGTAGAGAACAAAGCGGGCGCAAGTGGCAATATTGGTGCTGATTTTGTAGCCAAAGCCAAGCCTGATGGCAGTATTCTCATGATCACTGTGAATACTTTTAACGTTACACCTTCGATTTATAAAAAACTTCCCTATGACCCTAATATAGATTTTTCTCCGATCGGTAAGATTGGTGTGAGTAATTTGGCTTTGGTGATCAATTCTAGTTTCCAAGTGCAAAGTTTTGAAGAACTCAAGACTTTGATTGCGCAAAAGCCTGGCGTCTTTAACTACAGTTCATCTGGTTCGGGGACTGCTCAGCATTTGTCCATGGAGGTGTTGAAAAAACGCTTTGGACTTAACATACTGCATGTTCCTTACAAAGGTGCAACAGGCGCTATTACGGATTTGCTGGGTGGGCAAACTCAAATGATGATGATGCCAGTGCACACTGCTATGCCTCTTGTACGTGGTGGAAAAATTAAATTGATTGCCATTGCCGGAGACGTTCGATCAAGCTATGCTCCTCAAGTTCCAGCTTTATCTGAATTAGGAGCAGGTAGTCTTGACTTGGTTGTGACGTTTTGGATGTCTGGACCTGCTGGGTTACCTGCAGAGACGGTTAACCAATTGAGCTCAGGATTGAAGCAAATCTTAAGTGTTCAGGAAGTTAAGGATCAATTCAATGTTCAGGGCATTATTCCTGAGTTCAGTTCGCCTGTTGCTCTTGGAGAGTTCATCAAAAGAGACATTGATCGCTGGAAGTCTTTTGTGAAAGAACAAAACTTAAGCTTCGAACCTTGAAATCATTCAATTAAAACCTATACGATTGGTACATAAAAATGAACAAATCCGTTGAGCCTATTGTCCATATGGTCAAAGTCAGAGATGGTACAGAGATCGCTGTAGCTATATATCGACCTGAACAAGAGGGTAGCTATCCCTCACTGTTTGCAGCTTCACCGTACCGCTTTGATAACAACTCTTTGCCGGCAAGTCCTCAGTTTTTGTGGCGCGAGACCGGACCCATTGATTTTTACGTCAATGAAGGTTATGTTTATGTGCACATGGATGTTAGAGGCTCAGGGCGCTCTGGAGGGCAATTTACTTTCATGGGTCAGCACGACGCCAATGACATGGCCGATGTCATTGATTGGGTGGCTCTTCAAACTTGGTCCAATGGAAACGTGGGAAGCATTGGTCAATCCTATTACTGTATGCTGCAATGGTTTTTGGGGAAAGTAGCGCCCAAGCCCCTTAAGTGCATTGGTGCGCACGATGGATTAGCGGACGCTTACAGAGCGGGTGTTTATCATGGCGGCATACCATGCGACTTCTTTCCTGGTTACTGGTGGTATCAAAATCGATTCATCAATAAGTTTCCAGCAAAAGGCCCTTCAAGAGATCAAGTGGATGACTTGACCCAAATGCTTGCTGCACATCCAACGTACGATGATTTTTGGAGAGAGCGTTCTGCATGGGAGTGCTTGGATCAAATCACAGTTCCACTTTATTCCAGCGGGGTCTGGTCAAAAATGATGCTTCATACTCGTGGCAACATTGACGGATTTTTAAAAGCCCGTGGCCCAAAGAAATTAAGAATGTCTGGCGTTCCTAATGCTTGGGCTGCTGCTGCAGAATTCGCCAGTGAGCAATTTCATCGAGAGGTCTTTTTGCCCTTTTATGACCACTATTTAAAAGGGAAAGACACCAATTATTTGGGACGTCCGACCGTACAATTTGCGGTTCGAGGTGCCTTGGAGTCAGGTTTGCGTGCGTCAGAGCAATGGCCACCAAAAGAAATTGAGTACCGCTCATATTTTTTAAACAGTCAACAATCGGGAAGTGTAAATTCTTTGAATGATGGGGGCTTATCATCTGTACCTATGGATGCAGAAGCTTCTACCTCTTATTCTTATCCTAATCCCGGATGGGTTGCTGGGGTAGTTGGTTTTGGCCCCAATGGACCTCAAGGTGGATTTGATTCTGCTAGACGGGTGCTGACGTTCACCAGTCCTCCTCTTGACAAAGATCTTGAAATCGCTGGTCCGATCAAATTGACTCTTTACGCTTCATCAACGGCCAACGATACCGATTTCTTCATTAAACTGTCGGATCAATTTCCACAGTCTCCTGAAGACCGAGCCAAGTCTTTGAATCCATTTTCAGAAGTGGTTTCGAGAGGTTGGCTTAAAGCGTCACATCGTGAGTTGGATACAAAGCACAGCACTGATATGGTTCCAAGACAAAGTCATCAAAATCCCCAGCCCCTCAATCCCGGAGAGGTATATCCATTCGAAATTAGCATTGAGCCTGCTGCCTATGCATTCAAGGCGGGTCATCGAATCAGACTAGAAATTGTTAATGGTGACTCACCGATGACGGAAGCTCTTTGGCCGCATTATTACAGGCCCGACAAAATGGGAGTTGATACTGTTTTCCATGGTCAAAAGGTAGCTTCAGTTTTGGTTCTGCCAGTCCTTAATTAACTGTTGGAAGGGGAGCCACTCATTGAGTGTTCCCCCTTCATAATGAGAATTTTATCTATTGCTTAATCTTATGAAAAAAATCGATATGCCAGTCATGGCTCAAGCCATGCTTTGAAGTTTGGGCATAATTTCAGATGCAAACATAGCTTGATTGCGTTGGGTGAGTTCATTGCTTAGGGTGCCAAACTGAAGCATTGCGACAAAATTACCCAAATTTGTTTTTGCTTTGACTTCTTCGATTTGATTCAGTATGGTTTTGGGTGTTCCAACTAAAACTGTACCCAACTCCATCAACCTCTCTAGACTTTGACGTTGATTGGCTCCACCAAAACCACCTCGGCCAATGGCTTTTTTAGTAGCTATGATTTTCTTTAAAGATTCTACTGATGTGTAGCCAGGTGGTAGTAGCATCTCCATGGGAAGTGTCAAGTAGTCGTTGAACAAGGCTTCAATTGCAGCACGTGACTCAGACATGGCTTGTTCCAAAGTGTCAGCCACATACACAGGAGCGGCCCAGCCGAGTTGCGAGGACTGTGCTTCGTAGCCATATTTTTGAGCTTGATCTTTGTAGGCCAATAAGTTTTTTATGACTGCTTCGCGCGCTGAAAAGGTGACCAAGAAAGGATATTTTCTGCAAGGATCGGTAGCCCATTCGATGGTCTCGATCGAACCTTGAGAGGGAATCCAAATGGGTGGGTGAGGCTGTTGATAGACCCTAGGCCATAAGTTGACGTAATTTAAATTGTAGTGTTCTCCCTCCCATGCAAAAGGGCCAGGTTGTGTCCAGGCTTTAACGATTAAATCATGTGCTTCATGAAAGCGTTCATGCGAGTAAAACGGATTGACTGTAGTCGAATGGTATTCTGCCCCAATGCCACGTACAAAGCCAGCAATGATTCGGCCACGAGACATGTTGTCAAGCATGGAAAATTCTTCAGCAATGTTGATAGGGTTGTTGACCAAGGGTAGTGCTCGCCCCAAAATAGCAATTTTGATTTTTTTGGTTCTTTGAATCAAAGCACTTGCAATCAAATTGGGCGCAGGCATCAAGCCATACGCTGTTTGATGATGTTCATTGACACATACCCCATCAAACCCCAGGGGTTCAGATTGTGCAAGTAAGTCGATATAGCTTTCGTAATCGTGCGCTCCTTTTTCTGGATCGTAAAAGGTGTTCGGTAGTACCACCCAAGCTGATCGGTGCTCTTTGGAGGCCGCCACATCCATGGAGCGGTAAGGCATTAATGTGAAATTTAGGACTTTCATGAAGCTAGCTTTCCTAAGAACGAAGTGATCAATTGAGCTGTCTCAGCTGGTTTTTCATTGAGGGGGGAGTGGCTACATTCGGATAGGACGTGACAGACATCCGTGTTAAGAGCCTCGGCCCAAAGCTTGGCATAAGCCTGGGGTATGAGTCCATCGTGCTCGCCCCAAATGACTTGAGTAGGAACTTTAATTCGGTGCAGCCATTTTTTAAGGTCTGGGTTGAATAGTCTTGGATACCACGCTAATTTTGCAAAAGTAAATTTGTTCTTTACGATGATTTCAGCTTCTTCAGGTGTAGGCTGTGCCTGCAGTCGTTTTTCTTGTACCAAAGGATCAAAGATCAAATTCTTTATGGATTCCTCTGCATTCCAAATGAAAACATCACCCATGGGAGTGCCCTCGAGTCGAAGGCCAGCTGAGGAAACTAGTGTTAGGCTATGGATGTGTTGTGAATTACGGGTGGCTATCTCGGCAGCCAGCCAGCCACCAATCGAGTGCCCAACTACATCAAAACCCCCCTCTGGAGCATGTGTATCTAAGAAATCAAGATAAAACATGGCCAAGTCTGACATATTTTTGATGAAAGAGGGATCCTCTGACATGCCAAATCCTGGGTGATCGGGGACCCATACGTCATGAGACTTTGCCAATTGACTGAAAAAGGGGGTCCATTCTGTTACTCCACCAGCTCCATGAAGAAAGAGAATAGGTCTGCCTTGTCCAGCACGCCGAACATTAAGCTTTACATCGCCAACTCGATAAGTTGAGCTTAGATTTATGGGATCTGTCATTTTAATTTGCCTTAAAACTATATGGGAAACGATCTTTCAGGGATTATTCGGCAACGGCTTTGAGATTACCTTCTTTGACAACTCGACGCCATCTGACCAGGTCACTTTTCATGATTTCTGTAAATGCCTCAGGTGTGGTAGGCGTTGGCTCAAAACTCAAATTTCTTAGTTTTTCAGAGATATCTTTGCTCTCTACCAAGCTTTGAATTTCCGTACTGAGTTGGGTCACAATCGTTTTGGGAGTCCCGGCTGGTGCAAGCATTCCAAACCAAGGAAAGGCATCAAAATTTGGGAAGCCAGATTCTGAAACTGTTGGGAGACTGGGAAGGCTGGGTAATCTTTTAGATGACGCAACCGCCAACAATTTCACTTTTCCACTTTTTGCAAAAGGCGAGACGTTGTTCATCATGTTAAAGAAGATAGGTATTTGACCTGAAACCACGTCGGTAAGAGCCGGTGAGCATCCTTTGTAGGGAACGTGCACCATGTCTATTCCAGCCGTGATGTTGAGAAGTTCCCCCGCCAAGTGAAGCGGTGTGCCGTAGCCACATGAAGAAAAGCTGTATTTTTTTGGATTGGCTTTGACCAAGGCAATCAATTCATCCACATTTGTAACATTGACTGAAGGATTCACGCCTACAACGACTGGAGATCGTCCAAAAATACCTATCGGTGAAAAATCCTTAAGTACATCAAAGTTCAAGTTGCTATTAAAGCTAGCACTTACCGTCAATTGATCGTTGGTCACAAGCAAAGTGTACCCATCGTTTGCTGATTTAACTACAAAATCTGCTGCTACAGAACCTCCGCCTCCACCCTTGTTGTCAACTACGAAAGGCTGGCCAAACTTTTCGCTAAGCTTTTGTGCAAACATACGCCCCAAAATATCAGTGCCACCTCCTGTGGCTGCTGCCACAATGATTTTGACTGGTTTATTGGGGTAAGCATTTTGTGCTTGTGTGTGGGCTGCTAAATTTAGCCAAAAAAGGATAAAGGTCCAGATTAGAAAAGATTGAAGTCGCATTGTTACCTCGATTTTTACCATTGTTTTATTAAAGCCGAAATAATGTAATTCAATAATCGAGTAAACCCTTATTTATCAAAGCACGAAATGGTAAAAAAGCGTTGAAACTGAAAGAGAAAAATAGTGACTGGGGAAAACGATAGTCGAGTCAATTTATAGTGTGGTGCAAAATCATGAGTATACAAACAATCATAATACGTACAACATTTAAAATGCAGATGTAAGTTATAAAGATTTAAAAGTCATGAGTGAAAAATTAATTAAACCCTATATTTTGGGAATTGGCGGTACAACCAGAGCGGGTTCTACATCTGAAAAAGCATTGCGAATATCTCTTGAAATAGCCCAAGAAATGGGTGCAAGAATCCAGTTGGTAGCTGGATTAGATCTTGACTTTCCGATGTACTCACCCCATTTACAAGATAGAAGTGATAAGGCAATGTTTTTGATTGAGCAACTTCGTCAATGTGATGGGTTGATCGTGTCTTCGCCTTCCTATCACGGAAGTGTTTCAGGTTTGGTTAAAAACGCATTGGATTATGTTGAAGACTTGCGTGAAGATCCTCGTGTTTATTTAGACGACTTACCAGTTGGTTTGATAGGCTGCGGAGCCGGTTGGCAAGGAGCTACTCAAGCGCTTACACATTTGCGCTCCATGACGCATGCCCTTAGAGCTTGGCCCACTCCAATGGGTGCAGTTATTAACAGCTCAACCCCTCTATTTGGGAAAAGTGGTGAATGCGTGGATGATTTGGTTTTGTCACATTTGAAGCTGGTGGGTCAGCAGGTAATGCATTTCGCTTTGATGAAGTTAGCAAGTCAAAATAAAAGTCATACTTAATGTGTCAGTTTAGTTTTGAGGGTTTGTTTTTTTTGCTGTTTGAACCCAAATCTTTTTGGGGTTCATCCTCTCGATCAATTAGTTTTTGTAAACTTGTAATGAATACTTTTTTTTCTGAGAGAGTCAGAGGTGACAAAAGCCAATCTTGCAATTGAATAACTGTTGGACTGGTTCTGTTCAATAAAGTCAATCCTTTTTTGGTGATGAAAAGTAGTTTTACGCGTTTGTCTAATGGTGATGGTTTTCGTTCAATAAGACCCCTTATTTCTAAGCGATCAATCACACCAGCAACAGTTGAAGTGTCTAATGCAATGTCACGTGAGAGGGTGATTTGATCCATACCTGGATTTGCATGAGTTGCACACAGTGCAACCCATTGAACAGGGGTGATGTGTTGTTTGCTTGTTACTTCATAAAAACGCGCAACCAACAACTGGTTGACTCGACGAATTAGGTAGCCCGGAAGTGATTGGTACTGTTTTTTTATCTTAGGCATTATGTTTATTTTGAAAAAATAAGTATCAGACGAATTTGAAGATTGTAAATGTTTTGATTTTGATTCAATTTCTTTGTTGGAGAGTGATATGTTTGAAGATACTTTTTTAACAGTCAAGGGATGCAAAATTCGTTTTCGCCGGCAAGGCCATGGTCCAGTCCTCTTGTATCTGCATGGAGCTAATGGTGTTCCTAAGGTGCAACCCTTTTTGCATGAGTTATCCAAGTCTTTTGACGTCTTGGTTCCAGAGCACCCCGGCTTTGGTGAATCCGATGAGCCCAATTGGCTTGAAAACATGCATGATTTGGCCTATTTTTATTTGGATGTCATTGATCACTTAAAGCTGGATCGAGTGCACGTCATTGGAAGCTCTCTTGGTGGATGGCTTGCCATGGAACTAGCTATTCGTCAGCCACAGCGTTTTAAATCTTTGACGCTCGTTGGAAGCGCAGGCATTCGCATACCTGAGGCTCAACCTGGTGATATTTTCTTGTGGACGCCGGAAAAAGCTGCTCATAACACCTTCAAAGATAAGGCCTTGATCGATTGGACACTTGCTAATCCCCTGGATCTTGACACAACTCTTAAGAATAGGCATACCACTGCACTTTTGGCTTGGGACCCCAGACTTCATAACCCTATGCTTTCAAAATGGTTGAATCGACTCAAGATGCCCGTACAACTGGTTTGGGGTGCAGATGATCAAATCATGCCTCTTGCCTACGCCCACGCTTTCAAAGCTTTGATTCCCCAAGCTCAGTTGAGTGTTTACCCCAATTGCGGACATTTGCCTCATGTAGAAAAGTCAGAGGCTTTCGTTCAACTCGTTTCTCAGTTTATTAACAAGGCGGATCAAGCATGAAAGTGATACTTTTTCATTTGATGTCATATGCAGATTTGGATTTTGAAGCAACCAAAGATTATGAGACTGTTTGGGTGAATTTACCAAATCGTTTTTTTGATCCAGTCAAGTGCAATGCTTTGTACAACCGATATTTGGACGAGCTTGAGTCAGCAGAGCCTTTGGGCTTTGATGGTGTGGCTGTTAATGAACATCACCAAACGGCTTATGGTTTGATGCCGTCTCCAATTGTGATGGCTTCAGCCTTGGCTAGAAGAACCAAGCGAGTCAAAATTGCTATTTTGGGAAGTGCTTTGCCACTGCGCGAACATCCTTTGACTGTTGCCGAAGAGCATGCCATGATCGACGTGCTCTCAGGTGGTCGATTGATCAGCGGTTTTGTTCGTGGCATCGGAGCTGAGTATCACACTTTTGGTTTGAATCCCACTATTTCCCATGACCGATTTCACGAGGCTCACGATTTGATTGTGCAGGCATGGACCAAGCCAGGACCCTTTGCCTTTACGGGTCATCACTATAACCATGAATATGTGAACCTCTGGCCGCGACCCTACCAGCAGCCTCATCCTCCCATTTGGGTTCCATCTCAAGGTAGCAAAGAGACCATCGATTGGGCAGCTCATCCGGATCGGCGTTACACTTATTTGCAGACTTTCAGTCCAGCCAAAGTTGTGGGTAAGTACTTGAAATCGTATCGAGATACTGCCGAGGCTTTTGGCTACGAGGCCCAAGACAGCCAACTCGGTTGGGCGGTGCCTGTTTATGTGGCGGACACGGATGAGAAAGCTCGAATGGAGGCTAAAAAGCCGTTTGAGTTATTCAGAAACCGTTTGTTAAAAATGCCATTTGAAATGTTGCTCCCTCCAGGGTACAGCTCGCGCGCTTCTCTGAAGGGCATGATGGCAGCTAAAGCTTCGCTGACCCAAGAGATGACGTTAGAGATGGCCATTGAAATGGGTATGGTAATCTGTGGCAGTCCTGAAACTGTCAAAGACGCCATTGCCGATTATTGGCATGAGCTTAGGTTTGACAATTTACTCACAATGATGCATTTTGGTAATTTGTCGCAAGAGTTGACTAAGAATAGTACGGAGTTGTTTGCAACCAAAGTGCTGCCGCATATTCAGTCGCTTCAATCTGAAGCCTTGACTCAAGTTTGAAAATGTTGAAAATACTGCTTCTTTCGCAGAGACGAGGATGAAATCTCTATGTTGGTAGGTCAAGTTCTTAATGGCTTGGTGAATGGAGCAATGTATTCTTTGGTTGCCTTGGGATTTACATTAATCATTGGGGTTTTAGACAAGCTTAATTTCACTCACCCAGAAATTTTCATGTTTGGGGGTTTCGCTGGAATTATTTCTATTAATTACTTTCCAGCTCCTTGGGGCTTGGTTACTTCCTTTGTGGTGGGGGGAATTTTGGGTTTGATCACTGAGTGGATTGCATTCAGGCGATTTAAGTCTCCCGACTCAAAAATTACAGCAGCTTTGAGTTCCATGGCCCTGGGACTTGTGTTCACGGATTGGGTTCAAAAATATTGGGGAACTGAGCCTGTTTCATTACCGACCTTACCCAGTTGGATGGAGCAAAACGTGCGGATTGCAGAAGTGGAGTTCCCTTATTTGAATTTTTTTATTTTGGGTGTTACTTGTTTATTGATGATCACACTCCACACGCTGATTAACAAGACTCGAATGGGTCGACAGATTCGGGCAGTGGCAGAGTCACCAATGAATGCTTCATTGCTGGGAATTGATGTGAAAAAAGTCAGCCAAGTGGTCTTTTTCATTTCCTCTGGCCTTGCAGCGGAAGCTGGATTTTTACTTTCGCTTAGATCCGCTTCCGCCAATTCAGAAATTGGATTGACTTTTGGACTCAAAGCTTTGGCCATCATGGCAATTGGTGGCTTAGGGGACATAAGAGGCGCTATGTTGGGTGGACTCCTCATTGGTGTTATGGAGGCATTGCTCTTTGTCTTTGGTTGGGGTCGGTGGGTTGAGATGACTGTTTGGGTTGTGGTCATCATAACGATGGTGATCAAACCCAGTGGACTGTTTTCTGCACGCTTGAAAACTCAGGAGGCTAGAGCGTGATTGCCGATCATTTATTTTTTGCAGGTATCAATTTGTTATTGGCCTGGAGCGTGTATGTGGTTCTCTTGTCAGGTAATTTATCTTTTGCGCAAGGGGCGTTCATGGCCTTGGGCTGTTATTGTGCAGGAGTTTTAACTGTCAAGTTGGGCTGGACATTGTTACCATCGGTTTTGTTAGCAGGAAGCTTTTCAGCCTTGATTGCAACAATTGTGGGTTATCCAACTTTGAGGCTTAAAGGAATTTATCTTATTTTAGTGACTTTGGGTTTGACGGTTTGTGTCAGAGTTTTACTGGAAAATTTTAAATTTATTGGAGGGGTGGGTGGTTTTGGAGGAATGAAGGGTGCGGACCTTACGTGGGTTTTGATGGCGGTGCTGATCTTTGGTACCTTGCTTTATTTTTTCTCTCGTGGACCAATGCAACTCGTATGCGATGCTGTTAGAGAAGACGAATTGGTGGCTGCTTCACTTGGAATCAATGTAGTAGCTACAAAATTAGCAACTTTTGCCGTTGGAGCCTTTATCGCTGGCGTTGCTGGTGCCTTATATGGTCACTACATGAATTTCGTGCGTCCTGAAAACTTTGATGTTTTGCTTTCTATCTACGTGGTTCTCTATGTGGTTTTGGGTGGAGTGAACAACATGTGGGGTCCTGTAGTAGGCGCATTGATCATGACCTTGTTGCCAGAATACATTCGCATACTGGCTGAATGGAGACCTAGTGTCTTTGGCTTATCGATTTTGTTAATTTTATTGCTTCGACCTCAGGGAATTTTGCGCTTTAGGATGTCAACGCAAAGCAGCAAGGAGTTATTGCGTCATGGTTGAGACATCGCCAAAAAAATTGCTTGTTATCCAGCATTTGAATAAGAACTTTGGTGGAATTCATGCCATCAAAGATTTTAATTTGGACGTTAATTCAGGTGATTTGATTGGGATCATTGGCCCTAATGGTGCTGGCAAAACAGCCTTACTCAATACCATTACTGGTTTTTACCGTGCAAACGCTGGTCAAGTTTTTTTTGATGAAATTGAAATAACAAACGCTTCTATACACGATATAGCTTTACTTGGAGTGGGTCGAACATTTCAAAATATCAGATTATTTAAACGTATGAGTGTGCTTGAGAATGTTATGGTTGCAAGGAAACAAATTTTCAAGCGACCAGTTTTACAGTTGTTCAATCGCCTAGATCACGAGGCCGATCTTGAACGGGCCATGGACTGTCTATCCATGCTCAATTTATCAGATAAAGCCAGTAAAAGTGCTGCATCTTTGTCCTACGGTGATGCAAGAAGATTGGAAATTGCACGTGCATTGACTGGAGAGCCAAAGATGCTGCTCTTGGATGAACCCGCGGCTGGTATGAATGAGACGGAGACCAATGAGTTGATAGAGGACATTCAACTCATTCGCAGTAAAGTGAGCTCAATTGTTTTGATTGAACACGATATGAATCTCATAAGATCCTTATCTGACCGAGTGGTAGCCATGGACTTCGGTTTGAAAATTTGTGAAGGCTCTGCTAATGAAGTTCTTACTCACCCTGAGGTCATGAGTGCTTATCTTGGAGAAGACGAATACGTGATCGCATGAGTATGAATAAAGTATCAGTTTTGTCTGTCAATCATATTGAAGCTAGTTATGGCCCGATCAAGGCATTGCGAGGCCTAAGTTTTGAAATTTTTAAAGGAGAGACCTTGGCAATCATTGGTGCCAATGGTGCAGGAAAAACAAGTTTAATGCGATCCCTTTCTGGGATGCTTCCCATTACATCTGGTCAAGCTCATTTTTTAAATTGCGACATTCGGAAAAAATCAACTCACGAGTTGGCAAAGCAAGGATTGTTGCATGTTCCTGAGGGGCGTGGAACTTTGCAGACCTTGACGGTCCTAGATAATTTAAGATTGGCTTGGGATATCCAGGGCAGAGGCTTAAGTTTCGCAGAATCTGTTGATAAAGTCTTCAATCTATTTCCACGTCTAGCTGAGCGTTCAATTCAGTTGGCAGGACTTCTTTCTGGAGGAGAGCAGCAAATGCTTGCCATCGGAAGAGCATTGATTGTTCAACCGATAGTACTTTTACTCGACGAGCCCTCTATGGGTTTGTCGCCCAAATACACCACTGAGGTATTCAAAGTTATTGATATGCTTAAAAAGCAAGGAATGACCATCGTGTTGGTGGAACAGAATGCTAAAAGAGCCTTAGCGCTTGCTGATCGAGCCATTGTGATGGCGCATGGTGAATTCACATTACAAGGTTCGGCTCATGATATTTCTCGAAATCCACAAGTCATAGAGAGTTATTTGGGGCAAGGCACAGGTATAAAATTAAACGGGAAATGAAATCAACAATTATTAAGGAGACAAAAATGAAAAATCGAAAAAGGGTATTTTGTAAAACTTTTTTAACCACTGCTTTTTTTGCACTAGGTATGGGTATTGGATTCGCGCAAACCAAACCACCTATCAAGCTAGGTGCGATTACGGCTCTAACAGGACCATTTGCAGGCTACGGAAAGATTCAAGACATGCATTTAAAACTTGCAGTCGAAGATATCAATGCCAAAGGCGGTATCAATGGTAGCCTGTTGCAGTTGGACGTTGGTGATGCCCAAGCTGACCCGGCACAAAGTGTCTCACTCTTTAGAAAATTTGAAGGAGAGGGATATTTCGGAGTGGTGGGCCCATTGACGGGGACTCAGTGGGAGACTGTAAGTGCGCTGGCCAACCAAATTAATATGCCCTCCATCAGTGTTAATGCTACAAAACCTGGAATCACCATCAAGCCATGGACTATTCGTTTGCATCCAGCGGACGATACCTTGATGCCTGATGGCGTCAAAGATTTTTTGAAAGCTTATCCCAAAGTTAAAAAAGTCGTTATTGTGGCTGATGTTCGAGAAGCCTCAAGCAAAGCAAGTGCGGATGCGTACGCTGCTCTGGCTAAACAAAATGGATTGGAAGTTTTAGACACTGTTGAGTTTTCCTCAAAGGCCACAGATTTGTCTGCTGCTGTGATTCAAATCAAAGGCGAAAACCCAGATGCTATTTTCTCTGCAGCATTCCCTCCCCAAGCCATGCTCTTGGCCAAAGATATGAATACCCAAGGCGTGAAGGTTCCTGTTCTCAACACATCTATTCTTTGGGCGGGCCCATTCATCAATATGGTGGGTGAATTGGGACGCAATTGGCATGTCATAGGATTTTCAACAAACGATGCACCACCTGAGGGTTATAGTGATCAGACGCTTTATTCAAGTATTGTGAAGCGTGTCGCTGCTAAAGCCGATCCTACTATGGGTATCCCACCCAATATGTCGAACTGGGCTATGGGCTATGATGCCATCATGCTTTATGCGGACATTATGAAAAGAAATGGAATAGATGGTAAAACAGATCCCAAGAAAGCTCGTGAAATTATTAAAAACGAGTTCATCAAACTCAAAACATTCAGTGGTGTCTTTAAATACAACATGCGCGATACCGGTGATTCGAATTTACCAGCCACTGTATTGATTGCAGATATAGATCGTAAAGTTTGGAAATTTTTAAAATCATCCAAATAAATATTTAGATTAATTGTAAAAAAAGTCTCTTTTTTAAAGAGACTTTTTTTCGCATTTGATACCACTTGAATTAAGTCATGAGAGGAATTTAAAGACTAATCTTGTAATTCAATGTGAGCGTCCTTGATGACTTTTGCATAGCTCAAAAGGTCTTGTTGGTACTTGATTGCAAAATTTTCTGGTGTGCTACCTACAGCTTCATAACCCCAGTTGGGTAATTTACCTTTGATGTCAGATGAATTAAGAACTTTAGTAAATTCGGTCTGAATTTTTCTTTCAATGGTTATTGGGGTTCCTGGGGCAGCAAAAAGTCCAAGCCAGCCTGTATGTTCAAAATTGGGCACACCACTTTCGCTCATGGTGGGAACTTCTGGTATCGCCTCTGATCGCTTCGTACCGGTGGTCGCGATTATTTTCAATTTACCAGCTTGCGAAGGGTTGATAACTCCAGACAAAGGTGATATGACTGCACCAATGTAACCTGAGAGCAGTGCTTGGTTCATGGGTGCATCGCCTTTGTAGGGAATGTGTGTCAGTTCTAAATTTGCACTGAGTTTTAAGAGTTCCATCACCAGATGCGGGGCAGAACCCTGTCCAGTAGAGCCATAATTCAATGAATTAGGTTTTACTCTCGCAACATTCAAAAAATCAGAAAAATTATTCACACCAATCGACGGGCTAACAGCAAGTACCAAATAGGACGACATAATTTGGCTGATTGGCGATAGATCTTTTTTGGCATCAAATGGCAATTTTTTATAAAGACTTGGAGCAATCGCAAGGCCGTGTGTTGTCAGTAACAGGGTATAGCCATCTGGAGCAGATTTTGCAACAGCATCTGCTCCAATGATTGCACCTGCTCCAGGTTTGTTTTCTATCAAAAAAGGCTGCTTGAGTGATTCGCTTACTTGTTGTCCAAGGGTTCTGGCTACTGTATCGACTGCACCTCCTGCAGGGAAGGGCACCACGATCTTTACAGGTTTTACCGGCCAATTTTGAGCTGAGGCCCCATTGATGAACGAAAAGCCACCGATGATAAAGCTGAAAAATAGATGTTTTTTCATCTTAAAAACATGACTGTTGAGTGAGTATTTCATCAAACCCTCTTTTTAGCTTTGTTTCTCAAGTCGTTGGTGGCTTTGGTGTCAACGTTGCCAGACTTCAACACGGCTACCTTGTAAATTTTCTTGGCACTTTCTTTGCAAATGTATTCCTGTCGAAGATCATTTTTAACGCGTTCTGGGTCCCTTTCATCCGGCGGTCCAAATCCACCGCCCCCTCCAGTCAAAAGGGTAAAGGTATCTCCCTTGTTGAGCCTTTTTAACAAGACCTTTGCATTGGTGAATTTATCCAAAACCTCGCCGGATTGATTCAAGTTGACTTGGTTTCCCATGCCACTCAAGCCACCATCTAAACCCCAGGGCTGACAATGCATTCTGTCGACCTGTGCGTTGAAATTCATGCCAGATCTTGCCATGATGATTTGCTCTGTACCGAGTCCGCCTCGAAATCTGCCAGGGCCTCCGGAGTTTTGTCTAAGACCGTGTTTGAGATACATCAATGGAAACTTGGCTTCCATTTGTTCAATCGGATTGTTGTGTGTGTCCCCATCGTTCATGCAAACAGTTGCCGACATACCATCTTCATTGTGTTTAGCTCCCCAGCCCCCCCCTGAAGGCCCGACACTGCTCAAAAAGAAGCGCCCATCTTTTGGAGAAATACCATTCACCATCGCTAGCCCTAAATCAGCGTGATGTCCGGCAATGACTTTGTCAGGTATCGCGGCGAACATGGCTTTGAAGATGGAATCAATGACCGTCATGGGGTAAGTCATCCACCATCTCATGGCTGCGGGTTTGACCGCGCTCACAACAGTTCCCTGCGGAACAATGGTCTCGAGCGCTCTAAAGCTACCTTCATTGATGGGGTAATCCGTAGCGGAAGTCAAGCACTTGTAGGCAACTTGAGCGCACGAAATACCGGTGCTAGGTCCAGAGTTGTAAAAGCCACGAACTTGTGGGCTAACACCGCTCAGATCAATCGTCATGCGATCGCCTTTTTTGATGACCTTCACTTTGATGGGGACACGTTTACCTATTTCAACACCATCATCATCCATGAACGACTCGGCCTCGTAGACACCATCTGGAATCGCCCTCGTTTGAGCTCTGGCTTTTGCCTCTGAGATGTCCATGATTCGATCGATCGCATTCAAGACTGGTATCTGACCATAGCGGTTCAGGAGTTCAAGAAATCTTTTTTCTCCTGTGGTCACGGCAATAATTTGAGCCCTTAAATCTCCCATGGCTCTGTCTGGAATGCGTACATTGTTTCGGATGATGTCCACCAGATCTTGATTGACCACACCTGCAGTTTGGTATTTCAAAATGGGAACTTGAATCCCTTCAGAGAAAATATCGGTGGTAACACCGCCTAAAACCCCTCCAACATCTGGCCAATGGGCCATGCAGCAGGACCAACCAGCCAGCTTTCCTTCATGAAAAATGGGTATGCTAAAAGTAAAATGATGAAGATGTGATCCAGTGATGTAAGCATCGTTGGTCACTAAAATATCGCCTGGGCCAATATTTTCTCCAAAATGTTTGATTTTTTCCTTGATCGTGTTGGACATCCCTCTGATAAAACTAGGTAAACCCAGCCCAATCGATACTGTATCGCCCTTGGCTGTATAAAGGCCTACGGTAAAGTCCAAGGCCTCGTAGATGATCATGTTGTAGGCCGTGCGCATGAGGTTGATTTTCATCTCCTCTGTGACAGCGAGAACACCGTTTCTCACAATTTCAGTGAGTACAGCATCCGCTCTAATGACTTTGGATGTTGCTTTTACAGTCATGCAAAGCTCCCTTGAATATCGATAACTAAATTGCCGTAATCATCCACGCGCAAACGGTCTCCTGGCTGTACGACAGTGATCGACGCATATTCTTCAATCAGTGCTGGCCCATCAATTTTGTTGCCAGCTTTGAGATGTTCTCTGTTGTAGGTTTGGGTTGGGACAGAACTTTTAAGCTCTGAAAAATAGACCAACCTTTGTCCATTGAGCGCTGTTTTTGGTGGTTTAGAGCTGCCCTTTAGAATTTTTTCGAGCTGAGGTTTTTTCATCACTCCACAAACCGTTGCTCTGAGGCTCACGATCTCCCCAGCCTCTTGGGGCGCACAGGTACCATAGCGTCTTTGGTGTACTGCATCAAATTGGTTTTTGATCGCTTGTCGATCACCTTTTTTGAGCACATCGGGATTCAGATCCACTGTCACAGGGTGCTCTTGGCCAACGTACCGCATATCTGCAGCAAAACCAAGGGTCACTTTTGAAGGTTTGATGCCACTGGCAGCGAGGGATGCTTTGCCTTGCTTGACCAATTCATTGAATACTTTTTTCAAGTCAGAAAAGGAAACATCCGATAGCTTCGTGAACCATGTTTTAACAAAATCATACCGAAGGTCGGAATGAAGCATGCCAAACGCACAAAAATGCCCAGGCCCTTTCGGTATGATGACCTTGCTCATGCCAATTTCCCTCGCAATGGCCGTTGCGTGAAGGGGTCCAGCACCCCCATAAGCGATCAGTGGAAATGAAGCGGCATCCAGTCCTCTCTCGGTCGACACGCCCTTGACGGCATAAGACATTGTGGTCGTTGCTATTCTCAGTATCCCGTCTGCAGCTTGCAAGGTTTTAAGTCCCAAAGGCTTGGCCACATTTTTTTGAATAGCCCTTTCTGCAGCTTTGATATCCAGTTGCATTTCTCCGCCCAAGAATCTGTCTGTCGCAAGACGTCCTAAAACCAAGTTGGCATCGGTCACCGTTGCGTATTCGCCGCCTTGTCCATAGCAGGCCGGCCCAGGTTGAGCTCCTGCGCTTTTGGGCCCTACACTTAGAGATCCTGACTCATCGACTTTGGCTATGCTGCCGCCTCCGGTTCCAACTTCAAAAACATCCACCATTGGGATTTGAACAGGCAGAGCTTGGTTGTAGCCACCAATCAAGGCCGCAGAGGTTGTTAAAATTTCACCTTCATAAATCACGCCTGCTTTTGCGGTCGTGCCACCCATATCGAACGCGACAGCATTCAAGATGCCTAGTTCTCTACAAAGTGCTTGTGCTCCCACGACACCGGCCGCTGGTCCTGACTCCAGCATGCGAATGCACTGTTCTTGTGCTTGTTGTGATTCATAGAGGCCACCAGTTGATTGCACAATCAAAAATGAGCCAATGAATCCTTGGGTGTGAATGTGATCATTGATTTCTGAGACATAGTCACTGACTTTGGGACCAATATAAGCATTGGCGACGACGGTGGAGCAGCGCTCAAATTCTCTGTACTCCTGGGAAAGCTCATGCGAGGCTGTTACAAAGGCATTGGGCATTCTCTCTAATACAATTTTTTTAACCCTTTCCTCGTGAGCTGGATTTTTGTAGCAATGAAACAATAAAATGGCTACCGATTCAACCTTTTCTTCAATCATTTTGTCGCAAAGAGCGTGAACGCCTTTTTCATCCAAAGGCAGATAGATATCACCTTCTGCAGTAATTCTTTCCTTGACCTCTAAACAAAGGGCTCTTTCAACCAAGGGAATGTGCTTGCGAAAGAAAAGGTTGTAAGCATCAGGTCGATTGATCCTTCCAATTTCGTAGATGTCACGAAATCCCTCTGTGATCAAAAGTGCGGTTTTCGACCCCGTGCGCTCAAGCATGGTGTTGATCGCAACCGTTGAACCATGTAAAAAAAGTGAAGCGTCAGCGTACCGAGTCTCGGCTTTGTCGACGCCGTCTGAAATGCCATTGACAAGTTTATGAGGTGTTGAGAGAGACTTGCCCAATAAAAGTTTAGATGTTTTTTCATCAAAGGCGGCAACGTCTGTAAAAGTTCCACCGATATCGGCAGCTAGCCGTGTTTTGAATTTTCTTTGCATAAAAGTGGATTGGTATTGGTCTGATCGTCTTGGATAATACAGAATTGATTTTGAATTCAGATAGGGGTATTCACCGTTTTTTTATCTGGGTCGTTCATTGAATTTATTTTTTAATTCAACGCCCAAGTGAACCAGCTCAGTGAGTTTTATTCAAGGACTCGATGGTGTTCGATAAATCTTTTAAAACTCTCATGGTGATGTTGGGTGGAGGCGGTTCAAGAGCAATGTTCTTGAGGAGTTCAGATACACTTCCAGTCGTTCCTTCAATGTAATGAGCGTATTTTCTGAGCCATTTGACGAAGCCCACTTCATGGCTGTATTTTTCATTTAAAAAATCAATGATATTTATTTCTAAATCATTGACAGCAAGTCCAGGCAAGGAGCCATTGCAACTGCAACCATAATTCAGTGATAAGTGAACTTGAGATATTCGATTCCATTGTCCAAGAAGTTGAACAGCTAAAAGTCCTGAGTTGATTTTCATGGATGAACTCGCCAGGCCCCAAGCTCAATTGACTTCAATTTTCAAGTCCTTGATCATTTTTTTGTATTTTTCAAGGTCGTCTTTGATCAAATCTTGAAATTCTTGCGTGCTTGAAGCGATGGGTGAATAACCAAACCCATTCAATCGCTCACGAACTGATTTGTCTTGCAAAGCACGGTTGATTTGAGCATTGAGTTTTTGAACGATGTCCTTGGGTGTGTTGGCTGGTGCCAATATGCCACTCCAAGAAGAAAAGTTGTATCCTTTGAGCCCCGCTTCATCAAGAGTAGGTGTATCGGTCAATGCAAAGGAGCGATTCAAGGACGTGACTGCCAGTGGTCTCAGCCGATTGGAACGAATGTTAGGTAGGGGGCCGGTCAGGCTATCAAACACCATGTCGACTTCACCCTTCAAAAGAGCTAGCGTCATGGGCCCATTTCCTGAGTAGGGAACGTGAACAATTTCAACATTGGCCATGTACTTGAAGTATTCAGCTGATAAATTCAAAGCGCTTCCAGCACCAGATGATCCATAAGTGAATTTATTTGGTTTGTCTTTGGCCAATCGAATCAAATCTTTTATATTGTCTGCTTCAAAGTCAGTTCTAACGGCCACGACCAAGGGATTGGTGACCAGGGTACTGATGGGGGTGAAGTCCTTGATGGGATTCCAATTGACTTTTTGTAGGTGAGGTTGAATGCAATGACCTGAGGTGGTGAATAAAAGCGTATATCCATCAGCTGGCGAACGTGCTACGAATTCTGTAGCTACACTTCCGCCCGCTCCAATTTTATTTTCTACGATGATTGAGGCATTGAATTCATCTGTGATTTTTTGTGTAACGATTCGAGCCACGGCATCTGTTCCGCCACCAGCGGGAAATGGGACAATGAGCTTGATGGTTTTTGTTGGAAAGTTGGTTTCAGCAAAACCCGTTGTCTGATGTGAGAGCAAGACTGAAAACAATAAAAAGGCATTCGTTAAACAAAGGGATAACTTCATGGTTGTTGTAGGTGAAGGGTTTATCAATCCACATTATCTAGTAATTTTTTTGTCCAAGGATGCTCACACCTCCTTAGTACCTATGAATTTTTTGACGTATTGATGTTTACCCTTGGTGTCTTCTTTCTTGTTTCGAATAAAAATAAGCTCAGAAAAACGTGGGCTTGATTTTTTTTAAAAGTTCAGATTTTTTCTTCATGATTTTTAATTTTCCTTAGCAGCTTATGAGGTGTCAACGTGCCACATATCAACCGTCGTCAGGCCATCCTTGCTTCTTTTGCAGGGATTTCTTCTTCATCGCTTTTGAGGACTGCTGAGGCTCAAAGTTCAAAAATTACTCGAATCATCATTGGTTTTCCGCCTGGGGGTGGGGTTGACACGGCTTTGAGGCCTTTGGTACAAAACATGTCCGATGCATACCCTGGTGGGCTCATCATTGAGCCCAAACCAGGGGCGGCAACTCGCCTTGCCGTTGAATATGTTAAAAACAGTCCGCCCGATGGGTCAACCATGTTGTTCACCCCTGACTTTTCATTAACGCTTGCACCCTTTAGCTTCAAGAAACTGAACTATGACCCCATAGCTGATTTCAGTCCTGTAGCCATCGTTAATTCAAGCCCACTTGTTTTGTGTGTTGGACCGAGCGTTCCCGAAACGGTTCGAACGCCTTCTGAATTTATTGCTTGGTGTAGGCTGAATCCCAATCTGGCTGCCTATGCATCAAGTGGTGCTGGGGCGGCGCCTCACTTCACGGGGGTCATGTTCTCTAAAGCCTCCGACTGTCCGCTTCTTCACGTCCCCTACAAGGGCAATGCACCGGCACTTGTAGATGTGATGGGCGGCCAGATAGCTTGTGTCTTCAGTTCTTTAGGTGAAGCTCTTCCAAGGTTAGGTTCACCCAGGCTTAGAGCTCTCGCAACCACTGGGCTTAAAAGAAGTCGTTTTTTACCCGATGTGCCGACGATGGTGGAGCTAGGTTATGGTGATTTGGTTTCAGAGCCTTGGCTAGGTCTGTTCATGCCGGCCAATACACCCAAAAGTATCATTTCAAGAACCTCAGTCCTGATCAACGATGCGCTCAAGCTACCTTCGGTCAGGGAGTCCTATGCCAAGCAAGGAATTGAGCCCATTCAGAGCACCCCAGAAAATACAGTGGCACTTTTAAAGGCTGATTTGAACCGCTGGGGAAATATTGTCAAGTCATCAGGTTTTATCCCTGAAGAGTAAGCATACCTTGATGATTTAAAAATCAGCCTGTGAGCAACGGTCGTGAGAGCGGTCTTACTTAGCAGCGATGGGAAACGCTGGTAGTTTGCCAATGTCGCGAGGGTCGTGCTGGATCACGACAGTTGCCTTGAGGTTGGCCGCGGCCTTCTTGAAGCGCTCAAGTGATGCGACCGTGTCGCCTCGATGAAAGTTAAAGGATGGCACACCATTGCTATCGTAATTTTCGTGGAAGTGAGCAAGATCCCCTGTCAAGAGAAAATTGCCAGCGTCTTTGAGTCGAACCATCAAGCTGTTGTGTCCTGGCGTGTGACCTGGTGTTCGCATGATGACCACCGTTGCGTCGCCAAAGATGTCCTTGTCGCCGCTCAGCGCTTCCATTTTGCCGCCGCCGTTCATCCAATGCC
>Ga0114959_10001310_pt1 | contig 21941 bp, 23 predicted proteins | sample C_130625_EF_Meta_FD_87317 | JGI IMG/M metagenome (GOLD analysis project Ga0114959, IMG submission 87317) | Freshwater microbial communities from Lake Croche, Canada to study carbon cycling - C_130625_EF_MetaG | ecosystem: Environmental > Aquatic > Freshwater > Lake | place: Lake Croche, Canada... | reverse complement strand
GCCGCTTTTGCCTACCGACGACATTAACTGCGCCACGCTTACGTGCGGGGTCACTGTAGACTACGTCATCAACACCGCGACTGATGTCACTAACAGTACATACTTTTATTTATACGTGGTTGGAAAAACGTACAATACCGCGGGGGATAGTGCTACGTTTTATATTACCAACAAGTATGCACCGTCGAGTCTCACTACAACGCTATCCATGAATTACATAGACGTGCCAATACCTGGGCCACAGGGTCCGCCTGGGGAGACTGCAACCGATCTTATATCTTCGGACAGAAATATATACATTACATCAGACCAGCCACATACGGAAACCGACGCCATTCGGATAGGGGCTTCCAATCCGAATATATTAAATCAACGTATCGCCATTGGAGCCAACGCGTTACGTTTTGTGACGAATGCATCCCCCTTTGATAACATTGCGATTGGAGCCAACGCGTTTTGCAACATGGCGGCGGGTACAGAGAATATTGCCATCGGCAATCTTGCTGGAGTCCATTATACGGCAGGTAGTTCTTATAACATTGTCATAGGAGCAACGGGATTACAAGGAGAATCGAACGCCATTCGCATAGGAGTTTCTAGGTTCGGTAGTACATCTCAATCGATTGCATTGGGGTCGCATGCATTGGTCAAATCTAAAACAAATAATATCGCAATCGGAAGCAATTCGTTGACGAACATAACGACTGGTAACAGTAATATTGCCATTGGACACCTTGCAGGATCCTCATATAAATCGTTTGAAGCAAGCAATATCTGTATCGGAAGCAGCGGGATCGCAAACGAAGAAAATTCAATTCGCATTGGATTACCATTTTTCGGGGACAGTCCTGTAAACAAGCTTCAAAAAATTGCGATTGGCGCTTACGCATTAAACTCATTTACTAGTCGTATTTATGGTTCAAATTTAGCAATCGGTGCGGCATCTTTACAACAATTAACAACTGGCCTTTTTAATATTGCCTTAGGAGATTTTTCTGGATCAGCGTACATCGCCGAATCCAACAACATTTGCATCGGCGCTACTGGAGTTGCGGGAGAAAATTATAGTATTCGGATAAGCAATATCATTGATCCTTATCCTTCAACAATTGATAGTGCTACTCAGAACATTGCGATAGGGGTAAAGGCTTTACAACGAATGGCGAATACGACTTCTAAAAGTAATATTGCGATTGGATCAGGAGCGCTTGCGAACCTTGGAGTGGGCGAAAAAAATATTGCAATAGGTGACGGAGCTCTAGGTAGCCAAATGCAGCAGAATAACAATATAGCTATTGGAGCAGGCGCATTGGCTACTCTTAAGGCTGGAAGAAATAATATCGCAATCGGTGTTGATGCAGGAATAGACCACATCGCGGATGATACGATTTTTTTAGGAGACAATTCCCACGAGAAACTCACATGTCCTGCAACAATGAATTCCGTATATTCCCCTTTAGGGGACCTAACATTCGCTCTCGCAACTTATCAAGACTCGTTTTCTGTTGACACGGTACGGCCCTTAGTAGTAAATTCTCTTGGAGATGTAGGATCTTTAAAACAAAAAATAATAAATTTGTCTCAAGTACCGAATTATACAGAAATAATGAATACCACACGTCCTGGGTATGGTTTTGCGTTTATTATTAGTCCCGAAATAGGAACAGGTGCCATGTCAACCACCGACTTTGAGACAGGTTTATATTCAGTTCAATATACGTTCTATTTTAAAACTCCAAATGAAAATGTAAAGAGTGCGTTGATAACAAGAAACCCCTTAAGTGATACTTTCATTGAAATTAAACTTCCCTTAAAAAATAATAGCGGTGAATTTGTATTTAGTGATTCATATATAATGTTTCATAATCAATATGGTTCTTGGCCAACTTTATATTTTAATATGATGGTTAACATCTATCCAGTTGTAGCTCTAACTTCTCAAACAGCTTACGGATGGCTAATCGTAACGCGCATTCAGTAGTTCAAAGTAAGCGCGCGTCACTAGCATCTTACTGAACCTTTTGGTGTACGCGCAGTAAAACGCGTACTTTTTATCGGGCTCGTCTGAATATTCGGGCGTGTGCCGAAACACCTCCAGCGCATTTTCAACGTCGGCGCGCTTGTCCCACAGCGCGCACTTGACGCGCGCCGCCCCGTCGACCAGGAGCGGGGCTAGCCACTCACCGCACGCCTGTATCGTCAACTGCAAGTGCTTGCCCTCGCACCACGCGTTATACAGCTCCGTCAACTCGGACACTTCAAACACGTTGGTTTCGTCAGGCGAAACGTACGTGTCCCAAAAATACTTGAAATTCAACACGGCAGGCGACTGCCGCGGCACCAGGCCGCGACACATTTCCGACGCATCCATCACGCCGCTCTCTGTCAGCATGTGCTTGAGGTTCAGCGGCGAAACGACCACGGGCAACGCCCGATCCCGCAAAAAGACGCGCCACAAAAATGTCAGATCCTTGAGGCGTATGCTTCCCTCGCCTTGCACGGTATGCTCCCGCAAAAACGCAGCGACGAGCGACGCGGGCGTTTGATCCTTGAGGCCCAGCGCCAGCCCCGCGAATTCGGTATCGCCGCACAGCGCCAAGAAGTCGTCGCCACTGGCCGTCCGAGAGTAGTGCGCGGCCACGGCCGCGATGCTCAGCACGTTGAGCTTGAACGGACGGTCGGCCACTTTGCCTGGCAGCGTGCGACAAGTAGAAAACGGCTGGGCCGCATATTTAAACTTGAAGTCGTCGGTGATGTGCTTGTTGAGCGTCGTGGCCAAATGATCGCCCAACACGTGCACAAACGGTTTGTAGGACGGGTCCAAAAAGTACGTCGTCCCGCGCTTGCCGCGCAGCAAGTCCCCGAGCACGGTTAAAAAATACTTGGCCGCCGTTTTGGACGCAAAGATCGTGGGCCACAGCGTCCGCAGCACAAGGCGGGCGGTTACGGGGTCGGGGTCGGCGTCCAGCAAGCTGGTGTCCTTGATGCGTTTTAAGATTTGAATCTTGATCTTGTACTTCCACGTCACGAGAGCGCGGTCGACGTTCACGTGCTTCAAAATCAAATGCGTAATGTCGTCCTCGGACACGACGCTAAAAGCGTGGTCGGCGTACTGCAGGTACGTTTCGGTTTGCGGCACGTAGAAAAAAGGGTGCATTTGCAGAAAGTAGGTGGTAAACGCCGCGCGTTTTTTGGCGGCTTCGACCCGCCGAATCTCGCGCTGGGCCTGCTCTTCCTCAGCTGCCTGAAGCATAGCGGGCAAGTTTGCCAGATATGTTTCGAGTTTTTGTAGCAGTGCGGGGTTGGTCGCATACTTGGCGCGAAGGTCCGTGATGATGTCCATGTGGATTAAGTTAGGACAAAGTATTTAAATCAGCGAAACCCAAGCCACCGCTTGCGGCTGCTGGCCGCTTTGCGCGACATGTTAGAAAACCCGCGTTTCGTCGCGCTCCAGCCGCGGCGGGCTACACTTCGGCCGCGAGTCAACGCGCTTCCAAAAAAGGCCCCCACGCCACGAACGGCTTTGAACGTTTTGGGCAGTCGCTTCGACAAGTGCATTCCTCCTCGACGTCTCGGCATTTATAACTAGACCATGGTAAAAAAAAATTAGGTGATGCGTTTGGAAGCAATCGAGGCGCAAACAATGTACAGGGAATTTTCCGTTTCCACAATGTACTGCGTCTCTACCTTAAAAATCTTGGCGATGGGGCTCGTGTACTCCTCTTCGTTCTTCACCAGCAGCTTCTCTCCCGTGCCGCGCACGCCAATGACCACCGCCTTTTGGACGGATTTGGACCAGTAGTCGAGCATCATGGGTTTGTCATTTTTAAGGGACAGCTTGGCGGCGTGGCGAAGCACGACGTCGCAGGGGATTCGTTCCTCGGCCATACGTTAAACTTTCCTTTCTTTTTGTGCTTTTCAAACCAATTCCACCAAAATTTGTTTCCTAAAACTCTTGGGTTTCGGTTCCTTTTTCGCGACAATGGCGCAGTTGAGGTCCACAATGGACGCAAACTCGGTACTAAACAGTTCGTTGAGGTAGGCGTAGACGGCGTGCAAAACTTCTTCCGTGCATTTGCCTACAATGAGGACGCTGCCCGTCCTGAAGATCATGACGGACACGGGCAGCATTTTGGGCCCTGGCGCCACCGAGATCTCAAACTCGGGCGAGAAGTAGATTTTGCACTGAATGCCTGGATAGGAGCACGGGTCGTACACGGCCGAAAGCCCGTACGTTTCCCTCAAGGCTGTGTAAAGCTGCTCGCGGTTGATAAAGTAGTTGCAGTTGAAGTTGGAATTGATGAGCACAATTTCCTCGCTGGCGGGCACGTAAGCTACGGGCTGGACGGCGTTCAGCGCGTCCATAAGAACGGCCACGACGTGGCGCAAGTGGTAGTCTTCTTGAATGCCTGGCACTTCGATTTTCCCCGTGTTAAAGACCTTGACGTGAAACTCCCTAAAGGCGCCGTCGACGAAGACGCGGACAATGACCACAAAGCAGTTATAAAAAGCTCCTTTGGGTTTGGTACGGTGGGTTACAAGGTCTTTTTTGGAGAGGCCCACCGTGACCTTGCGCACGTCCTTGAATTTCGCGGCGCTCTCAATGTGGGCAATGATGCTCGAGTACGCGTACGGGCAGGCCGCCACGAGCGCCTCGATGTCGTTGACTTCCGACGTGGAAGCGCAGTTGAATTTCATTTGCTTCTTGACAACGCCCACGCGTGGGGTATTGTAAGGAAGCACGGCAACGGCCCAAAACAAGGGCTTGAGGTCAAGCGGGCGGTCCAAAAAGGCAATCACCGTTTTGGTAGATATGTAAATGGGCGACGGGTCAGGCTTGATGCCCGACGGCTCGGCCTTGGACTCCAACAGCGGGCGGTGGTGCATAAATGCATCCCAATCGCTTAAGAGGTCCATCTGCGTCTATTTAAGTAGTTTAAGGATTGGCTTTAAGTTGTTCAATTTTTTAAAATGTTTTTTTTTCTTGGTATAAAGTATGCCACATCATGTGATAAAGCACGGACTTGCCGCAGGGGTATTGAAGGAAATGGCCGCTACTGGGAAAAAGCGCGCAAGGCGAACTACGGCGCAGCGTACCGCGTACAATGCCAATCGCAGAGCTAAATATGTGAAGAAAGGTCGAACCCTCAAGGCATGCGGTCTAAATAAGCGCGGGTTTCAACTCCAGCGATTTGTGAACGCAAATGGGACAATGACACGGTGCCAGTTGAGTGCGCCAGGATCCGTCAAGGCAAAAGAGTGCGGTCTAAATAAGCGCGGGTTTCAACTCCAGCGATTTGTGAACGCAAATGGGACAATGACACGGTGCCAGTTGAGTCCGCCAGGATCCGTCAAGGCAAAAGAGTGCGGGCGGAATAAATACGGCGTTCAACTCCAGCGATTTGTGAACGCAAATGGGACAATGACACGGTGCCAGTTGAATGCGCCAGGATTCCTAAATGGTTCAAAGCAACGACGCCTGGATAAGATTGAAGCTGCGTTCCAGGCGAAGAAAGAGACATGCGAAGCCGACGGATTCCATGAGTTTGTCAATCGGAGATGCCGAAAACACCCCGATTACGCAAAACTGCTTCGACAGGTTTCTAGGAAAACGGAATCCGCCCGCCGACGCCACAATGCAAGTGCCAAAGCACGACGCGCGCGAAAGAAGGCAGAAGATCAGGGCACCATTCGCGAGTTCCCTGAAAATTTACGTGACCGCGATCGAGAAATGAATGCGCTGATGGGCATGAACCCCAATAGCCAAGGTTCACTGTACGGCGTTTAAAATTTGCGATGAAGTTTGATTTTTTCTTTCTATTATATATGTTTCCTTTACGCGACTGCAAGTATGGCACTCGAAAAAATGGGCATTGTCCTCGCGGTGCCAGGAAGCCAATGGCATCGTCGCGTAAACGAGAGTTAAAAAAGATACGAAACAAGGCCAAGTATGAGGCGTGTCACGCCAACGGGGGCATGTTCAACTATGCCACGTCGCGTTGCAACAAACTTGTAACAAAAGAACAGCTGTACAACAAATGCCATGCCCGTGACGGCTACGTTTTCGATATGCAAACCGCCAAGTGTCGTAAAATACGTAATGCACCGCTGACCAAACAAGAACGTGCGGCGCGCAAAGCGGCTCGGGGGTCATGGGAAGACCAATACAAAGAATGCCATTCCCGCCCAGGATACGTTTTCGATATGCATAAGCATCGATGCTTAAAAATCAAATAATTCCTGAACTAAGGATTTGTCAGCAAAACCAGAAGTACGAACGGCACCAAATGGGCAAGCGGCGCACTGTTGTGAATGGCCAAGTCCAATTCTCCTACGGCTTGTAGCGAGATGCGGCGTTTGGATACGCCGTAGGACAAGAAATCCTTTAGAAGCGTCAAGGGGTCCGTGTTGTAGCCGCGACTGAGATCCTCCACTTCGCGGCACAGCACATTAATGTTTTCGCCCGCCTCGATGTGGTCTAGCAGCGTGTCCCAGACCTCGGGACGCAGCACGCGGATGTCGTGGCGATTGGTTTGAATGTAGTTCACCATGCTCCGCATGTCCGACCCAAACAACATCTGAATTCCGCGAGCGTCGTCGTCCTTCAGGGGCACGCCCTCTTGGCGTGCAACATGCAGCAAAAAAGCGCACACGCGGTCAGGTGGTAAATCGCTAAACTTAATTTTCATAAACATCGATTGCAGCGACGGGTCGATTTTGCTGATGTAGTTGCAAATGATGCAGAAGCGCGCGTCAAAATCCAGCAAGTAGCCTAGACTCTGCTGGGCTGGTTTTGTCATGTAGTCCACTTCGTCCAGCACGACGAATTTGACTCCGCCCCCAAAGAGCGTTTTCGACGCTACAAAGCCGTGAATTTGGGCCCGCAGGACGTCAATGCCGCGGTCGTCCGACGCGTTCAAATGGATGACAAGACCGCGGTTTTTCTCGCCGCGTGCTTCTTGGTAGGCGCCAATCAAATTTAAAATGGTCGTGGTTTTGCCCGTCCCTGGCGACCCGTGAAACAGCATGTTGGGGATGTAGCCTTCCCGCAGCATGGTAGAAAAGAGCGTGTTGTTGTCGGGGCTCAGGACAATTCCGTCAAACGTGGTTGGGCGATAGACTTCAACCCAAGGCGCGGCCATTTCTTCAAAAAAAAGGTGGAACGTTTATCTGCAAATTTCCTCAAAAAAACGGTTTTAATTCTAGGGTTTTGTCGTAACTCACCGTACTAATCGGAGGCGCGAGAGGCACGGCCAAGGTACTCACGTCGTGGAGGTAGGTCAAGTACCCCTGGGCTTCTCCGTGCACCTGAGGGACCACGTAATTCAGAACACTTTGGTTGAGTTTCTCGCATTGCGCCCTGACATTCCCTGGCTGATTAAAACTGTGCTGCAGAAAAATACCGCGCATCACCATTTTCAGTTCGTCAGGGGACTGCGTGCCGATGTTGTAGCGCCCGCCTGACATTTTGTACACGCCCGCGCGGATGCCGTTTTGTAAAATTTGCTGGTTTTGAACCGAAAAAAACGTTTTTGAGAGGGGCGTTTCGGACCAGTTGCCCGTGAGTGCTTCGTGGTAGGTGGAGTTGCGGGGAGCGGACTTATCGTAGAGAGAGAGATGGTTGTGACTTTCGGCTAGATTGATACGCCCGTTCATTTGAATAGACGTCACTAAAAAAAATACTCGTTTAACTACAAAAATGGACCGCTTTGAAAAGATTGTAATCGGCATTGCGCTAGTCCTTCTCATTGCGACGTTGACGATTATGGGCATTTCCATGGCCAAGCATCAAGGTACGGGGCGCGAGCCCGCGGCGTGCCCCGATTTTTGGTACAGCTCCTATTTTCAGCCGTGCTCGTCGTCGCCGCACGGGTGTTGCCCTGACGGAGCCACGGCGTCCAACGCCGACGGGTCCAACTGCAATAGCACTCCGTGCAGCCTGACGCCAAACAAGTGCTGCCCCGACGGGGTAACGGCCATGACCGATGACCCGAGCAAGTGCCCTGCGGCAGTATCCAAATGCTTTAACGTGCACAAGCTAGGCGAAAACGGTCTAATGTCTATGGATTTTACTACGGACGAATATGTAGGAACGCAAGGCATGTGCAACAAGCAGCTCTGGGCGAAAAAAAATGGACTTAATTGGGACGGCGTCAGCAATATGCCAAATGCGTGCTGATGCTCTAGGCAGGCGCTTGGATTTCGGCTGGCGAGAGGGTAACGTAATGCACAAGGTCGAGTTCAGTGAGGAGCGTGCCCGCGTAGGCCGCGGTGAGAGCCCGCGTGGTTTCGGTAAGCACTTGCGCCGTGGTTTCATCGCCACGCTCCACGGCTTGTTGCAGGCACCGCTGTGTAAATGCGAGAACGACTCGAATTCCTTGGCACCCCGCGCATTCACTTACGGCGTGGCTGCCACTTGTTGCTCGGTGGGTATTTAGACGCAAGAGAAACGCTCGGGTGGACTCAAACAGCCTAGGGCGAATTGCCCCTAATTGAAACAAAAGGAATGCCGATAAAGCGACCATGCCATGCGCAAGTGCTTTGAGATGGGCGGCCGTGGGGCCTGGAAATGTTCCTTCGACTCGGCACCCACGAGGTTTGGGTAATCGAGTTCGACGTGGAGGAGAGGTACGGTGCGACGGCATGGTTTGTTGTTGGGGAAATTTAAAGTTGTATCCAAATGTGAAAATGAAATGACACGATTCTAGGAAATTTCTAGGAAAATTCTAGGAAATTTCTAGGAAATTTCTAGGAAATTTCTAGGAAATTTCTAGGAAATTTCCTAGAAATTTCCTAGAATGAATTATTTGTTTCTTGTCGTAGACAAAACGAAGTACAACATTTTTCATCATGCATCTGTGCAGTGTGTGCACCAGACCTACGTTTAAACGGTGTTCTGCATGCTCAGTTACTGGTCCGTATGCTCGTTGCGTATACTACTGCTCTCGTACCTGTCAACGGGCAGATCGAAGCACCCACGAAAAATATTGCAGCGCCATGCATCCAATTCAAACGTCCTATCATCCGTTTCACGGACTGTTTGGGAAACATTGCACTCGCACGCCTGAAGAAATCCATTTCGCCACGTTTTACACAAAACTCGGAATTAAACTTCGCAACATATTTTTCTACCGCACGGTTGACGGATTTCAACCGTTCGATGGAGTATCCGATACTTTTTCAATCCTCTTCTGTGTTCCGATAACAGGTGGAGGAGGCGGTACAGATCTCATGCATGCGGCACTTTACGGGGACTTCAATAAAGTACAATCGCTTGTTTTGCGCGGCGCGGCGGTGGATGACCGAGACTTGGACGGGAAGCACGTGGATACGTATGCGAATACGTTCCCGATTCGACAAATAATTATGGAAGCAGAGTTTTGGTTTGATTCAGCAAAGATCGCGACGTTCGACTGGTATATTCACTATGCCGACACGCATCACATCCAGTGGTTGCAGGGCCTACCATTTGCGCAGCGCGCAAAATGCGTACAGTGGGCGACAACGCTGAAGCGCAGCGCGTTTCAAGAAGGGTTTTTCGGAGTATTGATTTTGCGCACTCGCAAGCTGCCCACGTCCAAGAACTGCCGATACACAGCGCTCTTGCTTTCTTTTCTTGCCTTACCTCTGCGCGCTGAGCAAACGCTTGCTGCCATGAAATATCTATAACTTTTCCTTTGGTTATGTTATGGGTAAATCCAACATGATGGGGGCAGGCAATGCATGTTCTAGTTTATACAAATGCGACCCTAATAAGAATTCTGGCGGGGGAAGCAAAAAACAAGGGGTTACCTCGCGTATCGGTTTGACTGGATGGAGCAATCGCCCCATTCAAACCAATTCCAACGGCGCGGGTCGGTTCAGCCTCTTTTGCGGGAACCAACTAGGAGGAGTCGGTGTGGGTCGCAGCATGTTTGGAGGGTCCTTCAGCCATCCTGGCGGCGCCCACTGCGCTTCCGCTGTTGATCCGATTGATCCGCCTATCGATCCGCCTATCGATCCGTCCGATTGGACGCTACATGCCGATGTATCAGACACCCTTGGACAGTATAGTATTACTGTTACGCCAGACGGCAATAGGCCGATCGTAACATTCAATAACTTCGAAGTCCCGAACATTATAGAAATCCATCTTACGTGTCAAGGAATCGACTATTTTTTTAGATGTTATTTATCCGATAGTACAATATTTCGTTTTCCATGGGAGATGAGCAATTTGAGTGAAACTGCAGAAGCGATAACGCTAAATTTAGATAACGTAACTTTTAAAGGCGCCGATAGCTCTTTACTTTATCCTCCTGGACCACCATCACTTTTGTTGAATGCGGGGCCCTACCAAGTGTTTGTAAGAAAAGCTGAAGATTATGATGACGCGTGGGACCAATTAATAATTCAGAGCCAATCACCAATTGATTATCCACATTTGATAAGCGTCCCGAGAGATGCAGAAGGCGAGGAGATGATCGCTTTAGAATTATTTAAAGTTCTTGATACTACTTATACGTATTTGGGCTATTTATTAACTTCGTACCCCACAGAGGAGGCGCCCATCGCGTGTTCCATTGTACCTCCGCAAACTATCGTGCCTCCGAACGGAAAAAATTGATGTTAGACAAATGCCTACCTTAAATAAATAACCCACACCATGCACAAGTACCAAAAACTCACCGACATTGACCATGTGCTCAAGAAGCCCGACATGTACCTCGGTCCCGTAGACGCGGCCGACGCCACTCATTGGGTTCTTCGCGACGAACGCATGGTCGAGCATACCGCCCCGTTCATTGCAGGTCTCTTCAAAATGGGAGATGAGGCGCTTGTCAACGCGCGCGACCACGTCTTGCGCATGACAGGCGTTCAGCCCGTCACGTACATTCACGTGTCTCTCATCGACGGCGTGTTTACGATAGAAAACGACGGTGCAGGCATTGACGTAGAAATGCACCCCGAGGGCGTGTACGTCCCCGAGCTCATCTTTGCCCACTTGCGCACGTCTACCAATTACGACGAAACTGAAAAACGACTTGTCGGCGGTAAGAACGGCTACGGCATCAAGCTGGCCTTCATTTGGTCGTCGACGGGGTCCGTAGAAACCGTCGACGCGACGCGCCAGCTCAAGTACACCCAAGAATTTCATCGCAACTTGAGCGTCATTGACAAGCCCGTGATAAAGCCGTGCAAGAAGAAGTCCTACACCCGCATCTCGTTCAAACCCGACTACGCGCGGTTTGGACTGCCAGGCCTGAGCGAGTTTCATTTCGACGTGTTCAAGCGCCGCGTCTACGACTTGGCCGCCGTCACCAGCGTAAAAGTAACCTTCAACGGCGAGCCCGTGCCCGTCAAGTCCTTTGCCCATTACATCGACTTGTATTTGGGCCCCAAAACCGTTGTAAAACGCGTGGCGGAAAGCTGCGAGCGATGGGAGTATGCGGTCGCGGCGTCCGACCATTTTACGCACGTCAGTTTCGTCAACGGCATCCATACGGCCAAAGGAGGCAAGCACGTCGACTACATCATCGGGCAAGTGGTTCGTAAAGTGGGGGCCTACATCAAGCAAAAAAAGAAGGTTGACGTCAAGCCAGGCGTCTTGCGAGAGCACCTCTCTCTGTTTTTGCAATGCACGATTGAAAACCCAAGCTTTGACAGCCAAACCAAGGACTGCATGACGTCGCCCTTTTCCGCCTTCGGGTCCACGTGCGACGTCAGTGACAAGTTTTGCGAGAAAGTTGCCGCCCTCATCTTGGACGACGTCCTTGCCATTACCCAGGCCAAGGAAACGCAGCAGGCCAAGAAGCACGACGGCGCCAAGACACGCACGATTCGCGGTATCCCGAAACTCGTGGATGCCAATTTTGCGGGCACGGCCAAGTCAGGGCAGTGTACGCTCATCTTGTGCGAGGGAGACTCGGCAAAAGCGGGCGTGGTATCGGGTCTGAGTCGGGACGACCGCAACATCTTTGGCGTGTACCCGATGCGCGGCAAAACCCTGAACGTGCGCGACCAGCCTCTTAAAAAGGTGACGGAAAACAAGGAAATCCATGAGCTGATGCAAGTCCTCGGCCTGGAGTGCGGCAAGACGTATGGCCCCGACGACGTGCGCACCAAGCTGCGGTACGGCCGCGTTCTCTTCATGACCGACCAAGATTTGGACGGGCACCACATCAAGGGTCTGGGGATCAACGTGTTTGATACGCTGTGGCGGTCGTTGGCGATGCACCCCGACTTTCTCGGGTACATGAACACGCCGATCATCAAGGCACGCAAGGGCACAAAGGAAGAGCTGTTCTACAGCGATGCCCAGTTTCAAGCGTGGCGCGAGGCCACGGATACGAGTCGGTGGACCATCAAATATTACAAGGGGTTGGGGACCAGTACGGCCGCCGAGTTCAAAGAATATTTTAAAACTAAAAAAATGGTGCACTATTCGTGGGAGCCCGAGAGTGCGGATTCCATTGACATGGCGTTCAACCCCAAGCGCGCCGACCACCGCAAGGAGTGGCTCAAAGGGCACGACCGCAAGAGTTCACTTGACACGGCCCGTGCGCGGGTGAGTTACCAGGAGTTTGTGGACGTGGACTTGCGCAGCTTTTCGACCTACGACAACGAGCGGTCTCTGGGCAGCGTCGTGGACGGCCTTAAACCCAGTCAGCGCAAGGTGCTCTACAGCGCCTTCAAGAAAAATCTCAAGACGGAAATCAAGGTCGCGCAGTTCAGTGGGTACGTCTCCGAGCACGCGGCCTACCACCACGGCGAGCAGAGCTTGAACGGCACCATTGTGGGGATGGCCCAAGACTTTGTTGGGTCCAACAACATTAACTTGTTTGACCCCCTTGGGCAGTTTGGAACGCGGCTGCAAGGCGGCAAGGACAGCGCCAGTGAGAGGTACATCTTTACGCGCCTGAGCCCAAGTGCTCGCAAGTTGTTTCCCGTCGACGACGATGCCGTCTTGACCTACCAAGACGACGACGGGTTTACGGTGGAGCCTGAGTACTACGTCCCCATCTTGCCAATGATTTTGGTCAACGGCTGCAAAGGCATTGGCACGGGGTTCAGCACAGACATTCCGTCGTTCAGTCCCGCGCAGGTGCGGCGCTACCTGGAAAAGCGACTGCGAGGAGAACCGTTTGAAGAGACGTTCGTGCCGTTTTACCGCGGCTTCAAAGGTGTGATCGAGCCGCTTGGCGACAAGTTCGTGTGCCGCGGCGTGTTCACGGTGACGGACCTCAAAGTGCACATCACCGAATTGCCCGTAGGGACGTGGACGGACGATTACAAGGAGTTTCTTGAAGGGCTAGTGGGCACGGTGATCAAAGAGTACACGGATCACAGCACGGATACGGTAGTAGACTTAGTCATCAAGCTTCTCGCTCCCGTGCAAGACGTTGAGAAGGCTCTCAAACTCACCACGACGCGCAGCTTGACCAACATGCATCTGTTTGACGCGGCGGGCAAACTGAAGAAATATCCATCGATTGAGTCCATTTTGGACGACTATTACGCGGTGCGGCTTTACACGTACGGTACGCGCAAAGCGGCTCTCCTTGCATCGCTCACGGCATCGCTTCTCAAACTGACAAACAAGGTCAAGTACATTCGAGGCGTGTTGGACGACACGCTGGATTTGCGCCACAAGTCCGCGGACGCCATAAACGAGATGCTTCTCGCGGCGGAACTGGACGAGCTGGAAGGTAGCTACGCCTACCTTACCAAGATGCCGATGGACAGCGTCTCGGAAGAAAACGTTGCTGCCCTTCGATCCGAGAAACGCAAGTTGAAAGCGGCCGTCGACGAGTTGCAGGGAACGTCGTCTGAAACCCTCTGGCTCGCAGAACTAGCAAACTTATAAAACCAGACTATTTTTTTTTCTTTTTATTTCCAGCGTTGACTTTAGGGAAATCCTTTTGTCTCGATTACCCCAAATGGAATTTTATTGTTTGTACGATTACATTCATGCGCATCCGCATGAAATTTTAGAAATCAAAACCCAATACTTGTCGTTACTGCGAGAGCTTACTGAGGCCCCTGACATATCCAACGTCCAGTTTGTGGATACGATCAAATCTCTGCATTCCATGGGTAAGACTCTTATCGGGGTGGTCAATAACGAGATCGTGTGCAGCGGGACCATTATCATTGAACCCAAACTCATTCGTGGAGGCAGAGCGGTTGGTCACATTGAAGACATTGTCGTACTGCATACCTGGCGACGACGGGGCTTGGGGCAAACTTTGATCGACCAGCTGAAAACCTACGGGTTTGGTCTTAATTGCTACAAGATCATTTTGGATTGCAGCAGCGAGCTGGAAGTGTTTTACGAAAAATCAGGGTTTTTGAAAAAAGGTACCCAAATGAGTCTTTATCAGTAAAATCTTATAAATACACTGGAAAAACAGGACGTCTTTTCACTCCGAAGATTTGGACGATCCAGTAACAAAAAAGCGGGCGCTCGTAGTATGTGGCTGGAAACTCTCATCGTGGGCGTCTATTGCGCCCTCCTTTCTCGCATCGTCAATACCCCGTTTTGGTTCGGATGCATCAAACATGCCTTGGGATACATTATAGGATTGCACTCATGGTTCTGCGAAGCTCGGCGCGCGGGGTCCAAAGCAACTGTCGCGTGGGGACAGCTCGCGTCGGAAAGCATGCTTGAAGGCGTTGCGGTCATTGTTCTGAGCGAGATTCTAGGGCGCAGCATGCTTGCCTATTTTATCATGGGAGTCCTTCTGCACGTAGGCAGCGAGTTGTCAGGCTTTCACCGCGACTTTTTAAAGAGATGCCACATTTAACAAAATTCGTTCAGAACGTGTTTAAAGAAGACTCGAAATTTAAGAAAACAATGGCCAACAACTCCCTCGTCTTGTCGACCTTTCTTAAGCAATTGGACGAATGTTTGGAAGACATTATTTTGCTTTACCCGACCCAGACGGCGCGCGACTCCCGTTTCTTAAAATGCAAAATGTATTTTGACGCTCTGAAAAAAAGCAACCCTCGATTGATGATTCACGTGTGGAAGACGCGGGTGAACGAAAAGTACCGCACCCAAATTGACGCCAAGAACGTGAATTTCTTCATTGAAGAGCTGGACTACCGCCAAGAAGCCCCCCAATCCTACGACGACGAAGTCGAGTCGGCGCTCGAGGACATGCGGTGGACCATTCGCCAGATGAGCGAAGACAACATTGAAAAGTGCATGCGGTACATTCAAAATTTGTGCAAGCTGGCGGATTTGTACCAATTATAATAAATGGGACTCGCGTACGAAGTGATTGCGTCGCTGGATATCGGCTACGTCACCCTCATCCAAGTGTCCGCCTCCTTTTTCCTGTCCCTCTGCCTGGACCGTGTGTTTCCGCACGACAACAATCAAAAAAAAGGGACCCTTCGCCTGTTAGTTGAAACAGGGTGTCTCATTGGAGTCCTTATGGCCGTCTTGCATTATGTTGCCCTGGGCGTGCGTCGCATACCGTTTCCGTTGCTTGGCGTCTGGGGGTACAAAACCCGCATTTCCGAATGGAAGGGCTTAACCTTGCTGTCCGTGTTTGCCCTCATCTACTGTGACTCCATCCAAAGCAATTTGAATACTTTACGGAAACGCGAAACCCTGCGCACAACGCGCGAATCTCAAGCTTCCCCCAAAGAAATCGCAAATTTTTGATTGTGTTTAGAATTTAAAAAAAATGGTCTCGCTAAGTACAAATGGCGCCTCCCGATTTTTATAAGGTACTCAAGGACTTTACCGTCGACCTGTACACGACGTTTCCTGAATTAGAAAGCCCCGTGCTCGCTGCCATTCGTGACGCCCCTGAGCCTCGCACTCCCGAAATCGAAGACCACTACGAAACCGTGTTCTTGCACGTGTCCAAGTGCATGCCTGAGCGCTTTTTCGAGATTCTTGCCGAGAACCCATCCATGTTTGCCTCGCCGTGCGAGATTTTGCCTGGCGTAGATTTTCATGTCTTGTGGGCGACTGAACTCACGGAGAAAACGCGAGCGACCATTTGGAAGTACTTGAAGCTTGTCCTCCTCATTGTCGCCAACGCGGTCTCGGACACGTCGAACTTGTTTGAGTTTCTAAAGGACGAGAGTCTCAAGGCAAAAATCGACGAAGCTACGGCAGACCTGCACGGTTTTTTTTCAGGCGCCGCAGAGGGCGAGGCACCGCCTGACCCTGAAGACATGCACGAGCAGCTGAAAGGGTTGATGACGGGCAAACTCGGCGACTTGGCCAAGGAAATCGCCGACGACACTGTGGGGTCAACGCCCGAGAAAATGCAGGAGATGCTCAAAGACCCTAGCAAATTGTTCGGGCTGGTCGGCAAAGTGGGCGAGACGATTGACAAAAAGATCAAGGCGGGTGAGCTGAAAGAGAGCGAGCTTCTGGAAGAGGCGACGGCCATGTTGCAGAAGATGAAAGGGATGCCTGGTATGGGGGGCTTCGAGGCCATGTTTCAAAAGTTTGCAGGCAAGGGAAAAATGGACATGAGCGGTATGGAGGCGAAAATGGCGCAAAATGTAAAGCACGCCAAAACCAAAGAGCGGCTGCAGCGTAAATTGGCAAAAAAATTCACCGCTGGCGAACCCGCCGAGAGGTCCCACCGCGACGAAAAACCCGCCGCGAGCGCCGAGAGCGTCGCGCCCGCCGAGCCCGCCTCGAAGAAAAAGAAGAAGAAGCGCGTCTAGAGCCGCCTAGACTGATTGCATTGGGGGCACTGATACCTGCGTCAACCCCTGATTGATTTCTTGCAACCACCCACTTGCAAAATTGAGGAATCCCGTCTTTAAAATACGTAAGGTGGTCGTTGGAGTAGGCCGCGTTTGGCGTCAGCGTGGGATAAATTTCTACGTCAGGGCCATCGACGAACGCCAGTTTGATGATTAATGGTACAGGTATGGGGTGCCGCTTTATCCAATTTTGTATTTTGTTGCGTTGCAAAGTTAGCGATTCGGGCATGTTTCCCGAGTAGCCGCCCTTTTCTTTCAAATACGGCGACACTATTAAGGTGAGCGGAAGGGGAGGCGTCCCCTCAGGTGGCTTGCCTCCATAAATTAACAGGGCCGTTTCCCATGTGCGTATGCAGCATGACACGTACACGGGGTCGCTCGAGGTTCTCTGTTCAAAGAGTTGGGTCAGTTTTTTAGGGAACGGGTAGGCGGCGTCGTTTTTTTCGGTTAAACTCCATACGCCAAACGTCGAGAGGGAAGGGTCGGATTTTTTGTCGGTCAGATTTGTTGCCAATTTTATTCCTTTATCAGGAACAATGTTGTTGCATGAATTTCCATGGCGGGATATGTTAATGATAAAGTTTAGGTTTGACTTGATCAAGACTGGCGGAGGCGGCGGCTTGGCGTTGGCATACCCCATCATGGTTTTGGGAGACGCCTGGATACTTTCCGCGCTGGCAAAACACGGTTTTTTCATTTTTTTAAAGGTATTCAAACGGATGTACGCTTTCTTTAAGCCACCCCCGACGGAGTCGCCTTCGTCGTCGTCCTCATCGTCTTCAATCTCAGGATTTAGGTTGCCGTAAGTGGGGAACGGATTTAGCGCTCCCGCGTCGTACCTGCACTCCCCATCTTCCTTGCTAATCGTGCTGGGAGAATTGGCATACAATCGTTGAAGCATGAGCCTTGTTTCCATTTTTGCAGGGTCCTCTTCTTTGCTCCATCCGAGTTTGGAAGCAAAATACCCCTGTGTTTTCTCTTTGCCTTGCGCCCCCCGCGCTCGATTGGGTTCGGGTTTAGGAATTCCGTTGTACAGGTTGGTCACTTGAATCGGTGCTTGTGTGGCCGATTTGGCCACTTTTAACTCCAAGGTCCAGGCATTCTGGCCGAAATCAAAGTTGGGGTTTTTAGCTTCTTCGGCCACTGCGTTTTGAATCTCAAAAATAGCTACTCCGCACTGCAATAAATTAGAGTGCGACACGGCATAGATTTGTTTTGCGGGTTCTTCCATTATAATAATATAAAGATAAATTAATGTCTCGTCGACGATCTCGTCGTGTGCGTCGCGGAGGAGGAGGGATGGACTCGATTCTTAATTTTTTTAAGCAGGATCCGTCCAAGCCATCAGAGCCATCCAAGCCATCCCCCTCATTCATGGAGCGTCTCTTCGGCTCGCCTGCTGCAGCAACCCCTCCAGCAGCGCCTGCAGCAGCGCCTGCAGCAGCCCCACCAGCAGCGCCTTCAGCCATGCCAGCCATGACCAAGCGCGGCGGACGTAGGCGGCGACGGACGCGCCGAGGATCTCGGCGCCGAAAATAAATACTTATACCATGACCCCATTTTGGATCCAGGATCCAACCATTTTGATGCGTCGCGACCAACTTCAAATTTGGCCTTTGGCGGACATGGACGCCAACGCGAAACTGAACGCCATTACTCGCCTTGTGGTAGTACTCACCGTGGCGGCGTTTGCCATGACGTTTGCGATTAAATTTCTTGCCGTAGGAGCGCTTACGCTCGCCGCGTTGGCGGTCTACCAGGCCGCGACCAAAACGCTCCCTCACCGTGAAGCCTTTACCCCCCAAGAACTCAAGGATCACACGGCGCCTACTGAAAAGAATCCGCTCATGAACGTCATGCTTCCCGAAATCAATAGCAACCCCCATCGCAAACCCGCTCTCAAAGCGTACTTGCCCGAAACCGACGACCTCATCAAGGCCAAAGTCAAGGCGCGAGTCAACAAGGACGTGGACCCTCGCGTGTTTCGAGGCACCAACGACGAAATGGATTTGGAGCATTCGATGCGCAACTTTTACACCATGCCGAGCACGACCGTGCCGAACAAGCAAGAAGATTTCGCTCAGTTTTGTTACGGGGAAATGATTTCAGCCAAGGACGGGAATCCCCAAGCGCTCGAGCGCAACAACATGCGCATTGGACCCGTCGCGGGATAGCCCGAAAAAAAAATGTGTGGGTGGTTATAATGTTCGACCAATTTACTCGCCTTGGGGCGGACGACGCAGGTGTCACGCAAGAAGTGGTGCAAAACACGCAATTTTCTGACTATCTCTTGAAAAACTACTATGCCCAGGAGTGCACGATGCGCAAGCCCATTGAGTTCGCTACCAGCCAAGTAAACGTCAATTACAGTGCCGCTGGCGGCAACGGCAAGCAGTGCGGTTTGGGAGGCTGCAACATTGACGAAAACAGCACGCTCCTGTTTGGGGCACAGACGCACCCTCGCTGCCGCATCTCGCTCTTTCAGCGCCCGTTCGTCACGGTGCCGTACTTGGGCCGAGGCCCAGGCAACTGCTCGCTGGAGTCGCAGCTGCAGCAGAGCAACAGCTACGCCAATAAAAAGAGTATCAACGCGAGCTCCGAAGTCAGCTTCATCCCGTTGTCCAACTACCCGCTTATCCCGTCGATTCGAGACACCGTCGCGAATCCACAGTTTTTAGTAGAAGAGTGGCAGAGGGGTGGAGAATCTACACGAAAATACCCGCAAGCCAAATAAAAACGAAACAACCTTTTAATCATGTTCTTTCCCCCCGTGGTCGTTCTCGTGCCTGCCGCCGAAGCGATCGACCTTAAACGCATGCTCGAGGAGACGTTTGGTCAGTTTCGAGTCACGGACATTCACTCGGCGTCGCAAGACAAGGCAGCCGTGTACGTGGAGTTTGGGAACGTCAAGCAAAGTGATGAGACCGAAGCCATGCGCGAAAGTTTGCGCGCGACGGGCATCTATCACGGCCGCTTTCACCTGGTAGCGCAAATGTTTTAGAGGCGAGAAGATCAATACGTTTATGTGGCCACACGTAAACGTAGACTACGAAGATTTAGACGGCTACCAACGCGCGCTCCTTGCGTTGGTAGGACTCACTGGTTACACTGACGAAGTAGTGGATCGGCTAAGCAAGCTTATGGACGAGGTGAAGGACGTGGCTGAAATCGACTCGGCCGTCCGTATGTTGCGCGCGTTTTCAGGCATGGAGGATGCCTGGCTTCTCCTCTTTAGTTTTCAAAATTTAGCGATGACATGCAAAGCCGTAGACGAGTGGCAGCGCACGGGCGTGTGTCCTCAGCTAGGTCCAAAGTGATAACCCCTTAATTTTCTTTTTTTTGGTGCATCGAAACGTATCATCATCCCGATACATTTCATTGCATTTTTTCGTGTATTTTCGAGTTTTTGGGTTCAGTATATGAGTTTCTAGTGAAGGGTTCACCTGCGCCATGTCTTCAACCCTGTTTACGTTTAAATGCTCAGCCCTTAAAAAATCTTTAATGTGTCGAAACTCGATTAAAACATCTTCGTCTTCGATGTCGAAAGCAGTGGTTATCAAATGTGCTTCACCAATGCTTTTGGTGGACTTGTTTTTGTATGTAAATCTTTTCGCGTCCTGTGACATAATCATGTATTTAAAAAAAATGTGCATGGGCCATGGGCAAATATGCGCATAGAACAAACTGTCTTTTAGGGCTGCTTCAATGGCTTCCAGTCCTGCTTCAATGGAAACCGCTCCTTCAGCGGAACGATCGGTCTTTAGGAGGGGGGCGTTTACTTGACCAATAAGTTTATATACGCTATGACGAGGTGCAAAGTAAAGAAAATTTTTGTAGTACGAAAAAGGCCTTTTCGAATTGTGTAAAAAAAACTTCAAATATTGGCGCATCATGTAAATAATCAGGGTCATATATCCTTGATCGTTGTCAGACATGACAAGGTGTTGTTCTAAGAGAGTCACGCACACTTTGCAACGATTTAATGCGTCTCGCTTTTCGGGTGGAATGAGCAAAGTGATGATTTCAACTGCGTGTGAAACATGGCACCGAATTGTCATCTGTGGCTGTATGATGATTTTATCAGACTTGGTTGTTTTGAGATAAAAGGTATCTTCTATCAGAGTGTTACTTTTGAATAACTTGCTTTTGCAAACTTCATTTGATTCCGATTGGTCGAGATTATTTTTATATACCATAACATCATCGGAATTGGAATATTTTATTTCGTCGTTCACTCGACGATACGCATCCAAAAATGTACGTTTAACCACATCTTTATTTGACTGCACGTCCAAGTAAGTTACGACCCATTCAATGCCATTGTAAAATTTGGTTTCTTTGGATGGAATCATGGTGAGTAACACATCTCCTCTTTCCAAGAGTTTGATGCAGAATGGCGTGTTCCAATTGTCTAATTCCGAGAAAAAAGGTCTGTGTTGGTACCCTCTCGCTGGAAGGACATCATCCGTAGTTTCAATGTATATATTGTGGTTTTCTGATTTACCATCTTGGTCGTATTGTCGTATCAGATCTTTTTGTTTGGGTGAATCAAATGTGTTAATTAAACTCTCGCCTGGCACACTCCATACAAATTTAGCCAAATCATGTGTTTCAAATTCGTAGCCTATGCTTTTAATGTTTTTAAATGCTTTATGTACCAATCGATTTGTCATTAGATTTCATTTATATTTTTATTGAACACAACAACATTTCTGCAAACTTGAATCTACCGTTGCGAGCTTATCCTTGACGGAATTCTCTGCAGTAGCCACTACCGCGTTCAGTTTAGTGTCGACTTGATCGATCGCCGCGCTCACTTCACGATCCATGTTTTGAGTGGCAAGTCGCACCGCGTCATCGATTTTCACGTCCATTCCATCGACGACTTGCTCGAATTTGGAAACGATTTGATGAACGATGTTCTGTACCAAGTCATCGACCTTTCCTTCCACGAGGGAAGGAAGCGCTTCCAGCTTAGTATGAACAGATTCGGAGACGTCGCTAAGAGACGACGCGATTTTGGTATCGAGCGACCCGCCGAGTTTATCTATTTTTTTTAGTAAAGAAGCAATCAATTCGATGGTATCAAGGGTAGCAGGCACTTCGGCAACTTCGGCAGGCACTTCGGCAGGCACTTCGGCAACTTCGGCAGGCACTTCGGCAGGCACTTCGGCAGGCACTTCGGCAGGCACTTCGGCAGGCACTTCGGCAGGCACTTC
>Ga0114959_10001309_pt1 | contig 21968 bp, 13 predicted proteins | sample C_130625_EF_Meta_FD_87317 | JGI IMG/M metagenome (GOLD analysis project Ga0114959, IMG submission 87317) | Freshwater microbial communities from Lake Croche, Canada to study carbon cycling - C_130625_EF_MetaG | ecosystem: Environmental > Aquatic > Freshwater > Lake | place: Lake Croche, Canada... | reverse complement strand
GGGGCGGATGGTGCGCCGGGTCGTGCCGATCGGGGCGGTGCTCGGTGACGCCGATGGCCGTCGTGCCGGCTGCGAGGTCGTCGAGGCGCTGCCGGAGGTGTGTCTGCGTCGTGCCGACAACCGCGGCTTCGAGGGGCTCGCGCGGTCGCCCGATGGCTCGCGGCTGTTCACGATGCTCCAGAGCCCGCCGGAGCCGCTGGCTGGTGCGACGGAGGAGGATGCCGTCCACGTCCCGCTCCTCGTCCTCGACCCCGTCAAGGGCCTGCCCCTGGCCGAGTATCGCTACCGGCTGGGAGAGCCGGGGGAGAAGCCGGCCGACCTCGTCGCCGCCGACGGCAAGATCTCAGCGCTCTCCGCCACCGGCAACGACACGCTTCTCGTCCTCGAGCAATCGGCGACCGCCAGCCGGCTCTATGAAGTCAAGCTCGCGCCGGTGGTCCGCCCCGCCGCAGGAAAGGTCGCGACCGCTTCAAAGCGACTCGTCGCCGATCTTGCCCCGCTCGCCCCGATCTTCAATGCTGAGCTCAATCGAGGCGCTTCCGGTGCCCCCGGAAAACTCTCCGATCTCAAGTTCGAGGGGCTCGCGCTCCTCGCCCCGGGAGTGGTCGCGATCGTCAATGACAACGATTTCGACATGGATGCGGCCGGGGCGGCGCCAGCCGATCCTTCAATCCGGCGCACCTGCCTGTGGGTCGTCCGGTTCGACGCGGATGCAAAGTGATCGATCCGCCGCCGCCCTCGTCAGGGCCGGCGGGCTCGCCGCCGCGGGGCCGACAGGCCTTCGGCGATCCGCACGGAGCGGGCCCAGAACGAGAGGCCGCCACAGGACGACTCGACACGAACCGTGACGCCGTTCCACTGGAGGTGCGTGACGTCGAGAATCCTCACCCTGACCTGATTCCCTGAAGCCGGCGACTCGGGAAACCCGGCCATCACCGAAAACTCGTCAACGCCCTCGAAGCGCAGCTGGAGTGATTCCTCGGCGCGGTGGAGCCCGAGAACGACCCGCGCGTCGCCGCGCCGCGGGAAGGTGTATCGCACGTCCGTCAGGTGCCAGTCGACGGCATCGCGCAGCACCGGATGATCCTTCGCATGGATCAACATGACGCTCGAAGCTCGTTCCACGATTGACCACCTCGAGGATCGGTGCGGCAAGGCCATGACCCTAACCAAGGGGAATGAGCGGGGGATGAAGCTACGGTGAGCGTGTCATGAGCCGGCCCCGGCGGGATCCACGACCCCGAAGCCCTCATTGTTTTCTCACGTAATCCTCAAGATTCGCTGACGATGAACTCGTAGAAACATCCGAACTGGTCGTCCGTTCTGCCTCGTTACCCCACCAACCAAAGGCCCGTTCATGCCTTCCCCCGCGTTCAGCACTTCCGCCGCGATGACACCCGGCTCCCGCCGGCCGGCGGCGTTCACGCTCGTCGAACTGCTTGTCGTGATCGCGATCATCGGCACGCTCGTCGGGCTCCTCCTCCCGGCCGTCCAGGCCGCCCGTGAGGCCGCCCGCCGCTCGCAGTGCGGCAACAACCTCCGTCAGCTCGGCCTCGGCTTCCAAAACTACCTCAGCGCGAAGCAGGGATTCCCGGCGTCGCTCTACGACCAGAACGAGACCCTCCAAGACGGCAACGATCCCGCACTTCCGTCGAACTCCCACAAGGCCCTCCTCCTCCCCTTCATCGAGGAAGCCAACCTCGCCTCCCGCTACAGCCTCAAGAAGCACTGGTGGGACGCGACGAGCAACAGCGGCCAAGCCGCCGATCCGGCCCTCGGCATCCCGGCTGACTCAAACCTCGCCCTGGCGATGACCAACGTGCCGAGCTTCCTCTGCCCGTCGACGCCGGGCCGCGACAAGATCCTCTCGATCCCGATCCGGACCAATTCCGGGAGCAGTTACTCGGCGACCGCCAAGAGCGGCCGGCCGGCCTTCACCGTCGCCCAGCCCCTCGGCCAGACCGACTACGACTGCATGAACGGCATCAAGAGCAACGTCATCGGCACGAGCACCGCCGACGATCCCTACTACGACCTTCCCAACAACGCCAAGAATCCCGAATGGTCGCGGGCGGCCCTGCAGAAGAACAAGCGGACGCCGCTCCGCGAGATCCTCGACGGCACCTCGAAGACGATCATGTTGGTCGAGTGTGCTGGCCGGCCCGACGTCTGGCGGGGCAAGAAGAAGCTGACCGTCTCTGACACCAGCGGCACCACGCCACAAACCGCGCCGAGCGATTCCGGGGTGGGTTGGGCCGATTCCGATGCCCCGTTCTCGATCGATGCCTGCACCACCGCGGGGCTCGTCTATAAGACGCTCAACTACTGTGCGTCAAAAGACTGCGGGTCGGGTGTCGCCGACAAGGCTTTCAATGGCACCAACGCCAACGAGGCCTTCGCGTTTCATCCCGGCGGGATGATGGTGGTGATGGTCGACGGCTCGGCGCAGTTCTTCGCCGACGACATGGACCTGCGGACGTTCGCGGCCCTGCTCACGAAGCGCGGTGGCGAGTCCGCCCAGGCCCCGTGACCACGCTCCGACGGGCCCTCTGATTCCGTACGAAGCACCCCCGGTCGCAAGGCCGGGGGTGCTTTTTTTTTTACGTGTTGCCATCGCCACGACCCGTCCCTCGGCGGCTCTCGCCGGAAGCCCAGCCGCGTGCTCGACACGCTGCCACCCCGATCTGGCTCATGATTTGCTCACGCCGCGCTTACCGATCGCTCGCATCGATGAAGTGACAATCCGTCAATCAAAGGCCCAACCGATTTCTTTCCGATTCGTGAGTGCCTGTGGCGACGGCCTCATGAAGATCTCACTCGCAAACTCGCCTAGGCGCTGTTTCCGCCCCTCGGGCAATCTCCCCGCGCTGATCCCCGTCGATGCCGACGGATCAAGCGCCCCAGGAGATTCCTGCCATGCCTCGCCCGACCTTCTTGAGCCGCCTCCTCGACGGCTGCGTCCGCCTCGGCCTCTCGATCGCCGTTGTCGTTTCCGGTCTGCCGGCAATCGCCACGCCGATCGACTTCAACGGCGGCTCGACCTACACGCAGAACTTCCAGGGGATGGGGGGCACCACCCTCACCCCGGCGGCAATCTCGCTCGGGACCATGCTCGATGTCTCGACCCTCGCGATGTCGGGCAGTTCGGCGAGCGTGAATGGTTGGTACGTGTACGGCAACAACGCGACACCCCGGCAGGGGATCACGAACGGTTCGTCCTCGACCGGGTCGTTTTTCCAGCTGGTCGACAGCTCCGGCCGCCGTGCCCTCGGTTCGCAAGGATCGGCCAGTTCCGACTGGTTCTTCGGCGCTGTTTTCAAAAACACCTCGGGCTCCACGATCAACAACGTCTCGCTCGCCTACGACGCGGTCATGAACCGCAATCCGTCTTCCACCGTGAATGCCTATCCGCTGTCGTATTCGGTGCAGAGCGCGACGGTCGCGTCGGGGAGCTCGACCGGGGCGGGCACATTCGCCACCACGTCCGGTTCGTGGATATCGTCGTCTCTTGGCTTCACCACGCCGTCGAGCGGGACCGGAGCGCCGGGCACGCAAGCGGTCATCAACCCGCTGTACACGATCGGCACCAATTCGGGCAATTTGACCGGGCTCAACTGGACTGACGGAAGCTACCTCTACTTCCGCTGGAACGAGAAGGACGAAGCAGGGAGCGACGCCACCGCCGGCGTCGACAACTTCTCCCTCTCGGCGATCGCCGTGCGGAACCTCACCTGGAACCTGACGGGCAACGGCACCTGGAACACCTCCACCGCCAACTGGACCAGCGGCTCCGGCTCGACCACGTTCCTCGACGGCGACCAGGCGACGTTCTCCAACTCCACCGGCGGCACGATCACTCTCTCCGGCGCCCTCGCCCCGTCGACCGTCACCGTCTCGGCCGCAGCGGGAACCTACACGTTTACGGCACCGACCGCCGGCGACAAGCTCACCGGCGCCACCGCGATCAACAAGAGCGGCGCGGGCACGCTCGCCGTGACGGGCGTCAACGACTTCACCGGCGGCACGAACCTCTCAGGCGGCACGCTCCAGATCGACAACGCCGGCCGCCTCGGCTCCGGCGCGATCACGATCTCCCAGGGGGCCACGCTCTTGAGCACCGCCACGGCCGGCTTTGCTCTGGCCAACGACGTGAGCATCGGCTCGGGTGGGGGCCAGATCGACACCGGCGTCCAGAACCTGTCGGTGGCGAGCATGAGCGGACTCACCGGGGTGCTCACCAAGGCCGGCGCCGGCACGCTCACGGTCAACGGGGCGTTCTCCCCCGGCACAGGGGGCGGGGTCTCCGTCGCAGTCGGCAACCTCGTCCTCGGCGGCGGCCCGACCGCCTCCGGTGTCTACAACTTCAGTGCCTCAGGCGTGCTGACCGGCAACCTCGTCCTCTCCGGCACGCAGCGGATGAACGTCAACGACAACGCCACGCTGTCGGGGAGCGGCCAGATCCAACTCCCCACCTCCGGCGCCCTGATCTCAAACCTCTCCGGCAACGCCGGCGGCACTGTCTCGGCCGGCATCGGCCTCAATTCGACCGGCCAGTCGTTCACGGCCGGATCGTGGTCCGGCGCCACCTACACGCCAGGGACGTTCACGAGCACGATCGGGGCCACGAAGGGGGCAAACACGAGCACCACCGGCAATCTCACGATTTCCGGCGTGATCAGCGGCAACGCCGATCTCGATCTCTCCAACAGCACGCTGGGGGGCGGTGGCGCCGGCGTCCTCACCCTCTCCGCCCAAAACACCTACACCGGCAACACGACGATCAATGCCAGTGCCCCCGACGTCGCCGGCACCGCCTCGATCAAGCTCGGGATCGCCAACGCCCTCCCCACCACCAGCGGCGTGATCGTCGGCACGAAGGCGGGGATCGGTGCCGCGCGGCTCGACATCAACGGCTTCAACCAGCAGGTGGCCTACCTCGCCGACGGCGCCAACGCCACGGTGGGGAGCACGAACAACCTCTCGATCGTCAACAACGGTCCCCAGGATGCCACCCTGACCCTCGGCGGCGCCACGACGCCCGGTAAGGGTTTTGGTGGCGTGATCGGCACCGGCGGCCATGTGATCAACGTGGTCAAGACCGGCGCCAACACCCAGACGCTCACCGGCGCCAACACCTACACCGGGTCGACGACGATCGCGGAGGGGACGCTCGCCCTCTCCGGAGCCGGCTCGATCAACGCGTCGCCGACGGTCACCGTCGCCTCCGGGGCGACGTTCGACGTCGCGTCCGTCACCGGCGGCTACACGCTCAGGAGTTCCCAGACCCTCGGCGGCTCAGGCACCGTCAGCGGCGCAGCGACCGTCGCCGGCACGATCGCCCCCAACATGAACGCCATCGGCACGTTCACGATGGGGGCCACCACGCTCGCCGGTGGCGGCGCACTCAATGTCCAGTTCTATGACGCCGCCGGAAGTGCCGGCAGCGGGTGGGATCTCCTCAGCACCACAGGCGATCTCACCGTGCCCGGATCGGGCTCGTTCACGATCCGACTGGCCAGTGCCTCAAGCGCCGGCGGCGCGGCGGGGACAGCGATCAACTTCAACGACAACACCGCTAACTCTTGGGCGATGATGACCACGGCCGGAAGCCTACTCGGCTTCGACGCCAACCGCTTCACGGTCGACGCTTCGGGGTTTGCCAACAATCTCGCCGGCGGCACGTTCACCGTGAGTGACACGGGCTCCTCCGGCACCGGCCTCTATCTCGTGTTCACCCCGGGAAGCATCGCCACCTGGAACGGCGGGAGCGGGAGTTGGTCGGAGAGCGGTACCGGCTGGTCGAGCGGCACGTGGGATCCTGCGCGGACGGCCGTGTTTGCAAGCCCCGCCGGGACGGTGACCGTCGACGGCACGGTGAACGCGAACAACGGCATCCAGTTCGATGTCGCCGGTTACACGCTCACCGGCGGCGCGATCGCACTCGGTGGCGCGAGCGCCGCGGTGAACACGATCACCACGGCCGCGGGCACGACGACGATTGCTTCCGACATCACCGCCACCAATGGCTTCACGAAAGCCGGCTCCGGCACGCTCGTCGCCACCGGTGTGCTGGCCGGCGGCCAGGCAAGCGTCACCGCCGGCACGCTTCAGGTGGGCGCTGGTGGCAACGCCGGCTCACTCACCGGTGATCTCTCGCTCGCCGGCGGGACGCTCCTCGCGTTCAACCGCGCGGATGCCACGAGCTTCTCCGGGAATCTCACCGGATCCGGTGCGGTGCGCACCGATGGCGGCAACCTCTCCCTCACTGGCACGATCGGCGAAAATGTGGCGGTGACCAACACCGGCGCCGCCACAGTGACGATCGGTGGGACGCTCTCCGGCGCCGCCACCGTCACCAACAGCGGATCGGGCCGCGTCGATCTTGTCGGCAACTCCGTGACCACCACCGGAGCGATCACCGCCTCTGCCGGCACGGTCGGCTTCGGCGACGCCGGCCTCGGCAGCGGCGGCGTGAGCCTCTCCGGCGGGGGTGCCATCGCCTTCGACGGTACGGCGCCCAAGTCGCTTGCCAACACGATCACGGTGGCGGCCAGCGGCGGGAGGATCGACGTCGCCAACGGCGACACGCTCACCCTGGCCACGGCGCCGACGCTCAACGGCCTGCTGACGAAGTCGGGCAACGGCACGCTCGGCGTCACCAATCTCCCCACGTCGAACGTCGCCGTGGCGGCCGGCACGCTCGCCGTCAGCTCGACCGCCACGATCACCGTCGCCTCTGACCTGGCGGGGCTGTTCGCCGGCGGCAAGGTGTCGTTCACCGGGTCGAATGTCCGCGTGAACGTCAACTCGGTGCAGTCGGGCACCGGCACGATGGAGTTCACGAAAGCCGGCCAATCGGTGGCGGTCTCGGGGGCCAGCGGCACGCTCTCCAATCCCGTCGCTCTCGCCCTCCCCTCAGGCGCCGACGCCCTCAACCTCGGGGCGACCAGCGGGTACACGCTCAACGTCAACGGCCCGATCTCCGGCACCGGGGGGCTCAATCTGGCCGTCGGCGGCTCCGGCGGCGCGGGCGTCACCAATCTCAACGCCCAAAGCACGTTCAGTGGCGACGTGACGGTCAACAGTTCCGCGACCGGCGTCCACAAGCTCGGCGTCGATAATGCCCTGCCGACGACGGCCGGCGTGACCTTCGGCTCGACCGCCGGTGCGATCGATCTCAATGGCCACGCCCAGCAAATCGCCTTCTTGAAGGGGAGCGCGGGGGGCGTCGGCGGGATCGTCAACTCGGTCGCGGGCACCACCTCGACCCTCACCGTCAGCGGCACAGGCAACGGCAGCTATGCCGGCCCGATCGGCACCAGCGGCAAGGCGAACATCGCGCTTCTGAAGGATGGGAGCGGGTCGATGACGCTTTCCGGAGCCAACAAATACTCTGCCGGGACGACCATCGCCGCGGGCACGCTGATTGCCGGGGGCACGTCTGCCTTCGGGACCGGGGCAGTGACCGTCGGCAACGGCGCGATCCTCGATTTGGCGTCGCTCGCGATCGCCAACACCCTCGCCAACAACGGTGGCACGATCCGCAACGCCGCAGGATTCTCTGGCACCCAGACGCTCGCCGGCACATCTTCTTACACGGGCTTTGTCGGTGGCACGCTCAACGTCGCGGCCGGCGGCATCGTCAAGGGTGACGGGGTGACGTTCACCGGCCCGGTCACGTTCGCCGCCGGGGCGATCCACGCCCCCGGCAACTCGCCCGGCCTGCAGTCATTTACCGCCGGCTTGAGCTACGCGGCCGGCAGCCATCTCCAGTGGGAACTGGTGGCCAACGCCGCCACACTGGCCGATCGCGGCACGCTCTACGACGCCGTCGACGTCCTCTCCGGTCCCCTGTCGATCGACACCAACAGCCTCCTCGACCTCACCTTCGATTCTGCCGGCTCGACGGTCGATTGGGCCGACGCATTCTGGTCGAGTCAGCATTCCTGGTTGGTGATCGATGCCACGGCAGCGGCCACCTCGACGGGCCTGTTTTCACTGGGCCTTGTCGGCACCGACAGCAACGGGATCAGCCTCACCTCCATCCGGCCCAATGCGGCGTTCAGCGTGATCCGCCAGGGGTCGAATGTCATGCTCGACTACACGGTCGCCGCCGTGCCGGAACCGGGGGCTCTGTCGCTCGCGGCGATCGGCTGCGCTCTGGCCTGGTATGGGGCTATTCGTCGCCGGGCCCAGCGATCATCATGCCAGGCCGGGGTCGATCACCCGACCAATCCTAAAATCCACCACCCTCTTTGAGCGTGCTCAGATCAGGCCGGCCCAAGGGATCTCCCGGATCTTACAGGCCCCCTGATTCCGTACGAAGCACCCCCGGTCGCAAGGCCGGGGGTGATTTTTTTTGCCCACGCTGGCCCTGTTGGCTTCCGTCGCCGGGCCGTCGGAATGTGTCGGTAAGATTTGCTTCCGTCGCTGAGCCGTCAACGCCATACCCCTCCTCCACCCGGTTTCATCACGCCGGACACCGTCCACGCACCTCCCTGCCACGCCCACCCGTGCCCGTTTCAGCAGAGAACCATCCCCCGGAGAGTGCGCAACAGACCGGATTCCAGCAGCCCACCCACCTGCTGAAGACACAGTTCCGACAGTGAATCCGACAGTTTTGGGAAACCCCGAAAAGCCGTGAAACGGTCTTTTTAAAGCCTTTTTCAGGCGTCCGCTCCGCCTGGAAGGGAACTTTTGTTCAGATCTTGGGCAGGCGCTCGTTAATGTTCCTGTTTTTTCTGATTTTCTTCCCACTCCTTCCTTTCTTTCATCCATGAGAAGAAGAAAAGAGGGGGAAGCCTCGGGATGGATCGGCAGGTGGATCGGCGGGGGTTTCTGTGGCCCCCGGGTCGGGTACAGTAGGGGTTTTCCGTGGCCGGGTTCCCGGGCCGCGACGCGGTTCGTCTGAAGGGGTCCGTCATGAAAGTGCGATGTGTGCGCGAGCCGCTCCTTGCGGCTCTCCAGAGCGCCCAGGCGGTGGTTCCGGCCCGGTCGCCAAAGCCAGTTCTCACCAACGTCAAACTCGAGGTTGATCGGGAGACAGCCGTGCTTTCGGCCACCGACCTCGAGGTGGGGATCCGCATCAGCATCGACGGGGTCGAGACGTCGGCGCCCGGGGCGGTGCTCCTCCCCAGTGCCAGGCTGGCGGCCATCGTCCGCGAAAGCCCGGCCGGCACGATCTTCGACATTCATACCGACGGCACGGCCACGATCGTCAAGGCGCCGCGGAGTGAGTTCCGCCTGCCGGCCGAGGACCCGCTCGAATTTCCCGCCGTCGCCAGCTTCCCCTCCGACTCCGGCCACGAACTCTCGACGCCGCTGGTCCGTGAGCTCGTCCGACGGACGGTGTTCGCCACCGACAACGAGTCGAGCCGCTATGCCCTCGGGGGAGTTCTTGTCGAACTTGGGGACAAGCACGTGACGGCGGTCGGCACCGACGGTCGCAGGCTCGCCAAGATGCAAGGGCCGGCCGTCGCCACCGGCGGCGGAGCGGCGGAGGCGGCGCCGATCGTCCCGGCGCGGGCGATGCAACTGGTGGAACGCTGCCTGGGCAGCGCCGATGTGCCGGTGCAGATTGCGGTGCGCCCTAGCGAGATTCTCTTCCGCAGCGGTTCGACGACGATTTCTTCTCGGCTTGTCGAGGGACGTTTTCCCCGGTGGCGCGACGTCTTTCCCACCCGGCCCGACGCGATCCGCGTGAACCTCGTCGCCGGGCCCCTTCTCGCGGCGGTCCGTCAGGCGGCGATTGTTACCAGTGAACAGTCGAAGGGAGTCGATTTCTCCTTCGAGTCTGGGCAACTGGTCCTTACCGGTCGATCGGCGGAGAGTGGCGAGAGCCGGATCGAATTGCCGATCGACCACACCGGCGCGACGGTGCGGATCAAACTCGATCCCCGCTTCGTCAGCGACTTCCTCCGCGTCCTCGATGCCGATACAGCGGTGACGGTGGAACTCACCGATGCCCAGAGCGCAGCGGTCTGCACCACGACCGATGGCTATGGCTACGTGATCATGCCGCTGGCCGCTGATTGACAGGATGGTCGATGCCGTGCCGATCCGTTCGATGCTCCCGGTTTCTCGTTGTGCCCTCCGCCCAGTTCCTTCCCCTCCTCCCAATCCCCGCATGCCGAACGACTCCCAGCCTGTAGGACCGACGGCCATCGGCCGGCTCATGAGCCGCCTCCTGGCCCGGAACGGTTACGACCGGGAGCAGGCGGCCTCGGGACTCGTCGACGCCTGGCAGCAGGCCGTACCGGAGCACTTCCGGGAGGCATCGCAGCCGGGGCTCGTCCGGCGTGGCGTGCTCGAGGTCTTCGTGACCCACTCGGCGCTGGTCCAGGAAATGGGATTCCTCAAGCGTCAGGCTCTCAGCCGCCTGGCTGAGTTAGTGCCGGCAGAGGGGATCACCGACATCCGATGCCGCCTCCTTTCCGAACCGATCGATCGCGCTGAACCACAGTCCACCCTTGAATCGATGCGGGCCGAAGCCTCCCGGCGGTCAGGCCCAGCCCCGTCATCCCCGGAGGAGTCTTCCCATGGCTGACGATCCCCGCACACCCGGATACACATCCGAGGATCTGCTCCATCTTTCCGACCGCGACCATGTTCGCGAACGGTTCGGCATGTACATCGGTGACAACACCGCCCGCGGCCTCCACCACCTCGTCTACGAGGTCGTCGACAACTCGATCGACGAGTGCATGGCCAACTACGCCAAGCGCGTGAGCGTGATGGTGAACGTCGACGGGAGTGTCACCGTCGAGGACGATGGCCGCGGCATCCCCGTGGAGAAGCACGCGCAGCTCTCCGAAGAGATGGACCGTGAAGTGTCGACCCTCGAGGGGGTGATGACGGTCCTGAAATTCGGAGGCAAGTTCCAGAAGGGCGCCTACCAGACCTCTGGCGGCCTCCATGGCGTCGGCGTCACGGTGGTGAACTTCCTCTCCGAATGGTGCGAGGTGGAGGTCTCGCGTGGCGGCCATCTCTGGCAGCAGGAGTACGAGCGCGGCGTCGTCACGGGCCCGGTGCGCAACGTCGGCACCACCACTCGCACCGGCACGAAGACGACCTTCAAGCCCGATCCGCAGATCTTTCCGTCGACGAAGTTTTCCTTCGACGTTCTCGCTCGCCGCCTCCAGGAACTCGCCTTCCTCAATTCGGGCGTGAGGATCATTTTCTCCGACGCCGCCAGCGGCCAAACGGAGGAATACTTCTACGAGCGGGGGATCGTCGAATTCGTCGAGTGGCTCAATCGCTCCAGCGACGCGATCCACGCCGATGTGATCTCGATCGTCGGCGAGCAGGAGGGAGTCTCGTTCGACATCGCCATGCAGTACACCGGCGAGTTCACCGAAAACCTCCACAGCTATGTCAACAACATCTCGACCACGGAAGGGGGGACGCACGTCTCCGGCTTCCGGGCCGCGCTGACCCGTTCACTCAATGCCTACGGCAAGAAGACGGGGCTCTACAAGGATCTCGTGCCCACTGGCGACGACGTCCGTGAAGGCCTCACGGTGGTGGTGAGCGTCCGCGTCCCCCACCCGCAGTTCCAAGGGCAGACGAAGACGAAGCTCGGCAACGGCGAGGTGGAAGGGATCATCAACTCCGCCGTCGGTGACTTCCTCGCCAAGTACCTCGAGGAGAATCCGAAGAACGCCAAAGCGATCGTCCAGAAGGGCGTGCTCGCTGCCGAGGCCCGCGCGGCGGCCCTCAAGGCCAAGGCGCTCCTCCGCGAGCGGAAGGGGGCGCTCTCCGGAGGAGGGCTTCCCGGCAAGCTCCGCGATTGCACCAGCCGCGACGTGGCCCGCTGCGAGCTCTACCTCGTGGAGGGTGATTCGGCCGGCGGGTCGGCGGAGGGGGGAAGACACCGCGAATATCAGGCGATCCTCCCTTTGCGCGGCAAGATCATCAACGCCTACAAGAGCCGGGAAGACAAGGTGCTTGCCAACGAGGAGGTGCGCAGCGTCATCTCTGCGATCGGCGCCGGCATCGGCACCGACGCCGACCTCGGCAAGCGGCGCTACGACAAGATCGTGATCATGACCGACGCCGACGTCGATGGCTCGCACATCCGCACGCTCCTGCTGACGTTCTTCTACCGGCAGATGTACCAACTCGTCGCCGCGGGGCACGTCTACGTCGCCCAGCCGCCGCTGTTCCGCGTCCGCAACAAGAAGCAGGTTTACTACGTGCAAACCGAAGAGGAGATGAAGACGCAGCTCCTCGACCAGGGCCTCGGCGAGGGGGTTTTCCTCCCCGGCGACGGCCGCGAGATCTCCGGGGCGCCGATGCAGAAGCTCTGCCGCACGCTCGCCGGCCTCGAGGACGCTCTGGTCGCCCTGGAGCGGCGCGGGATCAGCCTTCGCGATCATGCCGCCCGCCGCGACGCAGCCACCGCCAAGCTGCCGATGTTCCATGTCTATTTCGGAAGCGAAGAGCACTGGTTCTCCAGCCGCGAGCAGCTCGAGGCTTTCGTAAAGGGGAAAGAAAAGGCCGCCGGTGGGGCGCTCGCGGTGGGGCGGGCCGAGGACGCGCATGCTCCAGCCGCGGCGCCGGGGGCCGACGCGAAGTCGGTGGAGCATGAAGACCAACTCGTGATCGTCGATCTCCACGAGGTGCGGAGCATCAATTCCGGGCTCGCCGAGCTCAAGGAGATGGGCTTCGGCATCGAGTCGCTCCTTCCGGAGGACCGCACCGGCACCGAGGACGCGCGCTATTCGCTCCGCCGCGGCGAGAACGTCATCGGCCTGGAGGATCTCCGCAGCCTCCTCTCCGCCGTCCGCCGCGCCGGTGAGAAGGGGCTGTCGATCACCCGCTTCAAGGGGCTCGGCGAGATGAACGCGGAGGAGCTCCGCGACACGACGCTCGACCCCGCCAACCGCACCCTCCTCCGGGTGACGATGACCGACGCCGCTGCGGCCGACGATCTCTTCCGGGTGCTCATGGGGGAGAAGGTGGAACCGCGGCGCGAGTTCATCGAGCGCCACGCCCTCGATGTGAAGAATCTCGACGTCTGAACCAGGACGTCTGAACCAGGACTTCCCGATGCACGCCCCTTCCAGCACCAGCCTTCCCCGGCTGTCGTTCGGTGTCGGTGACCGTTTTGCCCATCAGGCCGCCGCGCAACTGGCGGCGTTTGAAAGGCTCGAGGGGGAAGGGGTCGTCGTCGCCCCGGTGTGGAACAAGTCGAACCGCGAGCATGGCTTCGTCGGCAGCGAACCGCCGAGCGTCCGGGCGGCGGCGGCGAAGGGGGTGGAAAAGCGGGGCTGGCGCCATCCGTGGTTTGTCGATGCCGATCACATCCGCCTCGAGACGGTCGATCGCTTCCTCGACACGAGCGACTTCTTCACGATCGACGTTGCCGACTCGATCGGCAAGCCGGCGTCAGCGTCCGAGATCGCCGCCTTCGTGGCCCGGCATCCTGAGCTGACAGGCACGTTGAATGTGGCGGGGGTGGGGGAGGCGCTCGTGCTCGACGCCGACGTCGTCTCCCGGATCGCCGGGCAGTATCTCCTCGCGGCCCGCGAGGCCGGCGCGATCCACCGCCACATCGCGGCTCGGAAGGGAGAGATCGGGTTCGTGACGGAAGTGAGCATGGACGAGACCGACAGCCCGCAGACACCGCGGGAGTTGCTCGTCATTCTCTGCTTGCTCGCCGACGAGCGCGTCCCGCTCGACACAATCGCCCCGAAGTTCACCGGTCGATTCAACAAGGGGGTCGACTACGTCGGGAATCTCGCCGCCTTCGAACGGGAGTTCAACGACGATCTTGCCGTCCTCGCCCACGCCTCGGCCACCTATGGCCTGCCGGCGGGGCTCAAGCTTTCGGTGCACAGCGGGAGCGACAAGTTCTCCCTCTATCCGGTCATCCGCCGGGCCCTCGAGCGCACCGGCGCCGGCGTCCATGTGAAGACGGCGGGCACGACGTGGCTCGAGGAGCTCATCGGCCTCTCCGAGGCAGGGGGAGACGGCCTCACCCTCGCCAAGGAGATCTATGCCTACGCCCTCGAACACGTTGACGAGCTCTGTGCCCCGTATGCCACCGTGATCGACATCGACCGGACGCGTCTCCCTGCGGCCGCGGAAGTGGCATCCTGGGAGGGGCCGCGGTTGGCGGCGGCGATTCGCCATCTCCCCACCGATCCCCGATTCAATCCGCATGTCCGTCAGCTCCTCCATGTTTCCTTCAAGGTGGCGGCAAAGCAGGGGGCCCGGTACACCGATCTCCTCGTGGCCCATTGCGACATCGTCGGCCGGCAGGTGACGGAGAATCTCTACGAGCGGCATCTCCGGCCGCTGTTCGCTCCACAGCGGAGGCCGGTCGCATGAAGAGCGCGGTGACGGTGTGCCTCGTGAGCGAGGCGCGGCAGGGGCCGTTCGTGTTCCATGGGGCCACGGCGGCGGAGGCGCTTCAGGTCGGCTGCCGTCGTGCCGCCGAACTCGGCTTCGATGCGGTGGAGGTATTTCCCACGGGTGCGGAACAGCTGGCCGAGAGTGGACTCGAAGCGCAGCTCCAATCCCACGGACTGCCGTTGGCTGCCGTGGGAAGCGGCGCGGGGTGGGTGCGGCACAAGCTTTCGCTCACCCATGCCGACGCGCGAATCCGTGGCGAGGCCCGCGACTTCATCGAGCTGCTCATCAACGTCGCGGCTGATCTGGGAGCGCCGGTGATCATCGGCTCGATGCAGGGGCGCCACGAAGGGGATGTGTCGCGGGCCGACGCCCTCGAGCACCTCGCCGCGGCCCTCCATCACCTCGGTCGGCATGCCGCGGGGCGCGGGCAGACGCTCCTCTACGAGCCCCTCAACCGCTACGAGACAAACCTCTTCACGCAGGTCGGTGACGCGGCCTCGTTCCTCCGTGGCCAGGGCCTTCACAACGTCAAGCTGCTCTGTGATCTGTTCCACATGAACATCGAGGAGGCCGATCCGGCCGCGGCGCTGGTCGCCTGTGGCGATCTCGTCGGCCATGTCCACTGGGCCGATTCCAACCGCCGCCCCATGGGGAGCGGCCACACGGCGACAGCGCCAATCGCCACGGCCCTGCGTCACATCGGCTATGCGGGGTATCTCTCGGCCGAGGTCTTCCCCCTCCCTGATGCCGACACCGCCGCGCGGATGACGATCGACAGCATTCGCGCTCTCGACACGCTCGCTCCCCGCTCCACCCTCTAAAAACACTTCTTCCCCCATGCTCAACACGCCGCTTGTCCACCCCGACATCCTCCGTATCCTCGCCCAGGCCGGGCACCACTCGAAGGTGCTCATCGCCGACGGCAACTACCCCGCGTTGAACAAGCGCGGGCCGCGGGCGGAGCTCGTCTCCCTGCAACTCTCCCCCGGAATCCCCACCGTCGCGCAGGTCCTCGAGGCGATCCTCGGCACGGTGCGGATCGATGGCGTCAACACGATGGGGATCGACCGCACCGATCCCTACGCCGCCGCCACGCCGGGCGATCCGCCGGTGTGGGCGGAGTACCGGCGGATCCTCGCCGCGGCCGGGGCCCATTGCGAGCTCGAGCCGATCCTCAAGTGGGATTTCTACGAGGCGGTTTCCTCGGTCGACCATGTCCTCACGATCCAGACCGCCGAGCAGGCCCCGTGGGCGAACCTGCTGTTGACCGTTGGCTGCCGCACCTTCTCTTGACCCTCGAGGAACCTCCGATGAAGAGACGACTGCTCGGCCGCACCGGGCTCGAGGTGCCGATCCTCGCCTTCGGGGCCTCGTCGCTGGGCGCCGAGTTCCGCCGGGTGACGGTGGAGGAGGCCCTCGCAAGCGTGCACGTGGCCCTCGACCTGGGGATGAACCTCATCGACACCAGCCCCTTCTATGGCCGGGGAATGAGCGAGGTGCTCCTCGGGATCGCGCTCAAAGAGGTGCCGCGGGATTCCTACACGCTGTGCACGAAGCTCGGGCGATACGACCTCGGCCACTTCGACTTCTCGGCCAAGCGGGTCGCGGAGAGCGTCGACGTCTCGCTCCACCGCCTCGGCACCGATCACCTCGACATCATCCTCTGCCACGACATCGAGTTCGTGCCGATGCAGCAGGTCATTGACGAGACGTTGCCGGCGCTGAAAAAGATCCGGGACGCCGGCAAGGTGCGGTTTATCGGATTCAGTGGCTATCCGCAGAAGATCTTCCGCTTCATCTGCGACCAGGCCGACGTCGACTGTGTTCTCAATTACAACCAGTACACGCTCCAGAACACGCGCTTCGGCGACGAGACGGTGCCCTGGCTCGTGGAACGCGGCATCGGCGTCATGAACGCCGGGCCGTTCAGCGCCCGGCTCCTCACCGATGCGACGTTGCCTGTCTGGCTCAAGGAGCCGAAGAGCGTGAAGGAGGCGGCGCGGAGGGCGGCGGCGGTCTGTCGGGCCCGGGGGACGCCGATCGCCAAGCTCGCGCTCCAGTTTTCCCTGGAAAACCCGCTGATCGCCACGACGATCGCGGGGAGCGCCAATCCGGCCAACATCCGTGACTGGGCAACCTGGGCGGCCGAGCCGATCGACCGCGAGCTGCTCGCCGAGGTGCGGGGGATCTTCGCGCCGGTGCACAATGTCGGCCACGTCGAGGGACTGCCGGAGAACAACTGACGTCGCGCAGGCAAGGTCGGCCCCCGTCCGGCACCGAGGAGATCCCGCCATGCGGATCGATGCCCACCAACATTTCTGGAGCTATTCCGCCGCCGAGTATCCCTGGATCGGGAGGGGGATGGAGCGGCTGGCGCGCGACCACCTTCCCGAGGATCTCGCGCCGCTTGCTGCGGCGGAGGGCATCGGAGGCACGGTTGCCGTGCAGGCGAGGCAGTCGCTCGAGGAGAGCCGCTGGCTCCTGGAACTCGCTGCTGCCGATCCGCTCATCCGCGGTGTCGTCGGCTGGGTCGACCTGCGGAGCACGCACGTTGTCGATCAACTCCGGGAGGTTGCAGAGCAGCCGAAGTTCGTCGGCGTCCGCCATGTCGTTCAGGACGAGGCCGATCCGCGGTTCCTCCTCGGTGAATCGTTTCTCCACGGTATCGGAAAGCTCGCGACGTTCGGCCTCACCTACGACCTGCTTCTCTATCCGCAACAGCTTCCCGCAGCGGTGGAGTTCGTCGGCCGGTTTCCCGAGCAGCCGTTCGTCCTCGATCATCTCGCCAAGCCGCGGATCAAGGCAGGGGAGCTCGACCCCTGGCGGCACGATCTCGAGGCCCTCGCGGCCCACGGCAACGTCCTCTGCAAGCTCTCGGGGCTCGTCACCGAGGCGGCCTGGCAGGGCTGGAATCGCGCCGATTTCATACCGTACCTCGAGGTGGCCCTCGAGACCTTCTCGCCGGAGCGGCTGATGTTCGGCAGTGATTGGCCGGTCTGCACCCTCGCCGCGGAATATGCCGATGTGATTGGGATCGTTCGTGAGTTCCTCACGCCGCTAACTGCCGCCGAGCGCGAGGCGATCCTCGGCGGCAATGCGACCCGGTTCTACTCCCTTCCCGTCGGCTGACACTTCCCTTCGGATCGTTCCATCATGCAGGCTCTCCAGCTCGAAAAGCCCCATCACTTCCGCGTCATCGACGTGCCTGAACCGGAGGCTCCCGGGCCTGGGGAAGCGGTCGTCGCCGTCCGCGCCGTCGGCATCTGTGGCACCGACTACGGCGGGTATCTCGGCAAGATGCCGTTTTTCAGCTATCCGCGGATCCCGGGGCACGAACTCGGCGTCGAGGTGATGGCGGTGGGGCCGGGGGTCGAGAACGTCGCTCCCGGGGACCGCTGCTGTGTCGAGCCCTACATCAACTGCCAGCAGTGCCACTCCTGCCAACGCGGCCTCACCAACTGCTGCGAGCACCATCAGACGCTCGGCGTTCACTGCGACGGTGGGCTGCGGCCGCGGTTCACGGTGCCGGCCCGCAAGCTCCACCGCTCGCCGAAACTCGCGCACGAGCAGAATGCGCTCGTCGAAACGCTCGCCATCGGCTGCCATGCGATCGACCGGGGCGCGCCGACGGCCGCCGAGACGGTGCTCGTCATCGGCGCCGGGCCGATCGGGCTCTCGGCGGTCGAGTTTGCCAAGCTCTCGGGCGCACGGGTGATCGTCATCGATCGGGTGGCGGCGCGACTGGCGTTCGTGCGGGAGCGGATGGGGGTGGCCGACACGCTCCTCGCCACCGGCGGCGCCTCCGACCTCGATGCCGTCCGCGAACTCACCGACGGCCGGTTCTGCGAGGTGGTGGTCGACGCCACCGGGAGCAATGCCAGCATGGGGGGGGCGCTTGCCTCCTGCGCCTTCGGCGGCCGGCTCGTGTTTGTGGGGATCACGCAGGCGGAGGTCTCTTTTCCCCACGCGCCGGTGATGCACCGCCGCGAGCTCTCGATCCTCGCCAGCCGCAACGCCCTCTCGCGCGACTTTCGTCGGATCATCACGCTGATCGAGGAGGGGCGGATCGACACCGCTCCGTGGATCACCCACCGGATCCCCTTTGCCGACACGATTGCCAAGTTCCCCACGCTCCTCGAGCCGACCAACGGCGTCATCAAGGCGGTCGTGGAGATGCCAGAATGAGCGGTGGATTCTTACGGAATACACAGGTGTTTCGGGGTTTCCGGCCGAGCGACTGCCGACTGGAGATAGAGTCGGTGGACTGGTAGGGTGATTTCAAGGCGGCATCACCTCACCGTCCACAAAGGCTCAACACCGTCATGACGAGCCGCTCGCGCATCCTTCACCGAGCCGACGCTCTCCTTGCGGGGGTAGGTCGTCGGCCGACCTGCCGACCGGCCCAGGGCTTCACGCTCGTCGAACTCCTCGTCGTGATCGCGATCATCGGCACGCTCGTCGGCCTGCTCCTGCCGGCCGTGCAGGCTGCCCGCGAGGCTGGCAGGCGGGCTTCCTGTGGCAACAATCTCCGCCAGCTCGGGATGGCGGTGTCGAATCAGGAGGCGGCCCAGGGATCGATCCCGACGTGGCGTCAGGAACTCTCACTGGCGGAGTATCCGACCCCTCCGAATCCCTTCTTCCCCATCCACTCGTTTGCCCGCTCGCCGATGGGGCCGCTGGGAAGGCTCCTGCCGTATCTCGAGGAAACGGCGCTGGCGACGCGCTTCGACAACCGGCGCGCCCTGATCGATCCGCTGAATCTTCCGCCGCCGTTTCCGGGGGGCCGCGGCAGCGTCGAGGTACGGACGCCGGTGCCGCTGTTTGTCTGTCCTTCCACCCCGTCGGGCATGCCCGACGATTACAATGCGTTCCTGCAGTACTTCGGGATGCCGGCCGGCGTCCCCTACCCGATGCCGCGAACTGACTACGCCCCCCTGCGGGGGATCGATGCGACCCTTGCCGTCTGTGTCGGTCTGCCTCCCGTGCCGACCTCCAACTCGTTGTTCGGAGCCGAGGACATTACTACGGCGCGGCGGGTGCGGTTTCGGGAAGTCACCGACGGGCTTTCCAAAACGCTCTGCTTCATCGAGGAGGCGGGCAGACAGCAACGCTGGTTCAAGGGGCGGCGGGTGCCCGTGAATGCCGCCGCCGGCAATCTGCTCGTGGCCTGCTTCTACGGAGATTTCAACACCGCTCGACTCACGCGCGGCTTGAGTGGCGCTACCGACCTCGACCCCAAGCAAGCGGGCTGTGCGGTGATCAACGTCTCCAACGACGACAATCCCTACGCCTTCCACGCCGGCGGGGCGATGACTGTCCGGGCCGACGGAGCGGTGGCGCTCCTCGCCGACAGCACCGACAACCGCGTCTATGTGGCCCTCGTGTCGCGAGACGGGGGGGAAGCCGAGACGGCGGAGTAGTCCTCGCCGCCTCGTCGACTGCCGGCGGAAAGAGCCATCGGCGGCCGCGGGGTGGGAGCGGCCTTCTTCCGAGGGCTCAGCCGTCGGAGGCCGGGTCGCCATCGACCGGCGCCAGCGCCCGAAAGAACCGCCCTGACCGGCCGACGAGGAGCGCCGGGAGGAGGACGAGGTCGCCGGCAAGGGCCGCGGCGATGAGGAGCGCCAGCAGCCAGGCGAAGCGGCTCGTCGGCGCAAACGAGCTCCAGGCGAACATGAGGATGCCGCACGCGCACACGACCGAGCTTTCGGTGAGCGCGGCTCCCGAATGCCGGAACGCGCCATGGACGGCCGCCACGCGTCGCTGGCGCCGGTCTGTTGCGTCTGCCCCGGCCGGTGCGGTGCGGAGCCCGCGGCGGAAGAAGGTGAGGAAGTGGAGGGTGCCGTCGATCGCCATCCCGAGCGCGATCGATGCGGTCATCACGCTGCCGATGTCGAGGGCTGTCCCCGCCCAGCCGAGGAACCCGAACAGGAGGATCGTGGGGAACACGTTGGGGATCATCGAGACGAGCCCGGCCACGACCCCCCGCTCCACGGCGATCATCATCAGCGTGATCACGACGAAGGCGGAGATGAAGCTCGAGAACAGGTCGGAGAGGAGCGTTTTCTGGATGGCGTTGATGAGCGGCATGGCCCCGGTGGAATCGGCGATCACGCCGCGCTCCGTGCCGCCATGGGCGGCGATGATGGGGTCGATCCTCGAGCGGACAAGGCCGAGGAAGTCCCCGAAGTCGATGCCGGAAAGCGCCGAGGTCCGGGCCGTCACCCGCCACAGCTGCTCGCCGTCGACATTCCGCACGATCCGCATGTCGTCGAGGCCGGAGAGACTTTGCTGGAGCTTCCGGGCGGCGATCGACCGCGTCGCTTGGCCGCGGAGCCCGGAACCGACGTCGAGGTCGGGGAGGAACGTGGCCGCCGAGAGGACGCCGCTGATGGCCGGCATGCCCGACAGCGCCTCCCCCACCTCGCGGACCATGTCGAGCCTCTCCGCCGGCCGGATCGGCGAATCGTCGGGGAACCGGAGCACGACCTCGACCGGCACCAGCGGCCCGATCGCTTCCTCGAGCCAGGCGTAGTCGCGGATCACCCGACTGGCCGGCGTGAACAGGGTCTCGATGCTCACCGAGGCGCGGATCCGCGGGATCCCTATGGCGGCCACGGCCATCGCGATCATCCCGATCCAGACGATACTTCCGGCATGACCGACCATGAATCGGGCGCAGGCATCCTCCGTGGCCATCGTCCGCTCGGCGGCTCCGCTCGACGGGACGATCGGCCAGCGCTCGAAGAACCCGGGGATGACGAGGAACAGCATCCCGAGGGTGAGCATGACGCCGATGGCCGCGTGGAAGCCGAACACGCGGATCGGCTCGAGCTCGCTCACCACCAGCGACACAAGCCCCACCGCCGTGGTGCCGGCCGAGAGGGCGCAGGGGAGCCAGCCCAAGCGGATCGCGCGCCAGGCGACCCCGTCGAGGCCACCGTCGGCGAGCGCGTCGATGAGGTAGTTGGTGAGGTGGATCCCTCCGGAGACCCCGAGCGTGAGGACGAGGACCGGCATGACGATGAGGATCGGGTTCATCCGGTCGCCCCAGGTGGCGAGCCCCCAGAAGTTGAGCCCGACGCAGGCCAGCGACACGAGAAACACGAGCAAGGCATAGCGGAGGCTGCCCAGCGACCACCACGTCAAGAGGAGGATCACCACCGCCCCCGGGCCCCCGAACCAAAAAAAGCTCTCCATGCTCGCCTCGTCGACCGAGACGTTGTCGATGACCGGGCCGGCGAGGTGGAGCTCCCTCTCCGGGAGCGCCGTGACCCGCTCGAGCGTGTGGCGGATCCAGGCCACGGCGGCCCGCCGGTGGGTGAGCCCGACCCGCGTGAAGGGGATCACCAGGCAGGTCGTCTGGTCGTCGGGGCCGATCAGCACCCCGCGGAGCCGCTTCGTCGCCTCCTCGCGAGAGAGCGACAGCGGCGGATCGGTGAGCTTGGCGAGCGCCACGCCGCCGCTGGCAATCGGCTCAAACCATGGCTCGCCGCGCGCGTCGACGGGGGCCTCGGAGCCGGCTGCCGCAGCGAGGAAGGCGTCGACCGCCGGGGCATCGAGCGTGCAGCCGTCCCACGACGCGATCACGACGTCACCGCTTTGGAACTCGC
>Ga0114959_10001306_pt1 | contig 21979 bp, 19 predicted proteins | sample C_130625_EF_Meta_FD_87317 | JGI IMG/M metagenome (GOLD analysis project Ga0114959, IMG submission 87317) | Freshwater microbial communities from Lake Croche, Canada to study carbon cycling - C_130625_EF_MetaG | ecosystem: Environmental > Aquatic > Freshwater > Lake | place: Lake Croche, Canada... | reverse complement strand
GCTGGATATGATGTTTCTCGTCTCATGCCAGGGTCCTTAGGTACATTGGCACTTTTACTTGATGTCTCCATCAAAGTTCTACCCTGTCCAGCAAAAGCTGCAACATTAAAATTTGAAATTCCTGCTGATCAAGCTGTTATTGTAATGAATACTTGGGCTAGTCAACCTCTGCCTTTATCAGCAAGTGCGTGGATAGGTGATTCAAAAAACGGCTCTTTGTGGATTCGTCTTGCTGGTGCTGTAGCTGCTGTAGATGCAGCAATTTCAAAAATGCAAACGCAATTACCAGCTCAACTAGTTCAAGCTTCAGAGGCAAATCTATTTTGGGAAAGCATGCGCGAACAAACACATCCTTTCTTTACTGATTCGACAGTCCCACTGTGGCGATTTGCAGTAAATCCATTATCGAAACCTTTTGCAACTGAGCACGCCACCATCATCGAATGGCTAGGTGGGCAGCGGTGGATTAAGGCTGATATTTCAGCGGCTAAAGCACACGAACTTGCATCAGCGCACCAAGGATATGCCACTTTGTTTCGCCACAACAATACGACTAACTCTGTATTTACACCCATGACGGCAAACCCACTAACTGCCCCTTTAGCCATTGTTCAACAAAGGGTTCGAAAAACTTTTGATCCTCATGGTATTTTCCAAACTGGAAGAATGCCCCTTTAATTTATGCAAACAGATTTGTCTCCCAAATACGCAAGTGATCCAGATGGTTTAGAGGCTCAAAAACTTTTATCCAATTGTGTTCACTGTGGCTTTTGTACAGCTACCTGCCCTACCTATCAATTATTAGGGGATGAGCTTGATGGTCCTCGTGGTCGAATTTATTTAATTAAGCAAATGGCTGAAGGAGCTGTTGCTACAGAAAAAACACGTACGCATTTGGATCGTTGCTTAACATGCCGCAATTGTGAGAGTACTTGTCCTAGTGGAGTGCAATATGGCCATTTATTAGATATTGGTAGAAAATGGGCTGAAGAACAAACACCCAAAAGACCTGCCAAGGAACGTATAACAAGGTGGTTATTAAAAGAAACCTTAACTAGACCAGCACTCTTTGAGCCAGCAATTTCCTTGGGGAGAGCAATTAAACCCCTATTGCCAACTAACTTACAAAAGAAAATACCTAGTCCATACTTTACTGGCTCAACGATTTCTCAAGCAAAAGTTGTTTACCAAGAGAATATGTTGCTTTTAGAGGGCTGTGTTCAACCTGGCATGCTTCCGAATATCAACCAAGCAACGCGACGCGTGTTTGAGTTTTTAAAGATTCAACTCATTGCTCCTTCTTCTGCTGGATGTTGTGGCGCTCTTCGTCATCACTTAAATGACCATGATGGCGGCCTGAGTGACGCACGAAAAAATATTGATGCTTGGTGGCCTATCATCAAAGCCCAAAATATTACGGCTATTGTGATGAATGCCTCTGGTTGTGGCGTCATGGTCAAAGATTATGTCTATTTGTTAAGAAATGATTCCGAGTATGCCGAAAAAGCACAGCAAATTAGTGCCTTGACAAAAGACATTAGCGAAATTATTCCATCCTATATACAACAATTAATTACCCAAGTTGGCTCAGAAATAAAGTCTGGAATTACGTATCATCCCCCTTGCACACTTTCGCACGGTCAAAAAATTCAAGGTAAGGTTGAAGATATACTTTCACAATTAGGTATCCAAATCAACTTGTGTGAGAATAGTCATTTATGTTGTGGCTCTGCAGGTACTTATTCGATATTACAGGAATCTTTATCTAACCAACTTCGAGAACAAAAACTCAATCATCTATTACAAGCTTGCGAAAGTAATCAGTCTCAATATATCGCCTCAGGAAATGTCGGGTGCATAACCCAATTACAAAATGAAGAAATTCCTGTTGTCCATTGGATTGAAATCATCGATCAACTGATAATGAAAAAATTAAAACCATGAGCGACATTAAAAATAATTTATTAGAAGTAAAAAATAGAATTCAGCTCGCTTGTGAAGGTGCTAATCGAGATAAAAAGAATGTTAGCTTAATTGCTGTTTCTAAAACGCATTCTAAAGAATTAGTCCGCGAAGCATTCGTTGCTGGTCAATTGCAATTTGCTGAAAATTATGTCCAAGAAGGTGTCGACAAAATTGAGGCTTTGGATGATATACGTAAAAATATCATTTGGCATTTTATTGGTCCCATCCAAAGTAATAAAACACGCTTCATCGCAGAATCATTTGATTGGGTTCAAAGTGTCGATCGCTTAAAAATTGCTCAGCGCCTATCAGAACAAAGGCCTCGTGATTTACCGGATTTAAACATTTGTTTACAAGTCAATATTTCTGGGGAATCTACCAAAAGTGGTGTTTCACCAAGGGAAGCCTTATTAATTTGCTTGGATATTGTTGAATTACCTAACTTATCACTTCGGGGTTTAATGGCTATTCCTGAGCCAGGTGCATCCTTGCAATCCATGAAAGATTTTCATCATCTTTTTTTAGAAATTCAAAAACATCTCAAAAGACATCAATTCAAAAATAAATTTGATACTTTATCTCTAGGCATGTCTGATGATCTTGAACCAGCCATACGTTCTGGTAGTACGATGGTACGAATAGGTACTGCTATTTTTGGCGCACGAAATGCTGAGGAACCTCCAGAAACATTAGAAGAAGAATGATTCCAACTAACCAAATTAAAATTGCATTTTTAGGTGGCGGCAATATGGCAAGTGCCATCATTAGTGGCCTGATCAAGCAAGGTTTTGAGCCTCAGAATTTATTAGCTATTGACCCTCTTCCAACCGCACGAAATCACTTAACGGAACAATTCAACATTCGCACAGCGACTGACTTGTCTCAGTGTGGAAACTTTCTTGAAGTATCACAACTACTTGTACTGTGTGTCAAGCCTCAACAACTCTTAGAGGCAATTTCGCAACTCAAAAATAGTATTTCACACTTAACGGAGCCGAAGTTATTAACGCTCAGTATTGTAGCCGGCGTCAGAATTACAGATATTGCTAAGCAATTGGGCCATTCCCGGGTTGTACGTGCGATGCCTAATACCCCAGCACTCATCCAAAAGGGAATGACGGGTTTATTTGCTGGCCAACATGTTAATCAACAAGATATCGATCTGATCAACATGGTTTGTAAATCAATCGGCGCATCTATTTGGGTCTCAAAGGAATCTCTTTTAGACGCGGTTACTGCAATTTCTGGAAGTGGGCCTGCCTACGTTTTTTCTATGATTGAACATCTCACAAATAGTGGGCATGCACTGGGACTTAGCATAGAACAAGCTCAACTATTAGCCACACAAACCGTCATCGGTGCTGGCGAATTGGCTTTGAGCTCATCTGAGTCTGCAAGTACCCTCAGGGAGAAGGTAACTTCTAAGGGCGGCACTACCTTTGCGGCATTAGAGGTTTTAAGACAAAGGGCTTGGGGTGAGGCTTTAGAAGAAGCTGTTCACGCCGCCAATCTTCGTGCCAAAGAAATGGGCGACGAATTTGGCAAGAAATAATTATTGAAAATAGTAAGCTAAGGCAACGCCAGTAAATAAAGCTGCGCCCAACCAATTATTATGATTAAAAGCAGCAAAACATTTCATGCGATCTCGTGTTCTCACTAATGTGAAATGGTAAACAGCACACATTGCTGCCACAACCCAACCAAGCCAAAACCAAACATTTAAGTTCTCTAGCATTGCCAAAAAGGCCATAATGCCTAAAAACAAGATATAACAAATCACAATAGCAGTAACTTCATATTTCCCGAAAGTGATGGCCGAAGTTTTAATGCCTATTCTTATGTCATCATCTCGATCAACCATGGCGTACGCAGTGTCATAGGCAATGGCCCAAAAAATATTTCCCAACAACATTAGCCATGCTTGCCAAGGTAAGGTATTTAATTCCGCCGCATATGCCATCGGAATCCCAAATCCAAAAGCTATTCCTAAAATAGCTTGTGGCATAGAAAAAAAACGCTTCGTAAACGGGTAAAGAATTGCAATGAATAACGCAGCAATCGATAACTCAATTGTTAATCGATTCAGTGGCAGAACTAGTGCAAATGACAGTAAAGCTAATATGCCTGCCACCATTAATGTCTCTTTGCCACTAATTTTCCCTGAAGTGAGTGGTCTTTTTTCGGTTCGTTTCACATGTCGATCAAATTCTCGATCGGCGTAATCATTCACAGCGCAACCGGCACTTCTCATCAACAATGTTCCTACAGAAAAAATAATGACATGTAGTAAAGGTGGCCGCCCTTGACTCGCAAACCATAAGGCCCATAACGTCGGCCAGAGGAGTAGTACTGTTCCAATCGGCTTATGCAAACGTACTAAGTACGCATATTGCAATAATCGTTCTGTTATGTTGTTGTTTAATAAAGCCACTTCACATCCATTAGTTCGCAACCCCGAATTGCCTGAGCAAGCACTTTTACCGCTGGCGCCCGAAGAATCCCTTTACGATAGGCTAAAACAACTCTTCTAACAGGCTCTGGCTCTACAAAAGGTATGTATTTGACCAAGGCTTCTTTGTAATTGTTCTTTGATACCGCTGTTCTTGGTAATACTGAAATACCAATCCCACCCATAACCATTTGTCTAATGGTTTCTAAAGAAGAACCTTCATAATTTTTTGGTCCTTCTTCAAATAAAAATGGCGAGCGGTTGAGCTCTGGACAGACTTGCAACACATGATCCCTAAAACAATGTCCCGCTCCCAATAACAACATGTTTTGGGATGCTAATTCATGTGGTTCAATCTTGGCCCGACTTGCCCATTCATGAGCACTAGGCACCGTTACTAAATAAGGCTCATCATATAACTCAATAATCTCTAAGCCATTTGTATTGAAGGGTTCAGCTAATATGGCGCAATCCAAATCATCTAACTTGAGCATTTCTAAAATGGAGGCTGTAAAAGTTTCATACAAAAATAATGGGCTGTGGGGTAAAAGCTCTTTGGATTGACGAACGAGGCCAGGAAGTAAATAAGGAGCAATTGTGTATATCGTACCTAATCTTAAAGGGCCTTTCATTGGGTCTACGCCAATTTTTGCCATGTCTGAAAATTGCTTAGCTTCATCCAACACACGATGTGCTTGTTCTATTAATATTTTGCCCTGAGGAGTAAGCGATATTTCTCCAGAATGACGGTGAAATATTTGCACACCTAATTCATCTTCTAGTTTTTTTACTGCCACTGAAAGCGTCGGCTGAGACACAAAGCATAGCTGTGATGCACGGCCAAAATGCTTCTCTTTGGCCAAGGCAACTATGTATCGAAGTTCAGTTAATGTCATGTTTAAGCTTTAAGGTAGTCAACTCGAGATCCCAACCAACGTTGTAAATGAAGTTCTGCTAATTGCGGTGATGTATTTAATATATCATGCGCAAAATCTTTTACTAACGAGACCAGCCACGCATCTCTTTGTAAGTCAACAAATCTTAACATCGACTCTCCAGATTGCTTCGCGCCTAATAATTCCCCCGGGCCTCTAAGGGATAAGTCATGCTCGGCTATGACAAAACCATCTGTATTTTCTCTTAGGACCTTTAACCTCTCTTTTGCAGCTAAAGACAATTGATCCCCATACAATAAAATACAAACCGACTCAGCCTCTCCTCTTCCTACTCGCCCACGTAATTGATGTATTTGAGAATATCCAAATCGTTCGGCATGTTCGATAACCATTAATGTTGCATTGGGTACATCAACCCCAACCTCGATTACGGTTGTACTCACGAGTAGTTGAATCTTGCCTTGTTTAAATTCATTCATAATGGCTGACTTGTCCTCGCCGGACATCTTGCCATGTATCATTCCGACCTGAAATTCTGTTAACTCTTGCTTTAAAACCTCATGGGTATCAACTACAGTTTGTAATTGCAACACTTCAGATTCTTCGATTAACGGACATACCCAATACGCCTGTCTTCCTTGGATTAATTCTGCGCGAATACCTTGTATCACGTCAGGCCTTCTGGAATCTTTCAAAGTTTTTGTCAAAATAGGTTTTCTGCCTGGCGGTAATTCATCAATCACCGAGATTTCTAGGTCGGCATAGTAAGTCATCGCTAAGGTTCTTGGTATCGGTGTTGCAGACATCATTAACTGATGAGCATAAATGGCTTCATCTCCTTGTTGACTTTGAAACTGCAGCCGTTGTCTAACGCCGAAACGATGTTGTTCATCAATAATGGCAAGGCCTAAGTTTTTAAATTCAACGCTTTCTTGAATCAAGGCATGCGTACCGATAGCAAGTTGTGCTTGACCATTCCTGATTTTTTCTTGTGCGATTCTTTTTTCTTTTGCCTTAAGACTACCTGTCAACCAACAGATTTCAATACCTAACGCGGAAAACCAAGGTGTAAATTTCCGAAAATGCTGTTCCGCCAAAATTTCAGTTGGGGCCATTAACGCAACCTGATAGCCATGATCAATAGCGTGGGCTGCAGCGAGAGCCGCTACGGCAGTTTTACCACTCCCAACATCCCCTTGCAATAAGCGATTCATGGGATATGATTTTTCTAAATCATTCGCTATTTCCCGCCATACTTTTTGTTGTGCTTGAGTGAGCGTAAACGGCAATATATTTAGTAACCGGTTCACTAATTCACCGGATTTATTTGACATCTGTGGAGATTTTCTTTTTTGTCTTTCAATATGAGCTCTTTGCAGTGACAGTTGCTGTGCCAATAATTCTTCAAATTGAACCCTTCTCCAAGCAGGGTGTGTTCTCTCTATTAGGGAGTTTTTGTCAATTTTTGGATCTGGATAATGCAAGGTAAAAATTGATTCTTCTAGGCTTGGTAATTCTTTTAAAAAAGAATACTTAGGATTTTCTATTTTTGATAGTGGAATAATTTCTTTTAAAAATTGTTTAACTGAAACTTCCTTGAGTCCCTTTTCGATTCCTTTTCGAACTGTGATTTGCCCGACTCCAGCTATCGTTGAATAAATCGGTGTTAATTGTTGCGGTAAAGGTGTATCTGGCAGTAACTGTTTAACCGTAGGATGGACTATTTCCGGCCCCAAAAACCCCTGTCTCACTTCTCCTCTTACTCTTAAAAAATTACCAACTGCCATTTGCTTTTGTTGGCTAGGGTAAAAATTTAAGAATCGAAGTGTTAATTCGGCGTCTTGATCTGCGATTAAAACAACTAATTGTCGGCGTGGCCGAAATTTAACCTCACACCCAATCACCTTACCTTGGGTTTGCACTGCATACTGACTTAATCCTCGAATAGCCTGATCAATCGAGATTAATAAGGTTTCATCTTCATAGCGAATAGGTAAATGTAATGCTAGTGCTGCTGGACTATTCAGGCCAAGTCGAGATAAAGGAGATTTACTTTCTGGCATGGGATTTAGGTATTACGTTTAGAATATTTCATTTACTGTTAATTCATCTATGCAGCTCTCTGATTTTGACTATGAACTTCCCAAAGAGTTAATTGCTCAGTTTCCACTCCCTAGTCGAAGCTCAAGCAGGTTACTCATCGTTCGTCAAGACAACATTTCATCAAACCCTAGCTTCCAAGATGCTTATTTTAAGGATATTGTTCACCATTTAAAAAAAGGTGATTTACTTATCTTTAATGATACTAAAGTGATCCCTGCAAGAATACATGGCTTTAAGCCAACAGGCGGTAAAGTTGAGGTTTTGGTAGAGCGGGTCATGAATCAAACCCAAGTTTTATGTCAAATTAAAGCCTCAAAAGCAATTTTACCTAATACATCACTCTTCTTGGGCAACCAGAACGACCCTACAGAAGTTACAGTTATTGAGCGGCAAACTATCTCCAACGCCGAAAATACATCTCTTGAGCCATCACCTTTTTATCTACTTGACTTTAAATCTAATGCCTTAGATACCCTACAAAAAATTGGTGAATTGCCTCTACCACCCTATATTCGACATGTCGCTGATGAGCAAGATCAAAATCGTTACCAAACTGTGTATGCAGCCAATTTAGGTGCTGTTGCCGCGCCCACAGCGGGACTTCATTTTGATGAGGATTTACTCAATCAGCTACGTAATCTAGGCGTGGAAATTGCGCAATTAACCCTTCATGTAGGTTCTGGAACATTTTCTCCTGTGCGTAATGAAGATCTATCAACACATCAAATGCATTATGAGCGTTATTCAATCCCGCCAAATACAAGAGCGGCTATTGACCACGCACAACTCAATCAAAGAAGAATTATTTGTGTCGGCACAACTTCTCTACGCGCCTTAGAATCTGCCGTCACATTGGGCGATAATGGCGATACCAATTTATTTATCACTCCCGGTTACAAGTTTAAAGTTGTCAATGCACTTATTACTAATTTCCATTTGCCTAAATCTACCCTCCTCATGCTCGTCAGCGCTTTTAGTGGGTTTTCTTGCATAAAGAAAACTTATCAACATGCGATTGACAACAAATATCGTTTCTTTAGTTATGGTGATGCCATGTTCTTAGAGAGAGCTCCCAATGAGTGAGAATCGTCTGCAATTTAAGGTAAGTCATCAAGATCCACATTCACATGCCAGACGGGCTAGCTTTGTCTTACCGCATGGTGAATTACAAACACCGATGTTTATGCCTGTAGGCACCTACGGTACTGTAAAAGCACTTACTCCTAGAGACCTGACTGAGTCTAAAGCTCAAATCATCCTAGGCAATACTTTTCATTTATGGCTAAGACCTGGCTTAGACGTCATAAAAACCTTTGGTGGTCTTCATCGGTTTATGGGGTGGGAATTACCAATCTTGACTGATTCTGGTGGATTTCAAGTATTTAGCTTAGGCGCTCTTCGTAAAATTTCAGAACAAGGGGTTACCTTTTCTTCGCCAGTGAATGGCGATAAGTTATTCATGTCACCGGAAGTTTCAATGGAGATTCAAGCTGTACTTAATAGTGATATCGCCATGCAATTTGACGAATGCACTCCTTATGAAACCAATGGTGTCCCTACCGATGAAAAAACTGTCAGAACATCCCTTGAGCTTTCTTTAAGGTGGGGGGAAAGAAGTATTCAGCGCTTTCGTGAACTCAATCAAACAAATGCCCTATTTGGTATTGTTCAAGGAGGGATGTTTGAAAATCTCAGAAGTTACTCCCTAGAAAAGATATCTGAGCAGGGTTTTGATGGAATTGCTATCGGTGGTTTATCGGTCGGTGAGCCTAAACCAGACTTTGAAAGAGTTTTAAATTTTATTGGGCATCAATTACCCGCCGATAAACCGCGCTACTTAATGGGTGTTGGTACTCCAGAAGACCTTGTGTTTTCTGTAAGTCAGGGTATTGATATGTTTGATTGTGTGATGCCTACAAGGAACGCCCGAAATGGTTGGCTCTTTACACGCTTTGGTGATTTAAAACTACGTAACGCTGGTTATAAAAATGACGAACGTCCACTTGATCCCTCCTGCTCTTGCTATTGCTGTAAAAACTTTAGTCGGGCTTATTTACATCATTTACAAAAGGTCAATGAAATACTTGGGGCTCAGCTGAATACGATTCATAATATTCATTATTATTTAAATTTAATGGCTGAGATTCGTCTTTCGCTAGAACATCATCGCTTTTCCGAATTTATTCAACAATTCGAAAAAGATCGCAAAATTGGTACATTAGAGTAGGTTTTTGGTCATTCTTCTAGCTCGACTTCATAAGTCCGTTAAAATCTACTTTAATTAACTACAACACGATTTATTAACTTATAGGGATTTACTATGTGGATTAACAATGCATATGCGCAGTTTGGTGGAGCAACTGGGGGAGATAGCGGTATTTCTTCTATCGTGATGATGGTTGGTATGTTTGCAGTTTTATACTTTGTCATGATCAGACCGCAAATGAAGCGCCAAAAAGAATTAAAAGCAATGATCGAATCTGTAGCAAAGGGCGATGAAGTAACTACAGCAAGTGGCTTATTAGGGAAAATTACTGAATTGAATGACCAATATGTTAGCGTTGAATTAGCGCCTAACTTAACTGTCAAAATGCAAAAATCAGCAATTGCAGCAGTTCTTCCTAAAGACACTCTCAAATCTATTTAAGCCTACGCATGAATCGCTACCCTCTTTGGAAATACCTTGTTATTGGTGTTGCTTTACTCATCGGAGTCGTTTATTCGGTTCCCAATCTTTTTGGTGAGGTTCCAGCGGTTCAAATTGCTCCAGCAAGAACAAGTCTTAAAATTGACACGAAGCTTCATGAAAAAATAGATGCCGCTTTACTAAAAGCGGATCTTCTCAAAAATCAAACCGCTTTTGAAGAGTCAAGTGTTGAAGGTGTATTGAGAATTCGTTTTAATGACACTGATTCACAACTTAAAGCTAAAGATGTCATTGAGAAAGAAATTAATCCTGACATTAATAACCCCGACTATATTGTTGCGTTATCTTTGGTTTCAAATACCCCTAACAGTTTGACGAGCATTAATGCATTGCCGATGCCGCTTGGCTTAGATTTAAGAGGTGGTGTGTACTTCTTGCTCAAGGTTGATATGCAAGGTGCTGTCGATAAAAAATTAAATGCCCTTGCCAGCGATGCGCGGACTCGCCTACGTGATAAATCGATTCGCTACCAAAGTATTGATAAATCTAAAGGGCAACTCGTCATTAAATTTGCGAATGTCGATGAGGCGAATAAAGCGAATGAAGTTCTATTGGAAGCTATTCCTGATTTAAGTTTTAAACTAGAAAAGTTAGTCGAGTCTGCGATTATCACGGGCACTTTTAAACCTGCCGCTCTTCAAGCCACTCAAGAAAATGCTCTTAAACAAAATATTATTACGCTCAACAAGCGTGTCAATGAATTAGCAGTCAAAGAACCGGTCATCCAAAAGCAAGGTAATGACAGAATTGTTGTTCAATTGCCGGGTGTGCAAGATACTGCAAGGGCGAAAGATATTATCGGTAGAACGGCTACTCTAGAAGCAAGACTTGCCGATCCAACACAGCCCTATATTGGACTGCAAGACTCTCCTCCTGTTGGAATGGACGCTTTTAAGTTTGGTGATCGTCAAGGGGTATTTAAAAAATCGATCATCATTACTGGTGATCGTATTACGGATGCGAGCGCTGGTTTTGACCAGTATCAAAAACCTTCTGTTAATTTAAGTCTAGATGCTGCCGGTGGTCGCGCGATGCAAGAAATCACTCGGGAAAATCTTCAAAAGCCTATGGGTATGATCCTTTTTGAAAAAGGTAAAGGCGAAGTTCTCACTATCGCAACTATCCAAGGAGAGTTCGGCTCAAAATTCCAAATTACGGGTCAACCTACTACCCAAAGTGCCAATGATCTCGCTTTATTATTACGAGCAGGCTCTTTAGCTGCGCCGATGGAAATTATTGAAGAACGTACCATTGGACCAAGTCTTGGTGCAGAAAATATTGAAAAAGGCTTTAAATCTTTACTTTATGGCTTTATAGCGATCGCAATATTTATGCTGGCCTATTACATGCTGTTTGGTTTATTTTCTGTAGTTGCGCTGGCAGTCAATCTTTTACTCTTAATTGCCGTTTTATCGATGCTTCAAGCAACTCTCAGTTTGCCTGGTATCGCTGCAATGGCTCTTGCTCTTGGTATGGCCATTGACTCCAATGTGTTGATTAATGAACGTATTCGAGAAGAGCTTCGTGGGGGTACTGCACCTCAATTAGCCATTGCAACTGGCTTCGATAAAGCTTGGGCTACTATTTTTGACTCAAATGTGACGACTTTAATTGCGGGCTTGGCTCTTCTGGCTTTTGGGTCTGGGCCCATTAAAGGTTTTGCAATCGTACACTGTTTAGGGATCTTGACTTCGATGTTTTCTGCCGTATTCTTCTCTCGCGGTCTAGTCAATCTTTGGTACGGCTCAAAGAAAAAACTTCAATCAGTTTCTATAGGGTAAACAAATGGAATTTTTCCGTATCCAAAAAGATATTCCTTTTATGCGTTATGCATTAATTCTGAATGCTATATCTTTACTTACCTTTTTGGCAGCAGTTTTTTTCTTGTGGCAAAAAGGTCTCAATCTCTCTATCGAATTTACTGGCGGTACGGTGATTGAAGTTCAGTATGAACAATCTGCTGATCTTGAGCCCATCAGAAATGCTGTAACAGGTATTGGTTACGGCGAAGTGAATGTCCAAAACTTTGGAAGCTCAAAAGACGTCATGATTCGTTTGCCATTGATTAAAAATGCAGATGGTACGATGATGTCCTCTTCTGATCAAAGTAAAACAGTTTTCACTAAATTACAAGAATCACACCCCCAAGTCAAACTCCAACGCGTTGAATATGTTGGTCCCCAAGTTGGGGAAGAACTTTTATATGGGGGCATCAAAGCATTACTGTTTGTTGTCATTGGCATTGTGATCTATCTCTCGATTCGCTTTGAATGGAAATTTGCTCTTGCAGGTATTATGGCTAACCTTCATGATGTCGTAATCATTTTAGGATTTTTTGCATTTTTCCAATGGGAGTTTTCACTCTCAGTTCTTGCTGCTGTTCTTGCTGTACTGGGCTATTCTGTCAATGAGTCTGTTGTTATTTTTGACCGTATTCGAGAAAATTTCCGTCGTTTTCGTAAACTCGACACTCCAGATATTATCGATAGCGCTATCACCAGCACCATAAGTCGAACTATCATCACTCACGGCAGTACTCAAATGATGGTTCTAGCCATGTTACTGTTAGGTGGCGCAACTCTGCACTATTTTGCTGTTGCTCTAACAATCGGCATCTTGTTTGGTATCTACTCTTCTGTATTCGTGGCTGCTGCGATTGCCATGTGGCTTGGTGTTACACGCGAAGATTTAATCAAGCCTGAGAATACCCCTGATAAAGATCTGCCCAAAGCTGATGATCCAAATTATGGGGCAAAGGTCTAAATCACGAATAAACTCTACTTTTTCTATAGAGTTTATTCCGCGCTGATTCCTTGATCTTTAATAATCTTCGCCCAGCGTTGTGCATCTTTTTCCACAATTTCTTTGAATGCTTGTGCGCTACTTGTAGCAGGCTCTAATCCTTGTGCTGCGAAAACTGTTTTTATCTCAGGATCCATGAGTACTTCCCGAATAGCATTACTCAGACGATTAAAATCCTCCGCAGGAACTCCCTTGGGAGCCATCATTCCAAACCACATCGATACATCAATTTCACCAATTTTTAATTCGGTAAATGTGGGTATCTGACTTGCAATTGGATTACGTTTTTTTGCGCCAATTCCCAAAGCTCTTAATTTACCCGCTTTAATATGCCCCATAGATACATGGACTGGTAAGAACATGGCGTCTACTTGGCTGCCAAGTAAATCTGTCACGGCTGGAGCAGTACCTCGATAAGGCACATGCAATATATTGATACCCGTAATGTGTTTGAGCGCTTCCATTCCTAAGTGATGAGGTGTGCCTACACCTGGTGATGCATAGGTCAATTTATCAGGAGCTGATTTTGCAGCGGCAATAAACTCATTGATATTCTTATAAGGGGAACTCGCCGGCACTACTAATACTAAATCGCCATAAGCGGCTAAAGTCATCGGCGATAAATCTGTTAGAGGATCAAATGTAGCTTTGGGATAGAGTGAACGGTTCATCACAATGGTGTTGACGGTAACTAATAAGGTTGTACCATCTGCCTTTGCTCTTACTGCTGCTTCAGTTCCTATATTTCCCGATGCGCCAGCACGATTATCAACAATGACTGGCTGACCCATTTTTTCAGATAACTTAGGCGCTACAGCCCGAGCAATTGTGTCAGGACCAGTCCCTGGCGTGAAAGGCACAATCAACTTGATAGGAGCTCCGTTTTGAATTGGAGCAGTTTGTCCAAAAGCATATTGAACAAAACCAAGGCTTACCAAACAAATGAGTTTAAGTAGTTGAGTTCTCATTTTTAATTGGCCGCAACTGTTTTTTTGTCATACCCAGCAACAGTTTTATACCGCTGCGTGATTGCTTCCATCTCTGCATGAGAAATAATGTCTTCAATTTGGTCAAATGGCTTATCTTCTGATCGCTCCCATACTTCTCTTAATATTGCATCAGGGGGATTGATTCTATTCATGCGCACTACATTACCTGTTGCCTCTAATCGGATTTCCTCATATTTTTTGAGGGCCGTTTGTGTATCACGTTCTTGCGTAAGAAACATGGCCAATGATTGCGCATCTAAAATAGATTGTCCCGCACCGTTAGATCCTCTTGGGTACATTGGATGCGCAGCATCCCCTAGTAGGGTCACTCTACCCCTACTCCAAAATGGCAATGGGTCTTGATCAATCATCGGAAACTCCAGAATAGATTGTGCGCCACGAATCAGTGCGGGCACATCTAACCAATCGAAATGCCAATCTTCAAAAGCGCCAATGAAATCCTCAAGGCGACCCTGCTTATTCCAGTCTCTTTCCAAATGGTTGGGTGTTTCTAATTCTGCAACCCAATTAATTAACTGACTACCTTGTCCATCAACATTGTTTCGTATTGGATAAATCACCATCTTGCCTTGCGTTAACCATCCGGCACGAACCATACTTGCCTCGGATAAGAATGGCTTCCATACTGTAACGCCTCGCCACATATTAACGCCGGAATATAAAGGCTTTCCTTCATTCGGGTGGAGTTGTTTACGCACGATAGAATGCACGCCATCACAGGCGATTACTGCATCGCCTTGCACTGTGGTTTCAGTAGCATCATCTGATCGTGCTTTTTTAAAATAAGCAATGCCCTTCGCTTCATCAACACGTGTGCAATCCATCCCTAAATGCAGATGCTCTTTTCCAACTCGTTGTAAAAAAGCATCGAGCAATACCATTTGCAAGTCACCACGATGGATCGAAAATTGTGGCCAAGCATAACCCGCAGATCTTCCTGAAGGTTCTGCATAAATTTTTTGACCAAAGCGGTTAAAGAAAATCGCTTCTTTGGTAAGAACTCCTTTTTTGGAAAGCTCTTCTTCTAGGCCTAATGATTCACACAAGAATCTACTTGCGTGCGGCAAAATATTAATACCAACTCCGATAGGCTTAATTTCAGGAACTGATTCATAGACATCACAAGAGATCCCAGCGTGATGCGCAGCCAGCGCCATAGTAAGTCCGCCAATACCTGCCCCAATAATTGTTATATGCATGTTGATTCCTTCAATGAATATGAAAAATATAGCATGAGATAGAACTTTGTGAAGAAAGCTTATTAATAATTAAACTTTGCACATTAATTCATCTCTAAGTACTGCATGGTTTTTTGTGTGGCCCCTTTGTGTTGCAGGGCATAGTCCGCACATAACATTGACATGGCATCAATCCTCTGCGGGTCATGTAAAAGCTGTGACATATGTCGATTAAGTTCAATGACTAGTTGCTCCGGATTACTTTGCTTTATTTGTGTGGCTATTCCAGCTGCTACGGCTGCTAGGCTAATATCTTTAAAATTGTACGTTGAGGGCCCTAAAATCACTGGCTTACCTATTGAGATCGGCTCTATGAGGTTTTGCCCTCCTGTTCCCATCAAAGTACCCCCCATAATCACATAGTCAGCTACGGATAAATAAATACCCATCTCTCCCATGCTGTCCCCAAGGAAAATATCTTCATTTATTAAGTCAGATAAGCCTATCTGGCTTCGCTTGCCATAGGTGATATTTTCTTGATGGAGTAATTTTTCAATATCGCCGAGCCTAGTTAGGTGACGAGGTACGATTAACAAGATTGGTTTGGGGGTTGTCATGAGCTGTTGCCATGCTTGTATGACTATTTTTTCTTCCCCTTCTCTACTGCTCGCCAAACAAATTACTTGGCGATGCTTGAGTTTAGCTTTCCATATCTGCCCTTGCTCTATTTGCTCAGGTGCAAGCTGGACATCAAATTTCAAATTCCCAGTTACCTGGCAATTTTGCACATCGAATAATTGGTAATGCTCTGCATCACTTTGTGTCTGAGCTAGCACTTTTTCAAATAATCCAAATAAAGTCTTACTTAAACCACCAAATTTGGCAAAACTTAAACTGCTTTTTAATGATAGGCGCCCATTGATTAAATAAATGGGCACTTTTTTCCTGGCAAAAAATAAGATGCTTGGCCAAATCTCTGTCTCCATCATTAAACCCATCTTAGGCTTAAAGTGACGAAAAAAACGGCCAATTGGCCAACAAAAATCATAAGGGATGTAGGTTTGCAACACTTGCCCTTGAGCGATATTCTTCTTAAATAACTCCGCCCCTGTTTTGCGTCCTGTTGGAGTGGTATGCGTGAGCAATACCCGATAACCTTTGGCAATGAGCTGCTCAATGATCTGTTCTGATGCTCTTGTTTCGCCAACGGATACGGCATGTATCCAAATGGCATCTTTAAAATCTCTTTTGGGATAAAAACCGAGTCGTTCTAGAATATTTTTTCGGTAATGAGGCTCTTTACGCCCCTTCCACCATAATCGTACTAAGACGATAGGGAGTGCTAAATGCCAGATGCATTGGTATATAACGATCACCAATAAAAACAAGCCTGAAATAGCTTTCGCGTTTTTTTGCATTGTTTTACATCAACAATTTAATTGGACTTCAGTCTTAGCGTTAATTCAACAGCCTTCCCAACATAATTACTCGGTGTTAAAGCAAGCAAATAATCTTTAGCTTCTTTGGGAATATCTAAGCCCAAAATAAAGGTTTGTATTCCTTCTTTCGTAATCGCTTTACCTCTTGTTAATTCTTTTAATTGCTCGTAGGGGTTTGGTACTTGATAACGACGCATCACCGTTTGAATAGGTTCTGCTAATACTTCCCAACAATTATTTAAATCTTCTTCTAAACGAGCAGGATTAGTCTCTAATTTTTTTAAGCCTTTAAGAGCGCTGTCGTAAGCTAATAAAGTGTGCCCTAATGCATTGCCAAGATTACGCAATACTGTGGAGTCTGTAAGATCTCTTTGCCAACGCGAAATAGGTAACTTGTCGGAGAGATGACGCAGCAATGCATTAGCGATCCCAAGATTACCCTCAGAATTTTCAAAATCTATCGGATTTACCTTATGAGGCATAGTTGACGAACCGATTTCACCTTCTTTTGTTTTTTGCTTAAAGTAACCCCAAGCGATATATCCCCAAATATCTCGATTCATATCCAAGAGAATCGTATTTGCCCTTGCAAAAGCATCAAATAATTCAGCCATTGCATCATGTGGCTCAATTTGAATGGTGTAGGGATTAAATTCAAGTCCAAGTCGCTCTTCTACGACCATTTTTGAAAAAGACTCCCAATCAAATTGAGGATAGGCAGAAATATGCGCGTTGTAGTTGCCAACAGCACCATTCATCTTGCCACTCATACGAACTTTTTGGATATTTTGTATGGCTCGCTCTAAGCGTTTGGCGATATTGGCCATTTCCTTACCCAAAGTGGTTGGTGAAGCAGGTTGGCCATGCGTTCTTGAAAGCATAGGAACTTGTGCATTCACAATTGCTAAGTCTTTTAAGGTTTTGAACAACTCCTCTAGCTTAGGCAACATCACTTCTTTTACCGCTCCCGTGAGCATCATGCCATGAGAGGTATTGTTAATATCTTCAGAAGTGCAAGCAAAATGAATAAACTCACTTGCTTTTTCGAGTTCTACGTCCCCTTTAACTTGCTCTTTTAACCAGTATTCAACGGCTTTTACATCATGATTCGTTACCGCTTCTATATCTTTTATACGCTGTGCATGACTTTCATTGAAGTTTTCTACAAGCTGCAGCAGTTTGTTTTCCGCTTGGCTACTAAAACTTGGGATATCTTCAAGATTTGCTCGAGAAAGGGCAATTAACCAATGAACTTCGACTTTTACACGATGATGCATAAAAGCAGCCTCTGATAACCAGGGCCTTAAAGCGTCCGTTTTAGACGCGTAACGCCCATCAATAGGGGACAGTGCAGAGAGTGTGGATAATGTATTTGTCACAGTATTTGATTATGGTTAAGTAATAAACTATATTTTATTCTTTATCATAGAGGTATCCGCTTTTTTTAAAGGAAGTCATTATGAAATTAATTGGTTCACATGCAAGCCCATTTGTACGAAAAGCTCGAGTAGCTTTTTTAGAAAAGAAAATTGAGATTGAATTAGTCCTCGAAGACGTATGGAGTCCAGTGACTAAAATGCCTGAATTGAACCCATTGGGTAAGGTTCCTGCCCTTATAATGGAGGACGGTGGCGTAATGTTTGACTCACGGGTGATTGTTGAGTATGCCGACACATTAAGCCCTGTTGGTCACTTAATCCCATCATCCGGAAAAGATAAGGCTGCTGTCAAGACATGGGAAGCTCTTTGTGATGGTATTTTAGATGCAGCTGTTCTAATTCGCACTGAAAAAACTTGGGCTCCTCGAGGTGAACATATTAGTCAGGAATGGATCAATCGTCAGCTAGATAAAATCAATACTGGTCTAAAAGCTATATCTGAGGGACTTGGAACAAGCGCTTGGTGCTATAACAATCAGTTTTGTCTTGCTGATATTGCCGTAGGATGTGTTTGTGGCTATTTAACGTTTCGTTATCCAGAAATCAAATGGCGTGATGAATATCCTAATTTAGCTGCTTTTTACGAAAAAGTAAGTCAAAGACCTTCCTTTAAAGAAACGCCTCACCCAGTCTAAATTGAGGCAATAATCCCTCCACCTAGGCAGATATCTCCGTCGTAAACCACGGCAGACTGTCCAGGTGTGATGGCCCACTGTTTTTCTTCAAAATCTAGCTCAAATTTTCCGCCAACGATCTGGTGATCATTAGAGCTCAGTGAACAAGCAGCATCTGCTTGCCGATATCGAGTTTTAGCTGCGTATTTCTTATTCACAGGCGGGGTTGTTCCCGCTACCCAGGACGTATCCTGAGCTTTTAATGTGGCCGATTGCAACAAGGGATGATCATGTCCTTGCACAACAATGAGTACATTACGACCCATATCTTTACCGGCCACATACCAAGCATCCCCCGTACTATCTTGGCTACCCCCGATACCAATCCCTTTTCTTTGACCAATCGTATAAAAAGCCAAACCAATATGCTCTCCAACAGAGTGTCCATCTGGGGTTTGCATCATACCTGGCTTTGTGGGTAAATAGGTCCCTAAAAACTCCCTAAACGGCCGCTCACCAATAAAGCAAATCCCGGTCGAATCTTTTTTCTTTGCATTGGGTAGGCCAATGTCTTGAGCAATTTGTCTAACTAAGGTTTTGGGTATCTCACCTAACGGGAACAATACTTTACTTAACTGGGCCTGATTAAGTCTATGTAGAAAATAGCTCTGATCTTTAGTTAAATCAAGCGCCTTTAATAACTGCACCTCTGTATCATTCCGGCGGACCCTTGCATAGTGTCCCGTTGCAATTGCCGCAGCCCCCAAATGCATGGCATGATCCAAAAAAGCTTTGAATTTAATTTCGGCATTGCACAAAATATCAGGGTTTGGGGTTCTTCCTGCCGAATATTCTCTTAAAAAGTCCGCAAAAACACGATCTTTGTATTCATTTGCGAAGTTAACAGCCTCTACATCAATACCAATTAAATCAGCCACTGAGACTACATCGATCCAATCTTGACGGGTAGAACAATACTCTGAGTCATCATCGTCCTCCCAGTTTTTCATAAAAAGACCGATTACTTCATATCCCTGTTGCTTCAAGATCCAAGCTGCAACCGACGAGTCTACCCCTCCAGACATACCAACCACCACTTTCGCACCGTGGGCTATGGATGGATCTTTGCATTGCATTAGTTGTTCAAAATAAGCGTTCATCACTCCAATATTGTATGATTGATTCCTTATATTGGGCGAACAAATGCTTGATCATGGTTTTGCCTTAAACTTATACGAATTTATTTTAAATATCGGGGAATAGCATGCGGATTGGTGTGCCTTTAGAAACCAAAGCAGGAGAGTTTAGAGTTGCAGCTACTCCTGAGACAGTAAAAAAATATATAGCCGCAGGTCATAGTGTCTTAGTTGAGGCAAATGCAGGTGTCAATGCCAGTGTTCCAGATAGTGCTTATGAGGCTGTAGGTGCGACTATCGGTTCAAGTGCACAGGCATTTGATTGCGAAATGGTGCTTAAAGTAAGAGCCCCTTCAGAAGCCGAATTAGCCCAAATTAAATCAGGAACCGTCGTCATTGGAATGCTAGATCCATTTGATAATGCAATGATTTCTGCCATGGCAAACTCAGGAATCACCGCTTTTGCTTTAGAGGCTGCGCCACGAACTACGCGCGCTCAAAGTATGGACGTTCTGTCTTCTCAGGCTAATATTGCTGGCTATAAAGCCGTAATGATGTCAGCTAATGCCTACCAACGCTTTATGCCGATGTTAATGACGGCAGCAGGAACTGTGAAAGCTGCCCGTGTTCTTATCTTGGGCGCAGGTGTTGCCGGGTTGCAAGCCATTGCCACCGCAAAACGTTTAGGATCTGTCATTGAAGCCTCCGATGTGCGACCTGCCGCCAAAGAACAAATTGAGTCTTTAGGCGCAAAGTTTGTCGATGTTCCTTTTGAAACGGAAGAGGAAAAAGAAATTGCCAAAGGTGTTGGCGGTTATGCACGACCAATGCCAGCCTCTTGGATGCAAAGACAAGCTTTATTGGTGGCTGAACGCGCTAAACAAGCTGATATCGTCATCACAACGGCTTTAATCCCGGGACGAAAAGCCCCCATGTTGTTATCCGCAGAAACGGTTGCACAAATGAAGCCTGGGTCTGTCATTGTTGACTTAGCTGCCGGTAAGGGTGAAAACGGTTCAGGTAATTGCCCCTTAACTGAAGCAGATGTCACGGTTGTCAAACATGGTGTCACCATCATTGGACTTAGCAACTTACCAGCTATGGTTGCGGCTGATGCCTCTGCCTTGTACGCTCGTAATATTTTGGACTTTATGAAGTTGATCGTGTCAAAAGAAAGCGCGCTTGCTATCCCAACAGACGACGATATTGTCACCGCTTGCCTGATGTGTGAAAACGGCAAAGTCATTCGAACCAACGCTTAATTAGGAACTTTATGGAAATCAGTCACGGTATTTATAACCTCATTATTTTTGTTTTAGCTATTTACGTTGGCTATCACGTTGTTTGGACAGTCACACCAGCATTACACACGCCATTAATGGCAGTGACAAATGCGATATCCGCCATTATTGTTGTTGGCGCAATGCTTGCTGCGGCTTTAACTGAGGGTCCTTTAGGTAAGTTCATGGGAACCATGGCGGTGGCACTTGCTGCAGTCAATATCTTCGGGGGCTTTTTGGTGACCAAACGTATGCTAGAAATGTTTAAGAAAAAAGAGAAAAAAGTTAAACCAGGAGAATCAGCATGAGTATGGATTTGATTACCCTGTTGTATCTCATCGCTTCAGTCTTTTTTATTCAGGCTTTAAAGGGCTTGTCGCACCCTACCTCTTCCATCCGTGGCAATATCTTTGGTATGACCGGGATGGCGATTGCAGTTTTTACAACTGTCGGTCTGATTAGTAAATTAGCCAATGAATCTATGGGTACTGGAATGCTCTATGTTTTAGGTGGCTTGGTACTTGGTGGTGGTCTTGGTGCAATCATGGCAAAGCGTGTCGAAATGACCAAAATGCCAGAACTTGTTGCCTTTATGCATAGCATGATTGGTCTTGCTGCGGTTTGTATTGCCATTGCTGCGGTTTCCGAACCTTACGCCTTCAATATCGTCGAAAAGGGTCAAGCATTACCTTTTGGTAATCGTATCGAACTCTTTATTGGAACATTTATTGGTGCTATTACTTTCTCGGGCTCAGTGATAGCTTTTGGAAAACTTTCTGGTAAATATAAATTTAGATTTTTCCAAGGTGCCCCAGTCACATTTAAAGGTCAGCATTTAATCAACCTTATCCTCGCTATTGTGATGATTGGTTGTGGTATTTATTTCGCCATAGATACGGGTGTGACTCCTGCATGGACACCCTTCTTAATCATGCTTGGTATTGCTTTTGTATTAGGTGTT